>Ga0315534_1003232_pt1 | contig 10574 bp, 8 predicted proteins | sample SalMarSW160240MG_FD_203094 | JGI IMG/M metagenome (GOLD analysis project Ga0315534, IMG submission 203094) | Salt marsh sediment microbial communities from the Plum Island Ecosystem LTER, Massachusetts, United States - Salt Marsh Sediment SW1602-40 ... | reverse complement strand
GCCGCGACGACTTGTTCCGCCTCCACGGCGTCCAGACCTCCCACGGGGACCTTCCCCACAATCGGTACGTTGACGTGCCCTTGCGCGTCCACTCGCAGCAACGCCGTGTAGTTCTGTTCGCCCCGGTAGCCCGTGGCAATCATTATTTCCAGCAGGTCGCCCTCGCCGATCAGGTTTCCATTGGGCGTCGGTGCGGCCAACCGCAGCAAGTCGGGTTTCTGAGTACTCAGAGTATCGGGCACTCGAAACTCCTCCGGCAGCGCGGCCGCTTCATAGACGACCGGCCGCTGGCAGGCCGATAGACAACACCAACACACGGCCAGGACCACCGGCCAGCACGGGATCTGCGTTGCCGCAACCGAAATACGTACGCAGCCTGTCTGCATGGCAGTAAGTGTCAGCTCCCCGGCGGCGAGTCGGAGCGACGATTGGAAATTAAGATCGGCACGGTCACACCGGCAGCAACCACGGCGCCCAACAGGATCGCGTCCGACGACAAGCCGATACGACGGTCCCCTTGACCTCGCACGACCGTGTTATCGGAAACCAGATGCAATAACGCCGTAGCCGACGGAGGCGCCGTGCCAGGTGCCCACAACCGCAGCGTCTGGCTCGCAGTGCCCGTGTGCACCTGATACACTCCGCCTTGCAAGCCCGTTATGCGAAAACGACCGTATTGTCTGGTTTTAACCTCGGCCAAGAAGCGACCCGCACCGCGCACGCAAACCGGTACTCCGGCCAGCGGCTGACCATCGGGCCGAACCAGAATACCTCGCAACACGCCCTCTTCCGTCAGCACGACATCGGCACCGCACGTCAGCTTGTCGCTCGACGATTTCCGTGGCGGCGGCAACGCGGGCTCCCCGGAAATCGCGCCGGACGGCGACACAACGTTTCCCGCGCAACTGAGCAAGACCAGCGCTGTATTCAGCCAAGATCGGTGATTCATATCGCCGCTCTTTCCAGACGCTTCGTCACTGGTCCACCGGTCGAAGGCCTATCGCCGAGCATGGTTTTCCTTTGACCCGAGAGCCCGTACGAGCGATACCACGGGTCAGCTCCCGGAATCCCTGTCTCGGTTCGCATTATGGACGGCCACGGGAATCGCCACGGCTGCTGCTACGATGCCGCTTACAACCAGCGGATTGGCAAACCAGCATTTCAGGGTCTCGCAGTGAGCCAAGAGCGGCCCCGGCGGATTCTGACCGCGAACCACGTCCGCGTCGGCCATCAGATTCAACGCGGTCCGCGCCGCGGGTGGTGCCGTTCCAGGCGCCCACAAGCGGATCGCCCGTGTGCCCGCGGCAGTCGACATGAAGTAGACACCGCCTCGCAGACCGCGAAATTCAAAACAGCCGGAACTGTCCGACAGCGTTCGCTGTTGGGCGCCCCGCGTTCCCTGGCATATGAGTTCGACGCGCCGCAGAGGTTCTCCGTCCCGGTTTCTCACCTGCCCCGTCAACCGGCCGTCGAACGAAAGCGCGACATCCAGTAACCTTGCGCGCGTGGGGACAACTTCAGGCGTCGGGGATTGCGCCATCACCAGGGAAGGCGGCAACGACAAGGACACGATCGTCGCCGCGACCACCGTGCGGCGCCGCCGTGCACGATCCCACTTGTATCCAGCCCGGAGTGTTTTCAGACACCCACGCCGTCGCGCGGCAATTGAAGGTCCATCTGCAGCGAGCCCATCCAAAACGTGCATGGTCATCGCCTCTTATTGCTAAGAAAAGACATGAAAACGTCCATGAGAAGGGGCAGGATGGTAGCTGATCCCGCACCGCGTGCAAAGGGCAAGTACGCGGGCACCTGCTGGCACCTGCTGGAAGGCTGGAAATCCGGTCGGGCCCGCGGCGGGCGCCGTCGACCTCTGCTACCAGTGAATGCGTTATCAAATGCTCGCTGTCATGCGCTCCAGGTCCGAAAGTGATGGGCAAGCTGTCGGTCGGCATCGGGAACGGCGCGCCGCACACGCTCGGACAGCAGGCCCGGATCCCGGCCCGCCTGTACGTCCCGGAAGAAATTCGCCAACTCGCGGTGAGCGACTTGCGACCCATGCAGCATGAAATGGACCCACGCCCACGCGGACCGGTATTCCCGACTCCCCATGTCGTCCAATTCTAGCCGCGATTCGAGTGCTTCCAGCGAGAGAATTCGCTTGAACGGGACCGTCCAGCGAACCCACTTCAGATGGGGGTTGTTGCCTGGTCGATCCGGCGCGGACACCTCGTAATACTCCGCGATGCCTTCGTCGAGCCACAGAGGCACGACGTCAAGCGCCGCGTGCATTATTGCGTGCGTGCATTCGTGACGAACGTCGATGTCCATCTCGCGGTGGCGATACGCCATGACCTTTCCCGGGCCGGAACCTTTTATGTACAACGCGCGCCGGTAGGGGACGCGCGGAAACTGCGTGTTCAGAAATGCCCGGTAGGAATGTCGGTCCCGAAACAGGTACAGCTCGATAGGTTCGGCTGATGGAGCAACAGATAATGCGCGCGAGACGTCGGTCGGAAGCCTGCCCAGTTCGGCAAGCAGCGGTTCGTGGGGAGCCAGCGAGAAGTCAGCCCGACAATCGAACGGCCCGATCGCGCGGTGGTCTCGGTCCAAGCCAGCCGGCCATGCGCGCCGATCGTGGCGCGTGGCGAGCCAAGCACTCGCCACGACGGAAACAGGGAAAAACTGCCGCCGCGTCAGTCGCGTCATGCCGCCCCCCGGCCCCGCACGGCTTTCCAGATCGCGCGGCACATGGGCAGCATACGTGCCGCGCGGTCCCGGTTGGTGGCAACACGATGACCTGCGGAGACCAGACCCGGGTTGATGCAGAACAATTCGCGAGCGTCCGATGCGCCGGCCAGTTGCCGCGTTCGTTCAAAAGCACGGCTCAAGACAGGCTTTCGCCGCTGAGGACCGTGCGCATCGGTGCTCACGAAGTGCACCCTGCCGCTTATCAGCAACCGCTCGGTCAGCTCTCTGGCACGTTTGCCGAAAGACCCCATCAAGCTATCAGCGGTCACCTGAATCAGGCACCCCGCGTCGATCAATTGCTTGACAATCATCGGATTTTTTTGAATGGCCGTGTTTCGCTCCGGATGCGAAAGAATTCCCACCAGACCGATGTCGCGCAGTGCCCGGATCAAGGGATCCAGTGGAATATAAACATCGTGCGGCAATTCCAGCAGGACGTGCCGGCGGCAATCGCCCAGGGTGACGATCTGGTCACTGCGAAGCCGGTCGATCAGAGTATCGTCAATACGGACATCGGCTCCGGGGAGCACTCGCAGCGGGACTCGGGCGTGTTGCAGCACCTGCTGCAATCGGCTTACCCGGTTGCGAATCGTTTCGGCAGAGTTTTTCCGGTATCGGCCCAGTTGGTGCGGTGTCGCAACGATGGTATGAATTCCATCCGCCGCTGCGGTACGCGCCATGTCAAGGGCCATGTCCCATGTGGTGGGCCCGTCGTCCAGGCCGGGCAGAAGGTGGCAATGGATATCGACGAAAAGCGGCGTCGCTGTCATGGCTGATCAACCGAAATGAGACGATTTCCGGTATAGAAGGCCGGGAGTATAGTCCGGCGACCGGCCGGGTCAAGGCAGGAATGTCGCGCCCGGCGAGCCTGTTTGATGCGGCCTGGCAGCGTTCGCGACGTCAAACCAACGACCGTTGGGCTCTGCACACCAGAGACGGCGTGCCCGAGGTTCAACCGCGCGGTGGGTTTAACTGTGGGCACGCGTTGACCGGTTGTACGGAACGGCCTCCGTGCCGTTCCGCGCTCCGCGAGGGGAGTCACCCGGCGGGTTGGCTGGCGAGGCTGCTTTGCGGAGGCCCGCATTCGCGCAAAAAAAAACGCCCCGGCATTGGGTGCCGGGGCGCACTCTTTTCACACTATTTTTCAACGGCGCCGACGCAGGCCAATGGCCACGAGACCGCCCACTGCCAGCAGCAGGAGCGTGGAAGGTTCGGGCGCCACCTTGACGCTCAAGTTGTCCACCCATGAGCCGTGGTCATTGGCTGTCAGATCCGAGCCGAGGACGACCGAATCAAATTCGAAGTTGTTCGGCCGCGCCTCGACTTCCGCCAAGACGCCATCCACCGAAAAACGCACCTCGCTGCTGTTGACCGCAATTTGCATCGTGTGCCAGCCCACATCACGGTTCGCCGCACCGGTCTCTTCGTCCAGCGTGTTCCAATTGGACCCGAACACCACGCGGCCTTGGTAAAACGTGGTATCGAAATCATCATCCGACGAGTTGTAGACGCCCATGGCCAACAGATTCTGAAGACCGCCTTGGCCGAAGGCACCGTTCTCGTAACCTCGTAATTCAATGTAGTGCCGCGCCCCATTCCAACTCGCGGCTAGCCCGGCGGTATCGAGATAAAAATCGAAACAGAGCTTGACCGGATTGGCGTCGGTCGCCTGGATCGAACCACCGGGAAGATTGCGTGCCAGCCGCCCTTGAAAACTTCCCGCGGGCGACGGCATGGCGTACGACGGCTGTGGATTGCCAAAGCTCGTGTCCAGACTGTAGTCGGGATTGTCGCTGCTGGCGTTCCAGACGGCGTCCAAAGCAGCGTCGTCGACGTAATCGAAAGTCTCTGACAAAACTGTCACAGCGAATGTCGACGTACCGCATGCCAATAGGGCCACGGCGAGGAGGCTTGAGAGAAGATGGTGAGGCCCGAAGGGTGGGCATGGATTGCGTTCCCACCATCGTGAGTTGGTCGAGTACTCAGTCCGAATCATTAGTCCAATCCTTTCGTTGTGATACGTGCCCGCTAACAAGGTTACTCTGTTACTCTGCGTGAACCTCCCCAGGATAAGGAGTTCCGGTCGAAATTTCAAGAAAAACCTGTTAAATTCTGTCGCACGCATCCCGGTATACTGAACAGGGGAACACGCGGGCCGCCCCCAAGGGCCCGCAACCGGCCCGCGGGGTGCGGCGGTCGGGCACAGGGAAACGCCCGACGATCCGCACAGCGGCACCGGGACAGGGGGCACCGGGACGAGACCACGAGGGAAATTCTCCGGATATGCGAAGTTTTGTGCGTCACTCTCCGATCCGGCCGCTGCCCGGCGCGGCGGCGCGTGGGATGCAGGCGTCGGCCGATCGACGCTTGCTGGTGTCGGCGTTCGTCCTGCTTCTATGGGGCCCGATCGTCGGCGTTCCAGGTCCGGCAGGCGCCGCCGACGGCCCCCGAGGCGTGGTGGCCACCGTGCATCCGATGGCGACGCAGGCGGCCGTGGTGGCCTTTGCTGAAGGGGGCAATGCCGTCGACGCGGCGGTCGCCGCGGCACTGACGTTGGGCGTGGTGGACAACCACAATTCGGGCATGGGGGGCGGCTGTTTCATCCTGCTGCGTCTGGCCAATCGGCATCTGACGGCCATCGACGGCCGGGAAACCGCGCCCGCGGCGGCGTCCCGTGACATGTTTGTCCGGGATGGCAACGCCGATCCGGAACTGAGCCGCACGGGGCCGCTCGCCTCGGGCGTGCCCGGCGCTCTGGCTGCGTATGCCGAAGCGGTCCGCCGTCATGGCAGACTGCCGTTGGCAAGACTCCTCGCGCCAGCAGCGGCGATCGCCGAACAGGGGTTTCCCATCGACGCCGTGTATGCCCGGCGACTGGCGTCAACGGCCCCGGCCCTGGCCCGATTTCAGGAGTCGCGGGCCCTTTTTCTGCGAGCAGACGGCACGCCCTACGGCGAGGGCCAGCGGCTGCGACAGCCCGATCTGGCACGCACCTACCGCGCGATCGCCCGCGAGGGCATCGCATGGTTCTACGAGGGACCTTTCGCCAGAAGACTGGCCGAATGGATGGCCGACAACGGGGGACTCATCACGGTCCAGGACATGAGCGATTATCGGGCCCGCGTCTGCGAACCGGTGGTCACCACCTACCGGGACTGGACGATCGTCGGGTTCCCACCACCCAGCTCCGGTGGGATTCATGTGGCTCAGATCCTGAACATTCTGGAAAATTTTGATCTGAAGACGCTTCGCGAGCGCGATCCGGCCCGGTGGGTGCACGTCATTGCCGAAGCAGAAAAACGAGCGTTCTCCGATCGCGCGTATTGGCTGGGCGACGCGGACTACGCCGATGTGCCCCGCGGGCTCGTCGACAAGAAGTACGCACGCGTCTTGGCAGACCAGATCGACCAGCGCCGTGCGTCCATCGTGCCCGGACACGGCGATCCCACGCGGTGGGACGACCGGCATTTTGGAAAGCATACCACGCACATCGCGGCGGCAGACGCTGAAGGCAACTGGGCCGCGATAACTGCTACCATCAACACGTCGTTCGGGAGCAAGGTGGTCATCCCCGGCACGGGCGTGGTATTGAACAACGAGATGGACGACTTTTCCGCGCAGCCCGGCGTGCCGAATGTCTTCGGATTGATCGGCGCCGACGCCAACGCCGTTGCCCCGGGCAAGCGGCCGCTGTCGAGTATGAGCCCGACGATTGTGCTGCGTGACGGTCGGCCGATCCTGACCGTGGGAGCTGCCGGAGGACCGAAAATAATCACGCAGACCTTGCTCATGCTCGTCCGCTGCCTCGACCTGGACCACTCCATCGAGCGCGCGGTCAGGGCCCCACGATTTCATCATCAGTGGCGGCCCGACAAGCTGCTGGTAAACGACTCTTTTCCGCCCCGATGGAAGGAAGCCCTGCGTGATCGGGGCCACACCGTGGAGTGCGTCCCGTCGCTGGCCACCATCCAGGCGGTTGCCGAGTCGGAAAACGGACTGGTCGGCGTGCACGATCCGAGCGTGCCGGGTGATGTCGGCACCTACTGACGAGTGGACTCTTTCCCCGCCACCGTTTCCGCGGAGCGAAGGGCGCGCAGAACGTTGCCGCCCAGAACCCGTTGGATCTGTTCCCGGCGATACCCGCGGCGGAGAAGCTCCTGCGTAATGTTGGGAAAGCACGACACGTCTTCCAGCTGATCAGGTAGAACGTCAACGCCGTCGAAATCGGATCCGAGCCCGACGTGGTCGACGCCGGCGACCCGCACGACGTGGTCGATGTGGTCGACAACGTCGTGGATCGTGCCCCTGGAGACCGGGTGTTGCGCTTCCCAGCGTGCCAAAGCTCGTCGGTATGGTTCGTCCGCCGGGAACTCCTTACGCAATTCGGCGGCCACGCGCGTGTGCTCGACGCCGCGCCGTGCGGCGTCGGGAACGACATATCCGGAATAGAAATTGATCATGACAACCCCGCCATTGGGAACCAGACGCCGCAAAACGTCATCGGGAACGTTTCGCGGATGATCGGCGATCGCCCGGGCGGACGAATGAGAAAAAATAACGGGGGCGCTGCTCACCCGCAGCGCGTCGCGCATGGTTTCCGCCGACACATGGGACAAATCCACGAGCATGCCCAAGCGGTTCATTTCTCGAACGACTTCTTCACCGAATGCCGTCAGCCCCCCGTGCCGCGGCTTATCGGTGGCCGAGTCGGCCCACGAAAGCGTGTCCGAGTGAGTCAGCGTCATGTAACGGGCACCCAGCCCGTACAATTTTCGCAGTACTTGCAACGAGTCTTCAATGGCGTGACCACCTTCGACACCAATCAAGCAGGCTATCTTTCCGTGCCGGTGGATCCGCGTGACGTCGGCGGCCGATCTGGCCAGTTCAAGCTGCTGGGGATATCGCTCGATCATGGCGTGGACCAGGTCGATCTGTTCCAGCGTCTCGCGCAGCGCGGTGCCCCTGCGGGCGGTACTGGCCGGCACGTAGACGGACCAGAACTGCCCCCCGACACCTCCCTCCCGCAGGCGGACAAGATCCGTATGGAAGTCCGGCTGCAACTGGTTCAGGTTCAATGCATCGAACGAAAGAGATCCTTTCTCGCGGAGTTGCCAGGGCAGATCGTTATGGCCGTCGATGACAAGCGATTGGCGATGCAGCGCGCGGGCCTCGGGCGTCACCGAGGTCCGCGGCCGAGCCGCGTTGGCACGCCGCTGGGCGTCGCCCGGCGCCTGGCAGAGTGCACTTTGCGCCAAGCAGAGTGCGAAGCAATACGCCAGCATCGCTTGTCCCACCGTGCCAACCACTCGCATATGCGCTTCCTTTACAGCGTTGGGTCGGGAACCGATGACCATCAATGCTCCACCCGTTGGCCGATACAACGCAACAGGATGGCCAATACAACGCCTCCCAGTGGCAGCAACAGCCAGACGCTCGCTCCCAAGGCGACCGGCAGCGTGCCGCACACAATGGACACCAGCGCGACGCACAGCGCGTACGGCATTTGCGTCCACACATGGGCCACGTGGTCGCACCCACTGGCCTGCGACGAAAGTACCGTTGTATCGGAGATGGGAGAACAGTGGTCGCCGAAAATTGCTCCGGCGAGCACACCACTCAGCGATGCCAAAAATACAGGATGATCGGGGGACACTACCGTACCGCCCGACGCCAGAATATTGTAGCTCAACGGGATCGTCATGGGCATCAGGATGCCCATCGTGCCATAGCTGGTGCCGGTGGCGAGCGCCACCACAGATGCCAGGACGAATACGATCGACGGGAGCATCCAGGGGGCCAACCGGCCGCCTAGCAGTTGCGTAAGGTATTGCCCGGTGTACAGACGGTAGCTGACCAGATGGGACCGTGCACCAGTGGACGTGGCATGGTTTTGCCCGTCTTTGGCGAGCGCGGAACCCTGCCCCGCGCGCGATTGTTGCTGCACGCCTGCGATGGGCATGTTGCCGGTCATTTTCGACAGCGATGTCGCCATCCACAGAATCAACAGCGCGGGAACCATGGTTCGGGCACCCAGAAGGGCCGCTCGGATCAGCGATCGCGGGCCCAGCAAACGCTGGATCGTGGCCAGCAAGGAGGCGACCGCCACGCCCGCCAGGCTGCCGGCCAGCAACGACCGGCTCGAATCGGCGCGACCGAAAATGTCCCTCAGCGACGCGCCGCCGGCTTCCGCGCCCAGATTGGATTTGCCGCTGAAATACATCAAGGACACGATAACGGCCAAACATGCCGCGATGGGTACGACCGCGTTAAACCATCGTGCGGGCGGCAGGTCCGTCGCGGACCACGGCGGCTGTTCGGGAGGAGTCGCGGAATGCGTTTCCGGTCGCTGCCCAACTTCGCGCTGCTCGGCTGCGAGCATGGGGCCGAAATCGCGTGCCGTCAGCGCAATCAGTGGCACGAACACAAGCGCCCAGATGACGTAAAAACGGTAGGGGATCGTCGTCACAAACAGATCAAATGCCGTCGGCCATCGCGGCCCGCCGGCACCGTTGGCCGCGGCGGTCCGGGAAGCAGCGCCGTTCGGGACCGAGTCCGAATCGACGTGATAGACGGCCGCGGGAAGATTATCTAATCCTTCCTGTATGTAGTCGACTTCCACTGCGATCCATGTCGAAACAAGTGCCAGGCCGGCTACGGGCGCTGCTGTCGAATCGACGAGATAGGCGAGTTTCTCTCGGGATATCTTCAAACGCTGACAAAGGGGCCGCAGGGTACTTCCCAACAGGACGGTGTTGGCGTAATCGTCAAAAAAGATCAGCAGTCCCAGAAACCACGTCACGAGTTGTCCGCGGCGGCGCGATTTGGCCCAGGGTATCATCAGCGCCACAAGCCCACGCATGCCCCCCGATGCCGTAATAATTCCGATCATCGCACCCATCGAAAGCGTAAACCCAAACACCAGCAACTTGCCGGGATCGGCCAGCGCGGGCCAGAGGTGCAGGACGACCGTTTCGTACGCGGCACGCAGCGGATTGCCTCCCGTGGTAATCAAGGCTCCGGCCAGCACGCCCGCAAGCAACGAGAGGGTCGCGCGGTGGGTGGCAATCGCCAGCGCGATCGCCAGCAAGGGAGGCACGAGGCTTAGCCAGCCGTAAGGATGTTCGGCCATGGAAACGGTTGTCAGTGGAGGTGCAGCGGAGCGATCCGCAATACGGTGTCTGTCGCCTCACTCCGTCGCGTCGTCTCGCGCCGCACGCTGCTTCCAGGCCCACCGAAACAGGTTTCTTGAGTCGACATAGCGTGCGCCGGAAGACGACGATCCCAGCACCGCCACGAGCAGGTGGTCCGAACCGCGCCGCCCGCTCGACACGAGACATGCCCCGGCCGCGCGCGTTGTCCCGGTCTTGATCCCGTCGTACCCGTCGATCGGTAACAAGCGGTTGGTGTTCTTCCACAGCAGATTTCGCTGGTAGCCTCCAGGACCGGTGACACGGCACCCGTGCTGCCGCGTGCTGATGACGGTTCGGAAGATCGGATTCTGCATGGCCGTCCAACTGAGACGGAGAAGGTCCCGGCACGTAGATACATGCATTTCCGCCGTCAGGCCGTGCGGATTCTGGTATTGGGTATGCTGCATTCCCACTGTTTTCGCCTCACGATTCATTTCCGCCAGAAAGCAGCTGAACGGGTCGGCTGAACCGTTGCCCGCTTCGGCCGGATCGAAAGATGCGCCGAAGTGTTCGGCCAGCGCCACGGAGGCGTCGTTTCCGGACGGCAACAGCAACCCGTACAGCAGCTCGCCCACCGCCAGTCGCTCGCCAGCCCGGACGCCCGACGTTGACCCCTCCGTCTGATCGGCTCGTTCC
>Ga0315534_1003229_pt1 | contig 10577 bp, 10 predicted proteins | sample SalMarSW160240MG_FD_203094 | JGI IMG/M metagenome (GOLD analysis project Ga0315534, IMG submission 203094) | Salt marsh sediment microbial communities from the Plum Island Ecosystem LTER, Massachusetts, United States - Salt Marsh Sediment SW1602-40 ... | reverse complement strand
TTGACCGGTTCGACCTCTTCCAGTTTCACGGTGTGGACAGCATCGAGACTGTTGAAACAATCCTCGGCCCCGGGGGCGCTATGGAGGCTGTCCTGGAAGCCAGAGACCAGGGATTACTGGAATATATCGGCATTACCGGCCACCGGCCCGACGTGCAGAATAAGGCTCTCGGCCTGTTCGATTTCGATACCGTGATGTTTCCGCTAAACCGGGTGCATGCCGCCCACCCGGAAGAATGGAACGATTTCCGGCCCCTGTTGAAAACAGCCCAGCAGAAAGACGTCGGTGTCCTGGCTATAAAAGCGGTCGCCAAGCAGCTCTGGGAAAACCCCGACCGGGCATCCCATGCCTACCAGACCTGGTACGAACCCTTTGACGAAGCCGCGGAAATTGAAAAAAGCCTGTGGTATACACTTTCGCAGGATATCACCTCGGCGGTACTACCCGGGGATTTGAAACTCTGGCCAGCGGCTATTGACGCCGCCCAACGATTCAAGCCGCTGGATGCAGATGCCCAGCAAGAACTGGTCAACCTGGCAGCCGGTTACCAGCCGCTGGTGGGACCGAATATGGACTGAGTTAATATCATACTTAACGTTTACAGTAATCTACAAAGAGAGTATCCTTTATTCGCTAGGTTAAGTAATAACTCACGGGAGGATTTCTTATGAAAAGGAAAATCATAGCCCTGGCCGCCTTACTTCTTCTGGTATTACCACTCTTTTCCTGTATTGTCACCTCAGAACTTGTTGAGGTTTCGGTTTCCTGTGAAGATTTCGGGGAGAACCCTAAAAGTATCATTAACGATTTTGAAATCAGCGTCGGCGACAAGATAACCGTCAGGCTGTGTTCTAATGCCTCTACGGGATTCTCGTGGGACTATACCATGACCGGTGATGATGCCGTTAAGGAAGAGGACCACGATTTTGAAGAGCCGGAAGGCGACCTGGTTGGCGCTGCCGGTACCGAGGTCTGGACCTTTGAGAGCACCGCCGAGGGAACGACGGAGATACAGATGGAATACAGCCAGCCCTGGGAAGGCGGCACGAAAGCCGAATGGGTTTATAAGATGACCGTCACCGTTGATTAGAATAGGCGTAAGGGTAAAGATGTTTATGGGCGAAGAAATTTATTGATATAGTCAGGAAATAAATATGCTTGAATACACCCAGGCCGATGTTAACATCGCCGGGATAAACACACATTACTACCGCACCGGGGGAGATAAGCCGCCCTTCATACTCCTCCACGGCGCCACCGACAACGGGCTTTGCTGGACGCCGGTAGCCGAACAGATCTCCGGGGAATACGACGTCATTATGCCCGACGCCCAGGGACACGGGCTATCGGACCGGCTCGATCCGGAATTCACTTACGGACGTCATACCGCCCAGGTGGTCGCCCTGGTACAGGAACTGAATATCAGTAAACCCGTTATCATGGGACATTCCATGGGGGCCGACACGGCGGTGAATATAGCCGTGACGCACACTTCTCTACCGCGAGCCATCATCCTCGAAGACCCGCCCTGGGGTCCACTGGAACCTCCCGAACTAGAAAACGCGGAAGACAACCAGGTGGAAGATTTTCGAGAGGCTTTAATTGGATTGAATAAACTCACTCTGGAAGAAATTATAGAAGAAGGCCGGAAGCTTAACCCTCTCTGGTCGGAAGAGGAAAGGCTATGCTGGGCGAAGGCCAAGCAGCAATTCGATCCCACGCTGTTTTCCAAACCGATTATAAACCTCCGCTCTTATGAAGAACTGGTGCCGGGGCTCAAGTGCCCCACCCTGCTCATCACCGCCGATGAGGGAATAGTATCCGAAGCAACGGCTAAACACGCCGCCGAACTCTGGAAATCGGAGAAGCCCTTCCGATGGGTACGGATTAAAGGAGCCGGGCATAACATCCGCCGTGAGCAGTTCGAGGCGTATTGCCAGGCCGTTACCGACTTCCTGCAGGAATTATAACGCTAATCCTCGTGACTAATACCTGAGGTGGTCCGGGACGATATTCTTATACTTGGCCACCAGTTTCGCCCAGTTCTTCGGAAGCTCTATTTTCCGGATTTCCGCTTTTCCCGGCGTGGGGCCGCCGCCGACCGCCTGGGCGATGAAAGCGCCGGGGCCGCCGGCCACCATTACCCGCAGGGTACGGACGTCGTTGATTAGCGGCACTATCTCGACGGCCCGGCCGGGCGCCGGCATCCGGGCGTTCTCCCGGATGAACTCCTTGATATCCGGCTTGCTCCAGCCTTCCGCGGCCAGCGTTCTGGCGTGCACCGGCGGAAAGATGATGGTATGCATCATGCCGGGAATCAGGTGGTTCAGCAGCGACCGCAGGATGGCGTCGGCTTCATTGGCGGGGGGATAGTTCTGTATCCACGATTGCGGAAAAGATATCGCTATCGAGTTGTCTTCCCTGTCCAGTCCAAAATCCGTATGCAAGGGCTCCCAGGGGCTCTCTTCCTCATTCTCGGCCATAACCATGGTGTATTTCATGGGATTGCCCATAACGCCCATGTCCTCGATGCCCTTGCGGACGCCGCCGATATTCTTGATAACCAGGCCGATGGCGCGCCCGATGGCGGCGTTGGCGATATTGCCGGGACTCAACACGCCCGATTTGTAATTGAGGTTGATTTCATTGCGGATAGGGCCGTTGATAACCCAGAATGGCGCCCACGACCCGGTACTCACCCCGAAGGTACAGTAACCCCGGAAACCCATCTCGGAATCGAGCAGCAATTGTGTAGCGGCTAAAATCACCGGCAGATAGGTCGGCAGGGCGCCGGCTATGACGGCGTTGACGGCTATCTTCTCTACCGTTACCTTGCCCTGCCGGGGCAGCAGTTTCCCCAGCAAAGTATCCGGGGGCAGGTCAGTGCCGGTAAGCATTTCGGCAACTTTTTCTTCGGTGGGAGGAACAACGGGAAATCCGTCGGTCCAGCCCCTCCTGTAGAAAAAGAGGTTGATATCATCCAGGCTTCCCTTAAAGATAATCCGGGGAGCCTCCTCAACCTTTTTCGCCTCGGAGGATTTTTCCGCCGTGGTCAACGGCGAAGTCAGCGCCTTGAGAACATCTTCGAAACAGTCCTCGACCCCGGCCTCGATTTCTTCCATCTTGGTGGCTTCCGGAGGGATGATAGTGGGTATACACCTGGCCCCGGGCATGGACCGACTCGAAGCTGCCGACTTGGCATCGTCCTTGAATCCCTCGGCAATAAGGCCTACGGCGGGTACTTCACTTTCCTCGGCGGAGATAACATCGTACACAAGGTACTTGGTACACGACCCTCAGTCGCCGTAGGTGAAGATAACGGTGTCCACCTCCCTGATCCAGTCCTCGTACTGCGCCTTGTTCCGCGACTCTATTTCCGGTACGTTCATCTCGCTTTCTTCATACCAGCTGAACTCGGCGTCGGGGTATTTTCCCTTTAACTTCCTTTCCAGGACACCCAGCGTTGGCTTCGAGGCCCTCTTCCACATGTGAAAAAGCCCTATCTTTTTACCGGCCAACTCGGCCGGCCTTTCGGCTATCAGTCCCCGCTGGGGGACCGGGTCGGCTTCCGCCCAGGGACTGAGTACTTCGTAAACAGCTGCGGTCTTATCGGTCGTCATATATCAAACCTCCGCGGGATAAACGTCAGCTAAATTATAAGCAATTACGCTGCCCATGTTCAAAAAGCACCGAATGGGGTAAACTAAAGCCGATGGATAAATCGCCGGCGGAAAAACGCATTGAAGAGATAGAAGAAAAAATCGCCGACCTCAAGGCCCGGTGGCCGGCCCACTCCGTACCGCCGCATATGTGGCAGGAACTCGAGGAACTGGAAGAAGAACTGGAAAAAGCCCGGCAAGATGCGGACGGGAACCAAGCGCGTTGACAATACGATTAATTATATATTAGTCTGGGAAAAACAACAGAGTCTTATTGATATACTCGTACTGAAAGGAAAATGATAATGGGGAATTACGATAAATATATCTGCACCACGTTACAGAAAAGGCATATGCTGCCCGGGCCTACCCTCGACCAGCGCGATAAGCTGGCCGCCGCGGGTAAACGCATCAGCATGGAGCATATCCACTGGATTGATGAAGATGTTATCCCCGGAGGCTATTACGGCGAGACCACCTATATATGGCCCCCGGATTACCCCAACCAGGTGACCTGGCAGGAACTGACGGATATGGGGATGGAAGTCCCCACCATGTTCCCCCACGTCCATGATTTCCCCGAGCTGCTATCCTGGTGGGGTACCGACCCCGACAACTTCGAGGAATGCAACTCCATGGGCATGCAGATGGACGACGAGATAATTCCCCTGGAAGCCAGCTGGGTGGCCTATATCCCCGCCAACCTGCCCCATATGCCCACCCGCACCGGGGGCACTAAAGTCACCAAGAGGCCAGTGCTCCACTGGGTATCGGGGCCGGGTGGTGTTTATACCCGGGAAAAGGACGAGGAGACTAAGAAGGCCGAGGAAGAGAAAAGGGATATCCAGGCGACGGTAATGACCGACCTGAGTAAATCGAAGTACGCCAGGTATATGGTCTACGGAACCAGCCCTGATATAGTAAGACCCGATTATATGCGGCCTTTCGACCCTCAGTACACCCGTCCCATGGCCTACATCGACCGCACAGTGATACCGGACGCCGAGTTCGGCTGCGATACGCGCTGGCTGTTGCCGGGCGATAAATCAAAGGTCGGCCAGCTGATAATGGACGCCCATGCCCTGCCCCACGGCACATCCATCGTTTTCACCGCCATGAATTACGATGATATCACCGACCTCCGCGCTGAGGTTGAACTATGGATCGGCGGCGAAAAGCATATCATCAATAAGAGCTTCGGCGCCTATATCCCGCCCAACGTTGAGCAGGGCCCGCTGGTAATCCGCAACATCGAGAAGCAGACCTTCTTCATGATGTCCTACCCGATGGGCGAAGGAATCAAGAAATATCCCGGCGGGAGTTAGCGGCGCTTTCGCGGGAAACAAATCGCTCTAATGCGGCAGCGGCGTGATATCCGGGCCTTTACCGATGCGAAACATCTTGGTGCCGCAGTTGTGACAGGTGCCCTGCGCGGCGGGTTTGCCGTTTTTCATGGTAATGGCCTTGGGGTCTTTCATTTCTTTCTTTGCTTTGCATTTAACGCAATAGGCTTCCATCCCGGTAACCTCTCTGAGCTTTTAGCTCCCTTTACTATATCAGATACAGGGTTTTCGAAAGCAAAAAGACCTGTTTATTTTTAATTGAGACTCCCCCCCACCCACCGCACTAATATCTTTTCCCACCCTGCCTCTTTTTTACAACGTATATTGAATAATATGAGTTTGGCCGGCGGCATTTCCATTTATCAGGCTATTGTTATATCATAAAAGAAAAACAGATAAGGAGAGAGGAAAACCGATGTCAACAGCGATAGAATATCAAAAAGTAATGAGTGAAATCGTTTTCGTCAACCTGCCCGGTCCGCAGGAGCCACTGCCGGGAATGAACGGGACCGACCTCCTGCACGGATTTCTAGCCGAATTCAGCCGGGCGCAACATCCCGAGGTGAAGGCTTTTGTGGATTCCGCCTGTCTGAAGTGGAATATCCACTACCGAAGCCAGAAAGATTCGTAAAAATTCCCATTCAAATCTAAATAGTATCAACAAGCGGTAATGTTGATAGAATGGTTGGCGGTGGTCTGTATATGGCCGTACGACAGGATGCTTTAGAATATCTTTACGTCAACCGGAACATATCAGTAAACCAGCATCATCGGCAGGAATCTGGTTCATTCTTTATCGACAGGTTCTACCGGCTCTTTTCTTAATCTATCTATGAAATGGCATAATGCCAGAACGGGATGCCGGTGAGTCATGCGAGGACCGGCATATCTCATAACTACTCTTATTTTCTCTCTCATTGCCGGCTGATAGCAATGTACCGGGCATTTCACGCATGTTGTCTTACCTTCCTGAAACGGACAATTCCGGAGACGTTCCAGGGCGTATTCCGTAAGCTTGATGCAATCGGGGCATAGCTTGTTACCATGGTGATGACGGCAGAAAAGAGAAATCATCACCCGAATGGTTCTGGCTTCACGTGCCATCCTGGATGATTTTTTTAACACTCTGAGTAAATTATGGCATGAAGAATGATATAATCCAAGATTTTCACAGGTTGAAGCCGAAAAACAGCTATCTGTGATATGATCACAATCTATCATTTACCAATTAAGCCAGCAGTTAGAGTTCTTATCAATTTATCTCTTTATGTTTATTTAGAACTAAAGTAAGGTAAAACAGTTACCAAAGTCGGATTTTTAATTGACACCGTATTACCTATAATAACTATGAGTATCGTAAATTGTGAGGGATATAGCTTTATTTATACGGTAGGCCGGTACCGGAGGTAAAACATGTCGACCAGATTGAAGAGGATTTTTCAAAGACTCCGCTTTGGTGAGAAGGGGTTCACCCTGATTGAAATCCTGGTGGTAATAGCTATACTCGGCGCCTTGGCGGGTGTAGCTATCCCCAAGTTGGCGGGTTTTGCCGACAGAGGCCGACCCGAAACCGCCGCTACCGAACAACGGAGTATCGAGATTGCTGTGGGAGCAATGCTACTGGAAAGTTCTACCGGTAACCTGACCCCGATCTCAGACGTCACGGATATGGACACAGTAGTTACCACCGATACGCCGGCTTTAGTATTAAGCAGTTACCTGACTCACCTTGACGCTGACGGAAACGTGATGACAGACTTCACTTATAATTTTACCGCCGACGGGACCGTCACGCAGAATGCCCCTTAGCAATATCCCGCGGTCTATAATCTAATACGTGCCGTATTCTACGGCTGCTTCCATATAAACCCGGAAAGTCTCCGGGTTTTTCGTCTCCGTGGCCGAACACCCGCCAGCCAGTACGTAGCCGCCTCCCGGGGCGCAGGTCTCGATGATGTTGCGGCAATATTCCTTCACTTCTTCCGGGGTACCCGCCACCATCAGCGATGCCGGGACATTGCCGCTGATGCAGCATTTATCCCCGATAATTTTCTTGGCCCGGGCCATATCGGTGCGGTCAAACAGCCAGGTCACCCACCCCTTGGGGAAATCACCGTAATACTCCAGCCGCTGGTTGTGGGAGCCCTCGGCGAAGAGGGTCACCATAATACCATCTTCTATCAAGGCATCGATAACCTTTTTCAGGCTGGGCCAATAGAACTTCTCGAACTGACGTCGGGACATAAATACATCGTCACCCTTGTGCAATGGGAACATGACCGTCGAGCCGTTGACGGTCTTCATGTGTTCCAGCAATCTCTTGATATGGATTTCAGTAGCTACGTCTATCGCTGCCAGCAGCTTTTCGGGACAGCGGTACATGTCCATAGCCACTCCCCGGGTGCCCCGGAGGTTATCCGCAATGAGGTCGAAGGGGGCGCTGCCCATACCGCCCCGTCGCGCCGGGAAACCGGCCGCCAGGCATTCACGCCCGAACAGCATTAGCTCCTGCTGCTGCCGCTCCAGCTCCTCGCCAGCGGCGATAAATTTTTTAAAGGATTCCCGTACGTCTCTACGGGCGAAGGCCATGACGGGCACCATCGGCAAGCCGTTTAAACTGGTGAGATGGGGGAAATACTGCCAGGCTTCGGCCGCGCCGATGGTCCGCGGCGTTAAAACCCTGAACCCGAAATCAGCGGGGTCGTCGATATACCGGTCGTATTCATCGGCGGACATATACTGGGCTTCATTGAACTGGTAGGTGGTGGCATTATCCCCCAGCCCGTGACCGGGCCAGGAGTATTGCTTGTAGTCCACGATATCAAACGCTTTCCCGGAAAATACCAGGCCGGGTCCGCCGTAGCTGTCCATGTTCTCGTAGAAGTCCCACATGAACTTCGTCCAGACCTCCCGGGCGATTTTGTAATCGTACATGATTGTCTTGTAATCATATCCCGCATAATAGGCCGGATAACCGCCCAGCGGCAGGGAAACGGGAACGCGGTCGGGTTTTTCGCACATGCTGGCGGCCAGGTGGCGCTTTACCCGTTCGTGATAAAGCTGCTCCGCCCGGGCATCCCGGAACTCAACACCGACCGGCGATATATAATCTTTGAGCCTTTGCTCACGTTTCTCTTCCTTGGTTAGCTCCGACCATGATTTTTCCATGTTTCCTCCTGTTACGGGCGTGCGTGACGATATAAAACGCGCACCGGTATCACAGGCAATTTATTATATAGGGGTAAATAATGTCAACCAAGCGAAGGCGGTAACGGCACACCCGGGTGCTGCTAACTAAGACTATTTCCTAGGGAATTTTTACAATTATACGTCTGATTCGCTATAATAGGTACGCGAAATGCCGCATTAAAAATAGCAGGAATATAATATTAAAAACGGAGGTGAAGGATAGTAAGAAATATCTGGTGAAAAAACGGTGATTCAGAAATAAAAAAGTACACTGTACTTTTAAGGCAAGTATTATTATGGAGGTAATCAATGCTAGACCAGTCAAGTCAATGGTACAAGCTACAATACCCGGAATGTTTCGTTGATGAAGAGTCACGGATGGTACAGAAGACGTTTGCTGATTTTACCGACAAGGAGATTATGCCAGTCCGGGACAAGATTGATGATGATGTCACCCATGAAGAAATAATTACCCCTATCCTGAAGAAAATACAGGTTGACCTTGGCAGCCAGAAAGCCATGATACCAGAGGAGTACGGCGGTCTGGGGATGGGTTCCGTACTTACCGCCGCCCTGAAGCAGGAGCAGATAGGACGTGCCGACTACGGCATAAGTATGCACTGCGCCTGTACTGACTGGATGTGGACACCGGTTTTCATAGCGCATATGGCACCCCTTCCTCAACCGGCGAAGGCGTGGTCTAAAGCGGTGTTTAGTGAATTTGCCCCCAAGTTCCTAGGAAAAGAGCTACGTGTTGGCTGCTTTAACATGAGCGAAACGGAGTCCGCCACTGATGTTGAAAATCCACTGAATGAGGGCAGAACAATAGGGGTGAGAGCCAAACTTGAGGGTGACGAATGGGTGATAAACGGTACTAAGTTCTGGGCATCCAACAGCGGCATAGCCGACCTCAACTGCGTGGTCTGTAATATGGACCCCAAGTTGGGGATAGATGCTTTTGCTTTGATTTATGTACCCGAACCCTGGCCGGGGGTTTCCCACGGCAAGTTTGAGGTCAAATGCGGCATGCAGGGTGACCGCAATACCTCTACCTATTTTGACAATGTCAGGGTGCCCAAGGAGTGGGGTCTGCAGGGACCTTTAGCCTGGGCTATCTACAAAAATACGCTAAGCGCCCCCATGGCCATGAACTCGGGACATGCCACAGGTATTCTGCAGGGGGCATTCGATGTCCTTCTTGAGTATACGGGCGAGAGGGTAGCCGGAGGTAAGCCGATCAGGCAGCACCTCCATGCGGCGATGATACTGGGCGAGATGGCTTCGTTAATAACTGTGGACAGGGCTGCCTTTCTGCAGCTGGCCCATGAGTTTGACCATCAAGAGATTTATGGCCCGTGGGACTCGGTTAGCATGCTGGCTAAAGGGCACGCGGTGCATGCATTTATTACCAAAAAACTGCCAGAAATAATTTTAAAGGGTATAGAGCTCATGGGCTCCTACGGTTATGTCCGGGAAAACCACTATGAGAAGTATTACCGTGACTCTGTGGAGGCGAAACAGGTCTTAGGTGGTTTACATTACGCTTACTTTACCGTCTGCAAGGAGTTCTATGACCTGGACTACTCATCCTTCGGGCCCGGCAAACTCAAAGACCCGACTAAAAGCTAACAGAATATATAATAATAAACGGTAGTAACGGCTGGATTTGAACCAGCGGTAATTCATTCAAATCAGCGGTTTTACTCTACTTTTTGATATACCCGATTATAATCGAATATAATTGCAGTTATGCCTATTTTTCATAATAGTCTCAACTGGGTATTTCCCATACCAAAAGCAGCTGTATTTAAGTCGAGAAGCATCTCCTTGTATACGACAGCATCTTAAGGTGAGAACAACAATATGAACCAGGTCCCGATAGCGAATCAACCAGATCTGAGTGGATTACCACGCCGACAGATTATTATTACGTTTATCGGCGTAATGCTGGCGATGTTTTTAGCTTCGCTGGACCAAACCGTCGTCGGTACGGCTATGCCTCGTATAGTTGCTGATCTGCAGGGGTTTAGCCAATATACCTGGGTTACCTCCATTTACATTATCGCCTCGGCGGTTACCATTCCCATTACGGGAAAATTGATTGATATGTACGGTCGGAAGATATTTTACGTCATCGGACTGGCTGTTTTTGTAACCGCTTCATTGTTTTCCGGTTTAAGTGACACCATGACCCAATTAATCATTTTCCGAGGTGTCCAGGGTATCGGTGCCGGCATCATGATGGCTAATGCTTTTGTCGTTATTGCTGATATCTTCCCACCGGCGGAGAGAGGTAAATACCAGGGGTATATGAGCGGGGTCTTCGGAATATCGTCGGTCATAGGGCCAACTCTCGGTGGCTTTCTTACCGACCAGCTTTCATGGC
>Ga0315534_1003228_pt1 | contig 10577 bp, 7 predicted proteins | sample SalMarSW160240MG_FD_203094 | JGI IMG/M metagenome (GOLD analysis project Ga0315534, IMG submission 203094) | Salt marsh sediment microbial communities from the Plum Island Ecosystem LTER, Massachusetts, United States - Salt Marsh Sediment SW1602-40 ... | reverse complement strand
TCCCGTTTCTCATTTACTATCCCATGGTGCTGGTTCACAGCCCGTTCTTACCGGCGCCATCCAGCGACTCCCGGGAAAGCAACGATCGCCAAAAGAATTTTGAAGACATGGTCGGTTACATGGATCAGATTGTGGGGCGGATTGTTCACAAGACCGAAGAACTCGGAATTGCCGGCGACACGCTGATCCTGTTCACCGGCGACAACGGAACGCACAGGTCGATCAGCTCCACGTTGAACGGTCGTGAGATTCGCGGTGGGAAAGGCAAGACGACGGACGCCGGCACGCGGGTGGCGTTGGTCGCCTGCCAACCTGGCACGGTGCCGACTGCTCGGATCTGCGATGACCTCATCGACTTTTCTGATTTTGTGCCGACATTCCAGGAGCTCGCTGGATTGCCGATATCGCCGGGGCTCGACGGAGTCAGTTTCGCGTCACAGCTGTGCGGAGAGGCTGGCGAGCCAAGAGAATGGACGTACTGTTATTACAATCCTCGGCCGGAACGCACGGCGCCGGTACGGTTTGTCCGCGATCAGCGTTGGAAGCTGTACGGCGACGGTCGATTCTATGACGTAGCCCACGATCCACGGGAGCAGAAACCGGTCGATGAAAAGAACGACGCCTGGAACAAGCTGTCGCGAGCTCTTTGTTCGATGCCGTCCAAGGCCGCATCGTTGCTCGCGTTTCCGGAATGACGCCGCGATCGATGGGAATTGCTGGGCATCTGGTGAGCCGCGCTGCCACGAGGCGCGACCACCATGAATGACCAGATCCGGCCACCCGCCCGAGTTGACGGTTGAGTTGACGGTTGCCGCACGCTTTCACCCTCCGCCATTCACGCGCCATGAGAACGCTTCAGCGGCGGATCGTACCGTGCCGGCAATTCTCTATACTTGATGATCCTCTATAATCTGGTCAGGAGTTGCGGAAACAGATCGAAACGCCTGGTTGTCAGCAACCTAACTCCTCCTCATACCAAGACTTGCAATCGCGACACTTCGTGGCTTCGAAACTTCGTGGTTTTGAACGTCACAACCGATGAAGGTCCGCTTTGTGGCCACCATCCTCGATCAATACGCCGATCGCTGGCTGCGACTGGTCATCGCCACGGCTGGACTGTTGCTGATCGCCACCGTGGCTGTCGTATGGTACTACTTCACACCGAAATACACGCGGGTTCGTTATCAGCCGACGCAACCGGCACCGTTTTCTCACGAGCTTCACGTCGGCCAGCTCGGCATGTCCTGTCGATATTGCCACACGCATGTTGACGAGGCTCCGCACGCCAATGTGCCGTCCACGCAGACGTGCATGATTTGCCACTTGCGGGTCAAGGCCCAAAGCCCATTGCTGGCCGAAATCCGCAACAGCTGGGAGAGTGGGATGCCCGTGCGGTGGAACCAAGTGCACCGACTGCCGGACTACGCCTACTTCAACCACGCTGTGCACATCAACCGAGGCGTCGGCTGCCAGTCCTGCCACGGTCAGATCAACGAGATGAAGGTGGTGTATCACGCCGAGCCGCTGAGCATGAGCTGGTGCCTTGAATGTCACCGCAATCCGACGCCGTATCTGCGGCCGATTGGCGAAGTGTACAATCTCGACTGGAAACCCGAGTTTGCTGATTCGGCATTGGAAATTGGACAGCGAATGGAACAGGAGTTGAAGATCAATCCACCAGAAACTTGTCAGGGCTGCCATCGATGAATCGGCAACAACAATCGGAATGGGTTTCACGGCAGCCATATGGTTTCTGGCCCGAATTGCGGAAGTTAGCGGTTGACCTGCCCGGCGCGGACGCACCGACGCGCGACGATACATCCGCCATTCCGATCAACCGTCGTTCCGCGATGGGGATACTGGCCGCATCGGCAGCGCTGGCCGGCTTACCTGGATGTCGACGCCCCGACATCGAATTGAGGCCTTACACGAAGATGCCCGAGTTTGTCGTGCCGGGCATGTCTCTGTTCTACGCAACAACGCTGACGTGCGGTGGTGGCGCGTTGCCGGTCCTCGTTGAAACGCACGAGGGCCGTCCGACGAAAGTAGAAGGTCATCCACAATACTCGCCCACCCAGGGCGCCAGCGACGCTATCGCCCAAGCCACGATTCTCCAGTTGTACGACCCGGATCGTCTACGCCAGGTGCGACGCGGGGGCATCACATCGAGCTGGAACGAATTCGATACGTTCGTGGAGACGCACTTTGCGGAGCTTCTGCAAAAGGGCGGACAGGGCTTGCGAATCTTGAGCGACGCTACTGCGTCGCCCGCGCTGAAGCATCTGCGGCGACACATGCGTCAGTCCGCCCCCGAAGCACAGTGGCATGTATATGAACCGCTGAGGTATGGCTACGCCGAGCAAGCCGCGCGTCGCTTGTTCGGTAAGACGTTGCGGGCCAGATCCGACTTCGGGAAACCCGATGTGATCGTCTCTTTAGATGCCGACTTCCTGGGACGGGCAGACCAGGATGCGATCGCCAACAGCCGCGCTTTTGCAAGTCGCCGCACTCCGGCCGCGACCAACGGTCCGGAAATGAACCGTCTGTACGTCGTGGAGCCCGCGCCGACGCTCAGCGGCGGCATGGCGGACCACCGTCTTCGTCTGGCTGCCCATGCCATTCCCGGTTTTGCTTTGGCTCTGGCTGCGGAGCTAAGGCTCTTTGGCCCGGACTGGGGATGGGATGCCGATGCTGTCCGCGGCTTCGACCGACTCGTGCGGGACAAGGCCAGCTCGGACACGACTGGTCCAGCCTGGGCACGCGAAATCGCCGCCGACCTGCTGTCGCACCGCGGCCGCTCGTTGGTCGTTGCCGGTCCCCGTCAACCGCCGCTGGTGCACGCTCTGGTGCAGCTGATGAACGTGGCGCTCGGTAACGTTTCCCACGGTGTGCGGTACGTCGAAGTTCCGGATGAAGACACGGGCAGTATCGAGGAATTGGCTGAAGACGCCGCAGCTGATCGAGTCAACACGTTGATTATCGTCGGCGGAAATCCCGCCTACGACGCGCCGGCGGACCTGACGTTCGCCGCCCGATTGGCGAAAATCCCGAACACGATTCGACTGGGGCTCTACGAAGACGAAACGGCGCAGCTGTGCCAATGGCGATTGCCAGCCGCTCATACATTCGAATCCTGGGGCGATGCGGAAACTGATGACGGCTATTACTTGCCGGTTCAACCGATGATTGCTCCACTTTACAACGGACGTTCGACGTTGACCGTGCTGGCACAACTGTTGAGCTACGAAACGAACGGAGAGTACGATATCGTACGACGGGCATTCGAAGAACAGAGTCCATCGCTGCAAAACGCTGGGACATTCGACCGTTGGTTGCACGATGGCCTCGCGCGGCGCGAGCCGCTTTGGTTCGTGCCACAGCTGTCCGGCCAGGCGGCGAGCGGGCTGCGAGACCTGCTCCAGGCGTACGAACCAGTGACACCAGCCGCCGCCGGCCGGGAGATCTGTTTTCAAGCCGATTCTTCCGTTTTCGACGGACGATTTGCCAATCTCGGCTGGCTGCAGGAAATGCCCGATCCCATAACGAAACTCACGTGGGATAATGCTGCGCTGATCAGCGCCGACACGGCGTCCGCGCTGAAACTCGCGACCGGCGACGTCGTTCGACTATCGCTGGGCGAGCGCAGCGTGGAGGCGCCGGTATTGATCCAACCCGGCCACGCGGATCACAGTATCACCTTGCCCTTGGGTTACGGACGTTCTGTGGCCGGGCGCGTCGGCAAGTCCGTGGGCTTCAATGCCTACGTGCTCCGGACGTCGCGACATCTTGCCTTCGCCGCGGGCGTTCTGGTCGAGCCGCTCGGCAGCCGCCACCAGTTTGCCTTCACCCAGCAGCATGACCGCTTGGAACATCGCGATCTGGCCCGCGAGCAGACGATCGCGCAGTTTGTGCAGCGTGCCGCGCAAGCAGAAGACGCCACACGTCACGATACGCACTCCGAAGAGTCTCGGTTGATCGATCCGCCCAGGCTCGATGGAAGGCACCAGTGGGGCATGGTCATCGATCTGAGCAGGTGTGTGGGCTGTAGTGCCTGCGTGGTGGCATGCCAGAGTGAAAACAACATCCCGGTTGTAGGCAAGAACGAAGTGGCGCGGGGCCGCGCGATGCACTGGATACGCGTAGACCGATACTACCGCGGCCCCGAATCCGATCCCGAGATCATCCACGAACCGCTGGCCTGTGTTCACTGCGAGAACGCCCCGTGCGAAACCGTTTGTCCTGTGAATGCAGCAGTCCACAGCCCTGAAGGATTGAACCTTCAGGTCTACAACCGTTGTGTCGGCACGCGGTATTGCTCGAACAACTGTCCCTATAAAGTGCGTCGTTTCAATTGGTTTGACTACAACCAACGTCCGCTGGATCAACTCTGGCTAGGTCCACTGGCCAACTTCGGAATGGCCGAAACGCTGAAAATGCAGAAGAATCCCGATGTCACGGTTCGCATGCGGGGTGTGATGGAAAAATGCACGTATTGCGTGCAGCGGATTGAGAGAGGCAAGGCCGGGGCGAAGCTCGCTTCGCCGAGTTCCTCGGACTACACGCTACACGACGGCCAGGTGGTGCCGGCCTGCGCGCAGGCATGCCCTGCGCAAGCGATCGTTTTCGGCGACTTGTCCGACGTCACTTCGCGAGTCAGCCAGCAGAAGCGCGATGCCAGGCGATTCGATCTCTTGGCCGAACTCGGCACGAAACCGCGAACCAGCTACTTGACTCGGATCCGCAATCCAAACCCCCGATTGGCGGCGGCCCTACGCCCATTCACGAAAGACGATGGGCATGAGTGACAGTGCGGCCACGACGGTCGAGGCCCGACCGGCCCGACGGGAGGAACCCGAGCGGCAATTGTTCCGCGGCGCTCAATCGCTGGATTCGGTGACGGACAAGATTTCTCGCATCGTGGAAGGGCCGCCCCCTCGCTGGTGGTGGCCCGCCTTCGGGTTCAGTCTGAGCTTGCTGGGATCCGGAGTTTTCGCCGCGGCGTACCTGATCTCGACGGGCGTTGGCGTGTGGGGGCTGAATCAGCCCGTCGGCTGGGCCTTCGACATTACGAACTTCGTGTTCTGGGTGGGCATCGGGCACGCCGGCACATTGATCTCGGCAATTCTGCTTTTGTTCCGCCAGAAATGGCGAACCAGCATCAATCGCTTCGCCGAGGCCATGACGCTGTTTGCGGTCGCTTGCGCCGGCATTTTTCCTCTCATTCACGTCGGACGCGTCTGGATGATGTGGTTCCTGGCTCCCGTGCCCAACAGCAACGCCATCTGGCAAAACTTTCGCAGTCCTTTGCTGTGGGATGTGTTCGCGGTTTCGACGTACGCACTGGTTTCTCTCATGTTCTGGTATTTGGGCCTGATTCCCGACCTGGCCACGATTCGCGACCGATCGCGGTCGCGTTTGCGTCGAATCATATACGGCTTATTGGCTATAGGCTGGCGCGGTTCGGCGAACCATTGGCGGCACTACGAGACGGCCGTTTATTTTTTGGCCGCTCTGTCGACACCACTGGTGCTGAGCGTTCATACCGTCGTCAGTTTCGACTTCGCGGTGTCGGTCATTCCTGGCTGGCACGCCACGGTATTTCCGCCGTACTTTGTGGCCGGAGCGATTTTTTCGGGCTTCGCCATGGTGTTGACTCTGATGATTCCCTGCCGTCAGTTGTACGGCCTGCAGGACCTGGTCACCGCGAGACATCTGGACATGATGAGTCGTGTGATGTTGGCCACCAGTCTGATGGTGGGCTACGCCTACGGCATTGAATTCTTCACTGCCTGGTATAGCGGCAATCTATATGAGCAATACGTGTTCACGAATCGCGCCCTCGGGTCGTACGGCTGGGCCTTCTGGATTATGGTCGTCTGCAACGTGCTTGTGCCGCAGACCCTATGGAATCGTAAGCTGCGAGTAAACCCTTGGGCGCTGTTTACAGTTTCCGTCCTGGTCAATGTCGGCATGTGGTTTGAAAGATTCGTGATCATTGTCACGAGTTTGCATCGCGACTTCCTGCCGTCCAGCTGGGGAATGTTCGTTCCCACATGGGTGGACGTCGTTCAGTTGATCGGCAGTTTTGGTCTGTTTTTCACCTTGCTCCTGCTGTTCCTGCGGTTTTTGCCGATCATTGCCATGTTCGAGGTCAAGACCGTACTGCCAAACAGCCAGCACCTGCCGGCCGCGAACGAGGACGCCCCATCGGGGGGACAAACTCAGACACCTGACCCTCAGCAGGTAATCGGTTTGCTGGCACGCTTTCCTACAGCCGCAACGTTGACCGAGGCAGTCAGCACGCTGCGTCAGCAAGGCTACCGAAGAATGGAAGCGTTTTCGCCCTTCCCCATTCACGGTCTTTCCAGGAAGTTGGGCCTGGGCCGGTCTCCCTTGCCGCCGCTGGTCTTTGCCGCGGGCGTTCTTGGCCTGCTGCTTCCTTTGGGCGGAATCCTCTATTTGAACGTTGTCGAGTATCCGTTGATCACCGCGGGCAAGCCGTATGCAGCCGTGCAGCCGATCGCTCCCATCCTCTTCGAAGTGATGATTCTCCTGGCCGCGCTGGCCACCGTGGGTGGACTGCTGATGCTGACCGGCTTGCCCTATTACGGTCACCCGTTGCTCAAGATGGACGCTTTTCGCAGAGTATCGTCGGACGGCTTCTTCTTGCTGCTTGACGCTCGGGACGAGCGATTCGACTTGGCCGAAACAAAGTTGGCTTTGGACGCTGTGGGCGCGTTGCAGCCTCGGCCGGTAGAGGCCGAACAATGAAACGCTTGTTGGTGGGATTCATCGTGCTCGCAGCGATTGTTCCGCTGTTATCCGGGCTGCGTGGCAGCAAGTCCCCAAATCGCCCGTTAATGATCTTCTTTGACATGGACTTTCAACCCCGCTATCGGGCGCAGGGTAAGAGCGCGTTTTTTTCCGATGGTCGCGCGCAGCGCCAGCCACCGGTCGGCACAATTCCTTATGGCGGCAACGATTATTTTTCTGACGCGGGACACATCACTCACGAAAACCGTTTTCTGCGGGACGATGAAATCTTCTATCGAGGAAGGCTCGGAGAGGAGTGGGCCGTAGCGGCTCCTGTCGAAGTTACGATTTCGCGACTACGCGAAGGGCAGCAGTATTTCGAGACGCTGTGTTCGGTATGTCACGGCAGGACCGGTCGCGGCAACGGAATCATGACGGAATATGGGTTCAGCGAGATCGCCAGCCTGGTGGAGCCACGGGTGCAGAAACTCCCCGACGGCCAGATCTACCACACGATCGCGCAGGGAAAGGGGTTGATGCAGGGTTACGGACATCAGTTAAAAGCCGACACCCGCTGGTCGGTTGTGCTGTACGTGCGAGCGTTACAGCGCGCTCGTACCGCCACGCTGAAGGATGTGCCCATGCAATTCCGCGACGAGCTCGAGAATCAATGACAGATACCCCCATCACCATTCCGGACACCGCGAAACGCCCATGGAAGCCGGCCGACGCGAGTTGGTTCCGCGGTATCCAGGCGGCGGTTGCGGTGGCGGCGGCCGCGGGCTGCGTGGCTGCCGCGGCCTTCCATCCCCGGCAGTTCTTCTTTCGCTATCTGGCAGCCGCCGTGTTTCTGGCCAGCGTGGGCGCGGGATCGCTCTTCTGGCTGCTGCTGCACTACCTGACCGGTGCCTCGTGGTCGACGGTCATGCGACGGCTGATCGAGCATGCCACAGCACTGCTGCTGCCGGCGGCACTGCTGTTTGTCCCTCTGATATTTGGATTGGAAAACATCTTCTCCTGGGCTTCGGAAGGCAGAGACGGGTTGACAGCGGCCAAACAGGCGTACCTGAACGGGCCATTCTTTATCGTCCGGTCCGCCGGGTATTTCAGCATCTGGATCGCGCTGGCACTCGCCTTCCGCCGTCGGTCGCTGCGGCAGGATTCCGACACAAGACAGCCGGGACTCGAGAGTCCAAACAAACTTTGCGCGCCCGGGATGATTATGCTGGCGTTGACCGCAACGTTTGCTGCCTTTGATTGGATCATGTCACTCGATCCGCACTGGTATTCCAACATTTTCGGTGTCTATTTTTGGGCTGGATCGATCTCTGGCTCGCTCGCACTCATCACGTTATTTGCGCTGTGGGCGCGCCGCCGATCCGGCCTGGAACGTCTGATCACCGTCGAGCACTGTCACGACTTGGGAAAGCTGCAATTGGGCTTCGTCAGTTTCTGGGCGTACATCGCGTTCTCGCAATACCTCTTGATCTGGTACGCCAATATTCCGGAGGAGACGGTGTGGTACGTGCAGCGATCCCAAAACGGTTGGGGGACGGCCAGTATTGTTCTGGCGTTCGGTCGTTTCATCCTGCCTTTTCTCATTTTGTTACCCCGCGGGGCAAAACGTTCGCCACTGGTTTTGGCCTGTCTGTCCGTGTGGCTGTTGGCTTTTCATGCCTTTGATCTTTACTGGCAGATCTTGCCGACGCTGGGCGCTGAAGCGTACTTCGTCCACTGGATCGATCCCCTGGTCTGGACGTTGGTGTTATCGGTTGGCCTGTGGACACTCGCCACGGCGGCCAGCGATCACCCGCTGGCACCGGTAGGTGATCCACGATTGTCGAGGGCCATGGCGTTTGAAAATGAATAGAAGCGGTTAAAATCGCGCTGTAATCGCTCCATGACCGGGAAGTGTCACAGTAAGATTGGGTTTTGAAATTTGGCTCTAGGATCATCGCGGAGCATCAATGATGGGCGCTGAGGACGCGGAACGCTCGACTGCTGCATCGGATCGCTCTACGGCATCACGATCTCTTGGACGGCGCGTGGCCACAATCGCCAGCGCGCTGATCGGACTGGCTTCGGCAGGCATCATGACAGCGGCCATGTTTTGGATCGGTGACTACTACCGCGGAACTCAGCTTAGCCAAGACGAAGACGGCCGCCACAAGCTACAGGAGCTGCGGGCCACCGCGCGCAATGAACTGCAAACGTACGGTTGGATCAATCAATCGGATGGCGTCGTTCGGATTCCCATCGACCGGGCCATGCAGTTGCTGGTCAAAGAAGATCAGCGTGAGGAACCTTCACCGGCAACATCACCCGGCGAGCCACGCCCTGCGAAGTGAGACCATGACTTACGCGTACCTTTTGATCTTCGGAACAATCGCGCTGCTCAGCGTCTCGGTCGTGGCCGTGTTCGTTTGGGCAATTCGAACGGGCCAATTTTCGGACTTTCAGCGGGGAGCAACCAGCATTTTCGATGACGACGAACCCTTGGGGGAGATAACCGACTGGTTTCCCGATCAGGGCCCGGCTCCACCACCAGGCGCTCTTCGAGCCGACGCGGCACCTCTTCCGATGACGGCGAATCAAGACCATGCCGACCGCAACTGATTCCACCGCATCCGACTGGGAGGTGTTAGCCGCTCCATTCGCCAAATTGCGGCTGCGCATCGATCGGTCCGCACGCCTTCCAGTGCTGGTTTATTTTTCGGGTGCGGTGTTTTGGCTGCTGGCCGGATCCGGACTTGGTCTGCTGGCTTCCATCAAATTGCATTGGCCCGAGTTTCTCGACGATCCGGGCTGGCTGACGTTTGGCCGCGTGCGGCCGGCGCACCTCAACACCATGGTGTATGGATGGGCGTCGCAAGCCGGTATCGGCGTGATGTTGTGGCTGTTCGCGCGACTCTCCAAAACAACCCTCCGGATGCCCCGCTGGCTGCTTGCCTCCGCCGTGCTCTGGAATGTGGCGATTGTGTGGGGCACGGTCGGAATCCTGTCCGGATACAGCACGTCGGTGGAATGGTTGGAGTTTCCGCCTCAGGTCGCCCCGCTGCTGGTGGCCGCCTTCGCGATCGTGGCTGTTGCGGCCTTTGTCACGTTCAGCAACAGGGTTGAAGGACATGTTTACGTATCACAATGGTACTTGTTTGGAGCCGCCTTCTGGTTCCCCTGGTTGTATGTGGTGGCCAACCTGCTGGTGCTGATCACCGCACTACAGGGTGTCTTGCAGCCAGTCGTGAACTGGTGGTTCGCACACAACGTGCTGGGCCTCTGGCTGACGCCCATCGGCCTGGCTGCGGCTTATTATTTGATTCCGAAAGTGATCGGGCGGCCGATCTACAGCTATCAACTGAGCATACTCGGCTTCTGGGCGCTGGCCTTCTTCTACAATTCGGCCGGCGTGCACCACCTGATCGGCGGTCCGATTCCGGCCTGGCTCATCACCTATTCCATCGTGGCCAGCGTTATGATGCTGATTCCCGTGGCGACGGTCGCCATCAACCACCACATGACGACCGTGGGGCGCTTTCGACTACTGAAATACAGTCCCACCTTGCGATTTATCGTGTTCGGAGCGATGAGCTACACGGCGGTAAGCGTACAAGGATCGTTACAATCGCTCCGGACGGTTAACGAGGTCACCCACTTCACTCACTACACCGTCGCCCACGCTCACTTGGGCGTCTACGCCTTCTTCACGATGTCCATGTTCGGCAGCATGTACTATATCGTGCCGCGACTCACGGAATGGGAATGGTCCTCGGCGACCTTAATCAAGATACATTTCTGGACGACAGCGACAGGAATCGCTGTGTATT
>Ga0315534_1003227_pt1 | contig 10579 bp, 7 predicted proteins | sample SalMarSW160240MG_FD_203094 | JGI IMG/M metagenome (GOLD analysis project Ga0315534, IMG submission 203094) | Salt marsh sediment microbial communities from the Plum Island Ecosystem LTER, Massachusetts, United States - Salt Marsh Sediment SW1602-40 ... | reverse complement strand
CCATCGGCGTGTAGTTGCCAGCCTGCCCGCCCTGGCCCAGCCACAATCCCATACCGCCGATCAACGGGCCGCCGGACAGTCGGTCGCCACGCGGGCGCCAACTGGAGGTCCAGTCGGCGCAACCAAAAAGCTCCTGGGGCCTCGACCGCCACGCGGACTCCCAGCGCCTCCCACAACTGCCGAGGACAGTTCGGGCGCACCGCGTACGTCGAGCTGTCTGGGAATAGCGTCGAACTGGCCGTCATTGTACAAAGGTCCCCGTCGCGGGCGCTGCTGCTCACCAATGGCCATAGGCACCCGGCAGAACCCATCATAATCTACTCATGCTACTCATTCATCCATCATGACGTAAATGCGTGATTTTATCCATCCATTTTATATCGCATAAACTATCAACAACCGGGCTCGTTTTCCGCCGATCGAGGCTGGACCGGCCTTTCCGAGCTGGCCGCTCGGCTTTTTCGCTGGGCGATCGCCACAACCACAGGGAGATTTGTCGGTTACATCGATGATCGACGGGCCGATTCCCTGCCGGGCCGGCCGATTGAGGTCCAGCCGGCGGGTGCCTAGAATCATAGGGAGAGGCGGCAGGTTGTTCGCGGGCGATGGGTCGGGAGGCAGCAGCGGCGGTCCCTGTCTTGCCGGACGCGCGATGGTCACCGCGGGTAGGATGCCGGAGGGGGACGGTGCTGATGGGTGGGGAACCAGGGCGACAATCGGGCCGTTTTAGAATGGACTTCGCTGGATGAGCCAGCTTCTTCACGAATGCGGCATTGCGGCCGTGTATCATTTGCCGGGCCGGGAAACGAGCCGGCTGTGCGCGGCTCAGGGCGCTTCCCAGGCGTCCCGACTTTTGCCCCGCATGTTGCTCGACATCCAGAATCGCGGTCAGCTTTCTGCCGGCATAACGTCATTCGATCCGCGACGCAAACAGCGGATGGCCACGTACAAGGACGTCGGCAGCGTCAGCGAGGTATTTCGTCTGAATCATCTCGGCAAGGCAGAGAGCCTGATGCTTCAGTATGCCGGGCCGGCGGCCATCGGTCATGTCCGATACGCGACGTGTGGTCAGGATGACCGCAGTTATGCGCAGCCGTTCGAGCGCCATCATCTTCAGAAGCGCAAATGGTTCAGCTTTGCGTTTAACGGGCAGTTGGCCAACTATGCTGCCTTGCGGGACCGCTTACTGGCCGACGACGAGCATCACCTGGCGCGGGACAATGACACAGAGATCGTGATGCATGAAGTGAGCCGTGAGTTGGCCGGTGACCAGAGGCCTCCGCTGCTGGAGGTCATGCGGAATGTAGCCAGCCGTTTCGACGGGGCGTACTGCCTTGTGCTGTTGAACGCCATGGGGGAAATGATGGTGGCCCGCGACCCGCTCGGAATCCGCCCCTTGTCGTACGTGATCGAGGGACCGCTTTTTGCTGCGGCCAGCGAGAGCGTAGCGCTGTTGAATCTCGGTTTTTCCCCCGAAGCGATTCAGTCGCTGCCGCCGGGGCACGCCGTAGTCATTTCCAACGGACAGATCCGGGTCGAAGCGTTCGCATCCAGTGACCGCAACGCGCACTGTTTCTTCGAGTGGATTTACTTTGCCAACGTGGCCAGCACGATGGACGGTCGCAGCGTTTACTTGTCGCGTAAGGCGTTGGGCGAGGAACTGGCTCGGCTGGAAGACGTACCCATCGATGACCAGACGATCGTCGTGCCGGTACCCGACACGAGCAAGGCGGCGGCCGATGCGATGGCGTTTCAATTGGGGATCCCGTCCGTGGAGGGTCTGATTCGCAATCGATACACGGGCCGCACATTCATCGAGGGTTCGGGCGATCGCAAGCGCAAGGCGGAGGCCAAGTACACTCCGATCCCGGAGGTGCTCGCCGACCGGCGCATCCTGCTTGTCGAGGATTCGATCGTCCGGTCGACGACGATGAAAGTGCTGCTGTCACGGATCCGCCACGTGGGAAAGGCTCGCGAGATCCACGTCCGCGTCGCCTGTCCCCCGATTGTATCTCCCTGTTTTTACGGCATCGACATGTCCACCGTCCGGGAATTGTTCGCGCCCGCGTTTCTCTCCACGGACGGGCTGACCGATCGGGCTCATGTGGAAATGGCCAGGGCGCTGGGTGCGGATTCCCTGCGGTATCTGCCGATCGATTCGATTTCGCGGGCCATCAACAAGCCCGCCACACAGTTGTGCCAGGCGTGCATAACGGGGGCCTATCCCACGGCCTGCGGCCAGCAGCTCTACGAAGTGGCCCTGCGCGACGCGGCGACAAGCGCTGCGCGGACATCCCGCACCTATGAACGCGCGCCGGCGGCGCGCACGGCCGACTGACCGGACGGGGCGAGTTTGCGGAACAGCGCCCGGTGGACGGTGCGATCGTTGAGCCTCATCCGCCGTTCAAAATGGGTCAGGTATTCCATGTCGTGCAAGGCGGGACGCGGGTCGTCCGCGGCGGCCGGCACGAGTCGCGTCCGGTCGGCGACGAGCGCCACGGACGACTGGAAGTATTCTTCCACGTCCGTGCAGATACGGAGTTCCCCTGCCGGCGCGAGCGTGCGTTCGACCGCCGCCACGAATGCGCCGTTCATGATCCTGCGTTTGTGGTGCCGCTTCTTCCACCACGGATCGGGAAAATAGATGTGGACGGCCGATACGCTCTCGGCGCGGATCACTTGCATCATCAGTCGCTGGGCGTCGCCGCAGATAATGTGCGCGTTGCTCAACGATCGGCGCGCGATGCGGAAGGCGGACAACCGGGCGTACTTGCGGGATATTTCCACGCCCAGAAAATTGGCATCGGGCCGCGATGCCGCAGCGCTCGTGACAAACAGGCCCTTGCCGCTGCCCACGTCAATTTCCAACGGCGCGTCGCGCGCAAAGATGTCGCGACCATCCCAGGCCGACGGCAGCGCGTCCAGGGATGTCAGGAACGGTGTGAGATCCACGGAGGAATCAATACGGCGGATGGCGCGTCGGCCCATGGTTGCTGTTCCGGCCGCGTTGATCGTCGGAACGCCGCGCTTTTGATGGCACGGCGCGTCTACCGATCGACGCGAAACAAATCGCCGATATCCTTCTGCCAGTCCTCGTCGGGCGGCGGTGCCCCCAGCGCGAGTAAGGGCATCAACGCGATCCCGGCTACAAAACCTCCGACGTGCGCCCACCATGCCACCGAATTGTGCATGCCACCCTGCAACGCGCCGACGCCTTGGAGCATCTGGGCGAAAAACCACACGCCTAGCACCAGCAGCGCGGGCAGATCAACGAGCATGACGATTCCAATAAACACCAGTGTCCGCACTTTCGCTGCGGGAAACGTAATCGCGTACGCCCCCAGCACCGCCGCCACGGCCCCGCTGGCGCCGATCACGGGCAGGGTGCTGGTCGGCTGCGCGATCCAATGACAGGCCAAGGCCAGCAGACCACCCAGCACATAAAAAACACCAAATACGACATGCCCCAGACGGTCCTCGATGTTGTTGCCAAACAACCACAGAAACCACATGTTTCCGATCAAGTGAAACCAGCCACCGTGCAGAAACATCATCGTGAACATGGACCCCAGTATCTGGCCGCGACGGGCCGGCAGCGAAACGGTCCTGAACGCCGGCGCGGCACCTCTCCGAACAACAGGCGCATCGGCGACCGGAAAACGGACTTTCACTACCAGGTTGGGGTCCGACAATTGGCGCATCCGTTCGGGAACGAAACCATACCGCGCGATCACTTCCAATTTGTCGAGTTTGTCCGGCGCGGCGCCGGGCAATTGGTAGAGCCAGAGCATCGCGACCACGTTCGCACCGATGATCAGCACGGTGAGCCACGGAATGCGACGGTGCGGGTTCAAGTCGTAAAGCGGAATCATGTCAGCGGGGATCCGGTGTCCGTGGGAGTGCCCGGAGACGGTTTGCGCGACGCGGCATCCGGGCACGGGCAGCGCGTGCCGGAAGCGATCCGCAAGCCCGCCGCCGGCACCGCGCTGAGGGGGGATACCTCCGACACGCGAGACTGGTTCATTGCCGACTTGCGAGACTTTTTATCGGGAGCGGAATGCCCCTGATGGTTCCCCCGACGACTAGCGTCTGCCGTACGAAGCCCTGGAACCTGGAAACAATCATCCGCCGCGGCCGGAATTTGATCAGCTGCGCCACGATCACGAACCGGTCTCCCGGAACGATGAGGTCCCGGAATCGAACGTCCTCGAGTCCGCCGAAGCCGATCAGCTCGGCCTCCAGCAGATTGTGCTTCTGCACGTGATAACAACACAATTGCGCGGCTGCTTCGCACATGATGACTCCGGGCATGATCGGGATCCCCGGCATGTGGCCGCGAACCCAGAACTCATCCGCGCCGACGTCCTTGTACCCCGCGCAGATATGCCGCTGCTGATCATCGAAAACGACCGCCGTCAGTTGCTCCATTTCGTGACGCTGTGGATTGTATTTTCGGATTTCTTCCAGGTCCGCGACGATACTGTCCAGCGGAATCTCGGACGGTTCCAGGATAAATTCCTTGGTTGTCACTCGTCTCTCTCCCGCTGCGCCGGGCCATGCCGGCTTCGGGTGGCCAGGCGCGGCAACCGCCCGATCGCTTGGGCGTGGTAGCATCCGCACCGCGAGGGCACGTCCCATGGCCGCCACGGATATCCCAGAAAACATCCCGATGCCGGACAGCGACCGCACGCAGCGCGGATCGCAGGCACCAAGTGCGTGCCGGGCAGCTCCGCGCTAGGTGCGAATGCCCTTTCGCTTCTGCTTGCGAGCGCGGTTGTTGGCCGGTCTTTTCCCGTGATTTGCCTTCTTCAGTTTTCGTGTCGGTTTAGCCATCCGGTCTCCCCAGTCTCGGTGCATGCAGCGTCTTTTAAGCTACCATGTCCCTATCCCCAGGAAAAGGCTGGGTTGCCTCCGGCGGGCACGCCGGCCCATGTTCCGCGGCCGGCATGCCGCCCCGTGGCCGGCCCTGGCGGCGGGAGATCCAGGACAGCCATGCCGTCAACGTCCATAGCGACGTGATCAGGCAACTGGCCACTCCCAAGGTCAGTACGCGGCCCAGGCTCTCCAGACCGCGGTGACTGGCGATCATCAAACTGCCGAAACCGATCATGCTCGTCAGCGAAGTCATCACAATCGCCGTCGCCGTGGAACGCCTAATGCAAAAGGCACCTCGCTGCATGCGGTAATCATGCACAACGTGCACACCGTCGTCGATGCCGATTCCGAGGATCAGCGGGAGGACGATCATGTTGGCCGGATTCAGCGGAATGCCGAGCAGGCCCAGCAGTCCGAACATGTGCAGCAGGCCCAAGGTCACGGGAAACATCGCCAAGAGTACATGACGCACGCGGCGTAAATCCATGAACAGGACGAGCGTCACGGCGACCAGCGAATACAGGCCCGCCTTCAAATAGCTGCGAAGCATCTGACGTGACGCTTCGAAAGCTTGCAGCGGATGTCCGGTCGCTTCCGGGTCGACACTCCGCACGTCGCGCACAAAGTCCCGCAACGCGTCCATGTTCCACAGGCTCGACCGACCGTAAACCTTGATCAGCCAGCTTTCCGTCTGGCCGAGATAGCGCCTGACAAGTCCGGCTGGGAGATCGGAGGGACGTGGGGGTTCGGGATTCGACACGGACCGCAGGTGCGTAAGCATGGCGTGCAGGTCGTGTGCCTGTTGCTGCACAAAGCCCGCCAGGCGGCGATGAATCCGCGCGGGGGACTCCTTGGCCAGCAATTCCGAGATGGCGTTCAGTCGGCGGTCCAGGTCTGGCGGCGTCCTGTCCGTTTCCAGCCGTTCGCGCCATTGCGTGACCAGTCGCTGCAGTTTATCCGGAGGAGCCGCCGGAATTTGCGGCGGACCGGCGGGCAGTGCCCGCAGTCGCTCGTGAATCGACTTAATGGCAGGCCGTTTGTGTTCCACGTCATCGGCCAGCAGCGACGCGATTTCTTCGACGTGCGACACGCAGGGCAACGCGCGAAACCGCGCGGTCCGTTCCCTCAATTCTTCCCGATCCCGGGCCACGGACAACGCGAACCACAAGCTCCGATCCGACTCGGCCATCAGCCGGCGCTCCCATTGCACACTGTCGGTTCCCTCGGCCTGCAAATTCAACAGGTTGTGGTCGTAGTGAAGCTCGCTCAGACCCGACGCCAACAGCACCGTCAAGACCACGGATCCCATGAGCGTCGTCCGGGGGAAACGCTGCCCGTACGCCAACCAGTGACCCAACGGCAGCGCCCGCCCGGCCGGCGCCCGGACCGCGCCGCGGTCGGCAAGAAACAACAGCGCGGGCAGTACCAATACGGTGGCCAGCAGACACAGTCCGATGCCCCCACCGGCGATGATTCCCAGTTCCGCGATCCCGGGAAATTCCGTCAGGCCGGCCGTCAGGAAGGCGAGCGAACTGGTCAGCCCCCCCACGACGATCCCGGGCCCGACGCCGGCGGCCGTCCGGCGCAAGGCAACGTCACTGCGCCCTGTCGCACGGAGCAATTCCTGATAGCGGGCCAAATAATGGATGCCGAAGTCGATCCCCAATCCAATCAGGATCACGCCAAAAGCCATGCTCAGAATATTCAAGTGGCCGACGACAAGCGTGACGTAACCGAGCGTCCACATGATGCCGATCGCCAAGGTCAGCACGCACAGCACCGGTCGCCGCAGCCCGCCGAAACCCGCCAGAAACAATGCCGACACGCCCACTGCGCTGAGCTGGCTGGCCGCGATCGTGGCCCTCTGGCTGGAATGCATTTCCGCGTTTTCCATCACCGGCAGGCCCGTGATTCCGATCCGCGCCTCGGGAAAACGCCCGCCCACTTCGTCCAACACGGCCTGTAAACGCTCAATCGCGCTGCGCACCTCGCCGTCGCCGGTGGCGACGGTCCGTAGCAACACGAATCCGAATCCGCCGTCCGGGGTCAGAAGGTAGCTGGCCGTGGGTGTCTCGGGACGTGTGACCCGCGGAAACCATGCCGACCATAATGATCGATCCACCGGTTGCCGGCGCAACGCGCCGAGCAAACTGTCCAGGAAGATCTTTGGCGCTTCCGGGGCCTGTGAATTGCTTCCACCGGTCGAGTCCACATCCATGAACTTCCGGCTCAACGGCTCCAGTGCCAACTGTGACCAGTCGCCCGCGACAACCGGCGCCAGGCGTTCGATGGCCTGGCGCGTTTGCTCGACCTGTGCCGCAGTCAGATAGTACAGTCCCTTTCGGCGGAGCTTCGTGTGATCGATGCGATGCAACACGTCGCGGTACAGGTGGCGGTACTTGGCCACCTCGGCCGCCACGGTGTCGAGAACCGGCGCGATCGTTTGCGAGCCCTTGCATTCGACCACAATGACGACGTCGTCCTGGTGATCGAATTCATCCACATACGCACGCCACAACTGGTAGGATTCACTCTCCTGGTCAACCAGGTCCAACCGGTTCATTTGCAAACCCATGCGCGCGGTGCACAGCGTCACCGATCCTACCGCCGCGAACAGCGCCAGTGCCGTGACACTGCGTGGAAATCGCACTGCGCATGCCGTCATCCCGACGAGCGGGCGAGACAACACCGAAGGCTCGACCTGCGGCTTCCGTTCCGAGGCCATAGGGACTCAATCCAGCGGTGGGAGAGGATTCCGGGCGTGTGATTCTAGAGCAAAATCTGGCAAATACAAAGCGTAGCACGCACATGGCACCGCGGTAGCAAGCCAGCATTCCGCTTGACCGCGCCGATGCGCGTGGATCCGTGGCAGGGCCACGACCCGCATCCTGCCACACCTTCGGCGAAGTTTACCGCCGAAAACGCCCCGCGGGCGACGTCTCGTTGCGTTGCCGCTTCCGTTCGCATCCTTCCTTGTGACCGCATTACGGGTGTTGTGCTGCGCGGCTCAGACGCGCCAGCGCCACGGCCACGGAGGATGCAAGCACTGCTGTCAGTGCCAACGCGCCATAGGTGTACCGGTCCCCGTAGCCGGGCGCGGCCCACCGATCGGCGTATCCTGCGAACGCCGCACCGAGGCCCCCGACGCCAAAGGTCATCATGAAGCTGAAGCCGTAGCCGACGCTTCGTCTGCGCCGCGGTACGTATTCCGCGATCAGCGTATTGTAAACCGGTTGCGCGGTGAAATGCACGATCGCGAAACCGGCGGCGGCCACCAGCCGGGGCGTTCCCTGGACCAGGGCCATGGCCAGCAAGAACGGCACGGTTCCCAGGACAACGCCTGCCAGAGTCCATTCGAGCCACCCGTGCCGAGCGGTCCGCCCGCCGAGATACTGTCCGAGCATCCCGCACAGCAGTACCAGGCCGGTCAAAAAATTTCCCTCGGCCGCCAGTTGCGATGAGAACCATGCGGTTCCCGCGGCATCCAGGTATCGCGGCAGGAACGTGAGGTATGCGGCGTAGATGAAACCGTTCAATGTGCCAAAGGCGGTCAGAACGAAGTAATTCTTCCACCGCGCCGCGGTCAATTCCTCCGCGGGCGTTGATGCGGGATGGGCGTGGGCAATTCGGCGTCGACGGACCAGGGACTCGGCCAGGAAGGCTAGACCCAGGGCCAGGCCGACCGATGCCAGGCCGGCATAATACGCCCGCCAGCCGATTCCCGCGCTGAGCGCGGCGCCGGCCACAAACGGCGCGGCGCCGATGCCCGCCGATCCGAGGATGCCGTGCAGGCCGAGGGCCCGTGGCCGCGACTCGCGTGGGACCTCGATCGAAAGATAGGCCAGACCGGCCGGATGGTACAGGCTGGCCAGCGTTCCCAGGCACAGCATCGACAGGTACATGGCCGGCAGGTTTTGGCTCTGCGAAACGCACAGCGCGGCGATGCCGCATCCCACCATATACAGATTGAGGATACACCGTGGTCCGTAGCGGTCCACCAGCAGACCGGCCAGGATGGCGAAACCGCCGAACGGGACGCGGAAACATGACGCGACGATTCCCATTTGCCGCTTGCCCACGTCAAAGTCGTGCGCGATGAGTTGCTCGACGCTGGGAAAGGCCAATTCAAAAATGTGCACCAGGGCGTGCGCGGCGGAAACGGCCAATACCAGCCGCCAGATTCGCGGGGTCATTGACGGGACCTCGCGGCCAGCTTTTCGAGCTGGCCAGAAGCCGCCCCGGTATCGATCGCGTGCTGGGCAAGTTGAAAACACTGCCTGAGGTCCGCGCTGCGGCCCACGGTATATAGGCCGGCGGCCGCGTTCAACGCGACGATGTCCCGGGCCGGGCCGGTCTGGCCTGACAACACGCTGCGGATCGTGGCAGCGCTTTCGCTCGGCCCGTCGACGCGGAGGCCCTCCAATGACGACCGCGCGGCGCCGAACTGTTCGGGCGTCCACGTCGTTTCTTCCAACTGCTGGTCGCGAACCAACGTCACCTGCGTCGTCGCCTGCAGTGAGACCTCGTCCAAACCATCTTCGCCCCACACCACGACCGCGCGCCGGACTCCCAGCCGCGTCAACGCGCGGGCCATCAACGGCCGGAGTTCCGGGCGAGCCACGCCCAGCAACTGGTACGGCGCCGATGCCGGATTGCACAACGGTCCCAGGATGTTGAAGATCGTGGGCGCGCCGAGTTGTTTGCGCACGGCGGCCACGCGCTTCATACCGGGGTGCAACAACGGGGCGAAGCAGAAACCGATTCCGATCTCGTCAATGCAGGTCTGTACCTGTTCCACCGACGCGTCGATGTTGACCCCCAGTTCAGCCAAGACGTCCGCCGAACCGCTGGCACTCGTGATTCCTCGATTGCCATGTTTGGCTATGGGCACTCCCGCCGACGACACCACAATGGCGGCGGCAGTGCTGATATTGAACGTATGGGATCCGTCGCCCCCGGTTCCGCAGGTATCAAGGAGCCCTTCGCGGCGACTGCGTATGGGCGTCATGCCATGACGCAGGGCCCACGCGGCGCCGGCGACTTCGGCGTCGGTCTCCCCCTTCGCCGAAAGCGACGTGAGGAATACGCCGATCTCGCCGTCCGTACACCGGCCCTCGATGATCGCTTCGATAGCGGTGGTCATCTCCGTCTGCGACAGATTTTCGCCGGCAGCCACACGGCCAATCAGGGATTGAACAGGCAAGATGGGTTCCTCCGGCTCCACGACGTTCCAACGAGCGAACCTGTTGGCTTGGCGAATGCTGAGGGGATTTTAGCGGACGTGCGGCTCGGCGGCGAGTCACCAGGGAAGCGTAACCTATGCTCCGTGAAGTGTTTCCTGTCGGGCAATGGCTCTTGTTCGCCATGCCCGCGCTCTCTACAATCGCGGTCACGGTGCCTGTCTTTCATGCTTTGATGCGGATACACACGGCGCGTTCCGAGTGCTGTGCACGTGCTGAACCACGGGCGTGGCCACCCCGCTGCACAACGCATCTGTTCGTGGCGAGCCATTCTTTAGCAGGGACGTGAGATGGCAAGGAAAGTCATCCTGGACGTCGATCCAGGCATCGACGATGCCATGGCGCTTTGCCTGGCGCTGGCGAACCCTGATCTGGACGTCGTTGCCGTGACCGCCACGGGCGGAAATGTGCCGCCCGCTCAGGCGACGCGCAACGTCCAGGCCATTGTCGAACAACTCGATCCG
>Ga0315534_1003226_pt1 | contig 10583 bp, 14 predicted proteins | sample SalMarSW160240MG_FD_203094 | JGI IMG/M metagenome (GOLD analysis project Ga0315534, IMG submission 203094) | Salt marsh sediment microbial communities from the Plum Island Ecosystem LTER, Massachusetts, United States - Salt Marsh Sediment SW1602-40 ... | reverse complement strand
CGAAAGACGCAGCGCCCTTGGGAACCTTCCTCTCGAGCCGGGCGAACAGCGCGACGGCCTCCTTGCCATCGCCTTTGTCCAAGAGCCCGGCCAGCCGCTCGGCGCGGACCGCGGCATCGGCGCACGATTTTGCGTCCTTCGCCCGTGCCAGCGCCGCAGCGATGTCGCCCTCGGCCGCGGCAAAGCCCTTCTTAAGTGTGAGGGTCCGGTCGGCAAGCTGAAGGAACGGAGTTGGGGCTTCCATCTTCGGGCACACCTTCGCCCGGAGCACGGCCGCCACCGAGTTGAACTCGGTCTCTTTTCCGGCCTTTGCGAGCGCCGACGCGAACCCGATCCCGACGTGCCAGCAAGGTGCCAGCTCGGCCGGAGTCCTGGACAGGTCTGCCGCCGCGGCCAGCGCCCTGGCAGCGCCCGCTGCATTATTCTTGGCGACGCCCGTCCGCGCAGCCACCAGATTCGTCACACGGTCCCCGCGACGTTTCTCGTCGGTGCCCGGCTTCATCACGGGAGTGGCAGCCTTGAGCCACGCCGTGATGTCCTCGGGCTTCGCCCGCAGTGCGGCCGCCTCCGCGCGGTCCAGAGCGGCCCTCGCGGTTTGGACAGCCTTCTGCGCGTCGGCCGCCGCCGTGGCCGGTTCAGCACCCATCGCAACCGGCGCGAACAGAGCGAGAACAACCACAACCGCCGCCACCTTCTTCATCACCTTCTTCATTGCCCTACTCCTTCGTTTGTTTGGGCCTCTGCGTGGCCGACGCGTCCAGGAGACCATCTCCTCGGCCCGCGCGGCCCGGCGCGGAGCGCCCTACCTGCCGACGATCTTCAACACCAACGCGACACCTGCCGCAGCTAAGCCCAAGTACTGTGCCGCGGGTGCCGCTGCCAGCAGGCCGACCACGATCAGCACGATGGCTGTCCAGGTGAGCAACTCCTTCCACCGTCCTGCGAATTGTCTCACGTCAGCCATCCTCCTTCCGCGCCCGACGGCGCATCCCGCTAGCCTTTTGGTGTTCACTGCCGACTCCTTCCTGAATTCGGCTGAGGGCGTCCCATTGAACGGCCCAGTACCGCTCGATCTGCACGGCGACCTGGCGGTCCGCGCGAGCGGCCTCGCCGGCTACCTCGGAGGCTGAATCCAGCCGCGTCGCGGTATGGGGGACGCTGACACAACCAGCCAGCACCGCCACAAGGATCATCAGCCCAAGCGTTCTTCTCATCTGGCACCTCCGCTAATGTGCGGCCTCATTCAATCGGGGTTGCAGTGCAAGGCCCTTCGACGCGTTCGGCGACAGAACCTTCGGCTGGGTTGGGAGATAAGGTGCGCGAAGAATCCCGTATCGTGTAACCGAGTTACATTCCTGCCTGGATAGCTCGACGCGTAAATCGCCGCAGTGGCGGAGGATGGATTCGCAGGGCCGGGCATTGCTCTGGAACGAGCCTATTCGCTTCCGTGTAACCATTGGGGCGGTCTTGTCTACTGTCAGCGTCCGCATGTCGACGCTCTCCCGGCCATGTGCTTTCCCTTGTCGATCGGTCGCAGAATCACATCCAGAGCGAAGCCCGCCCGGTAGGCTCCGTGTCCGATTGACTCGAGGAGCCGATGGCGGGGCCCCAATCCGCACGTTGCCAGCGCGTCACGTAACCTGGTGATGGCCGCCTTGAGCGCGGGCTGCGGCTTCCGGGGACGGATGATCTGGACGCCGGACCGTAGGCGGGGCGGCGCATCTTCGACCCGTTCAGTGACAAAATCGTCCACGGTCTCCCGGTCCAGACCGAGACTCGGGTGGCCCTCCGCGAGACCGCGGTGCGTCGGGGCCGCCGGTCGGGAATACTCGGAGTCCTCTACAACCGGCTCTTCCCCGCGTAGAGTCTTCTTCGCAAGGATGCCAAGAAGCTCCAAAAGGCGCTCTGCACCATCCAGTTCCTCGCAAGGGATCAAGTGCGCTGAACCTGAGTAAAGCACGAAGGCCCGCCGCTCTCGGATTTGCCTTCTGAACTCCTCCGTCTCCATAACCGACGCCATTGCGTCGGCCAGCGGGACATCAGGCTGGAGCACTTCGAAGACCGTGCGCAGAGGAAGCCACCGCGCGCCCCGTTTCCCGCAACGTTCGGCGAGGGAACGGAAGGTCTCCCTCTCCAGTCCAAAGCCGAGCAATACGGTCGGCGCCTTGTCCCCGACCACGTGGCCCGTGCCGGAAGGCTGGTGCGGTACGCGATTGCTCCTTTCGATGGCGCGGATGACGGCCCGCGCGGCGGCGCGGAATGCTCGCTCGGCCCTTTCTGCGGCGTCGGCGCGCCGCTTGAGTTCGGCCAGCAGCCGCATCAGTTCGCTCTTGTCGCATTCGTCCATGGCTGCTCTCGCAGTCGTGGTTCCGGCCTCTGCCCCGGTCGTGTTCTCGCGTCTATGAGGTAAGCGTCACGACGACACGCGAGGGCCGTTGTTTTTTGGAAAAACTCCCGAACCAGGCCGAAGCATCGAAAACCTGCCTGGTGCGACGTGGCAACGTCCGGGCGCTCCGCCGTTGCACTTGCGAATCATCGGCCGAGTCCGGTTCGCGCTGCTCGTGCGTTCTAGTCGTTGGTGCCCACGGCGGTTACAGGAGAGACGGCCATATCCACATCGGCCGGCACACCGATTGCTGGGAAATAGGGGTTGAAGCGCGGGAACCCGAATTGTAAAATCTGCTGCAAGGCCTTGACAATCGGAGGACTTGCGGTTCAATGAGCCGACATGCATGGGGTAGTCGGTCCTCGGCGACGCTGTTGTATGGCACGAGGGGTGGTTGCCACGCCTCGCTCATGCGGTTGCCTTCAACCCCGACCGGTGGCAGCATCGGGGCGCCGGCGCATCTCGCGCGCCGGTAGTCAGCCCGAGACAGCGATTCGGCTGGTTGTCCCGGTTCGGGTTGGGTTGTATGTTGAGTGAAAGTACGTGGACCGTATAAGGAGGGAGCAACAATGGCCGACCAGATGCCGCCGCTCAGCCCCCAGGCACAGGTGCGCGCGAGCATTCTCGAGGCGATGACGGCTCGCCTGGCGCGGAGTTCGGAGATTCTTCGGCTCACCGAATGGGGAGAGGAGGTGATTCGTCCTCTGGCCAAGGACCTACTCGAGAACACAGAGCTGCAGACACAGGTTCTTGCCAAGTGCCTCAAGAGGCGCCAGAAGGCACTTCAGGAGGATTTTTTTCTGGAGTTTGTGAGGCAGGTGACAGAAGGCACGAGCGGCGTTGGCCTCCGAGGGTATTTTGAGGCCAAAGTTGACGAGGTGCGGAAGCTCATTGCGTTTCTGGGCATTCAGACGCGGACGGTCATCTGTCTCGTGGGGATAGCGTTCAAGGAACACCTCAGAAACGCCCGGCAGCCGGTCCTGGTTCAGGAGGGGCGACATGTTAGCCGGCTTGGATGAACTGCCCCCCGCCGAACACACACTCGCAGCGGTCCGGCAGAGCCTGGGCCTTTATCTCGACGCTCGATATCCGCACGACCTCTGTTGTTTTGGGATGTCTGCGGTCACGGCCTTCTACGATGCACTGCGCGTCGCGGACGAGACGTTGCTGCACGTGCCCTGGCACCGGTGCAGTGACGCGGGTTTTATCCCCTTGAGATTCAAGGCGGGGAAGCTGCACGGGCTGCTCACCCGAAAAAACCGTAGGATAGACAAGAACGCCCTCCGGAAGATTCTGGCCGAAGTCGTCCCGACGGCCTTTTGGAAGAATCCGCAGTTCGTGCCCAACTCCGACATAGTATTCGCGAGCATCTTCGACCAATTGCATCAGCAAATGGACTTGGAGCACACGTTCCGCAGCGAAAGCCACTGGCGGAGCCGCGCCCTGAGCGCGCCGGAGGGTGTAGATGCCGATGACCGCAACAAACTGTTGACAGACCTTCTTGACGGGGATGCCGGAAAAGCGAGGAGAAGCTGGTGGCTTACCAAGAAGGCGATGATGACGGGGAGCACCGAATTCTGCATCGAGGTGCTTCGGGGCATCCTTCGTTGCGCGGACGACGAAGAGCTTCTGCTCGAGTATCTCGAGGGTATCATGGGGCTGGCACAATCCGTCCGCCCCCCATTCCTGGCGCTCTTGCGGCTCAGGGACATCTTCATGAGGTACACGCGTCCAAAGAGAGACCCTACTACGGGAGCATGGCAAGAGGAACATCGGGTGACAGAGAACCGCCGTGCCCTGCTTGACGATTGTGCGGCCCTGCTGGCCGGTGCGAGGCTACAACGATATACCCCGCTGAGGCAACTGGCGCACGTCGTCTCGGACCGCTCCGTTCTATGGGGCTTTGGCTACAGTCGTCTCGTGATCGATAGCCTTCGGGAAGTGATGAAGCTGAAGAAGCATGTTCAGCTGACCTGGGTAAAGGGCGGGCACAGGGATCCCGACATCAACGCGGCAAGAGCCCCCCGCCTGAAGCAACTACGGCGCCGGTTGATTCGCCTTGATACGGCAGGCCGAAGCGCCGAGAAGCTTAAGCAGTGCGGGCGGCCGATCTCGATGATTCTCGCAGGGGGGCGCGTGTGTACCGCGTCAGGTATTTTCTGTGAGCGGGGGTTGCTGGAGCTTCACGCCGCTGTTCGTGAGGCGACGGGGGCAAGCGTTCCTCTGGTTGTGGTGGTCGGTACAAACAAGTTCCTCCGCGACGAAGACATCGAGGAGGAGTACTTCAGGCTGGACAGAAAGGGCGAGCGGTTCGGTCCCGAGCTGATGCCGTACCACGAGTTCGTGCCGCTCTCCAAGGTGAGCTGTCTGATTTGCTGAGGGCGGCGGTGAGCGGGCGCCAGTTCGGGGGAAAGTCGTTTGTGCCTGTGTTTTGGAAACCGGGTTCGAGCAGGCGACAGGGCGACATTCGATGCGTTGTGCTCCAGATGGTGCGGCCCTTTGGTCGTGTTCTTGAGGAAGAAGGGGGCGAGAGGACAGGAGGCCGAGGACCTAGCACAGGATACTTGGGAGGAACTCCTGAGACGGTGCCAGTGCTTTCGGGGTAATACCGAGAACGAGTTCGAAGCCTGGCTCTTTGAACGGGCAGGAAAGCGGCTGTTGAGCAAGAGACGAACAGAGAGCAGACGGCGCTCCCTTCTTGATAACGTGCTCCGCCAGGGTCGTCCCCCGGGCGTGAGCAGCCTGTCCGAGGAAGAGCTCTCTGTGCTGCTCGCCGACCTCAGGGCTTTGAGGGATAAGGGAAGGTTCATGGGCAGGGACGTGGAGGCGTTGATCGGCCGGCTGGAGGGGAGGGCCGAAGACGATGCCGCAAGAACCATCGGGTTCTCTACGCCTGAAGAAGTCGATAAGGCCGTGAAGCAGGCGTGGCGCCGATATCGGAAACTCATCAGGGAAGCCTGAGGGATTTCAGCGGGGAGAGGAGTAAGGAAGATGGCAAGAAAGAGAACCGGCGACGCCCCCGGAACCTGGACAGACAGGGGGCGGCGTTCTACGTCTTCGACACACTTGAGCAGGCCAAACGCATCGAGGTTGAGACACACCTCGGGACCTGCGCCCGCTGCCGAAGGCTGGTCGACGACTTGTCGTCAGACAAGCTCCTTTGGGACGAAGCCAAGGCCGAAGACCAGGCACTCCGTGACCTGGAATACACATTTCACGAACTCGAAGACCTCGTCCTGTACCGCGACCTGAAGTGGTCCGCCCGGATCAGGAGCGCTCCCCCTTTGCTCCGCGCCGGGACGAGCGACGGCCGAGGACTTGGGATGCTCGTGCTGCTCCTGGCCCAAGCGAAGGTCGGTTCGGAATTGGATGTCGCCGTTGATCAATGCGTCCGCGGAGTAATCCGGCCGGCAAAAACAAAGTTCGCCATCTGGCCTGACCGCGTTCTGTTGCAGGAGGCCACCGGGAAGGCGGAGATCCCGGCGGTCGTCTTTCCAGCAACAGTTGAGATCGACTTTTCGCAGATGCCGCGAGATTTTGAGAGGATAGCCGTTCCTGCCTGCTGGGCCAGCCGTTCCGAGCTCCAGCGAGTGAGACGCATGGCCACGTTGCCGTCTGAAAGACTCGCGGAGAAGAGTTTTCGCCAAGCAAGAAGAGGGGACCTTAGGGCTCGCGTAGAGGTTGCCAAGTGGGCCGCAGGCCATCTTGCCGACGTGTTGCCTGAAACCGCCGGGAGAGTGTGCATGTATGAGGTCGGTGAAGCCCTGCGCGCCGCGTCCATCTTCCTGGCTTTCAAGAAAGCGCTGTCATCTAAAGCGGTTACGTCGTCTCCGTGCGCACGCGCTAACCGGCCCAAGCCCACTGCAACATTTGAACAACTGGTCGCTTCTGTGTTTGCCCCTTCGGGGCAGCGTGCCGACCAGAGGATTACTCCGCCGGAATGAGATACGCACTCGGCCTTCGACGGGTGCGGGTGTCGGCGTGATCCCCCCGCGGCAGAATCCGTCGTCAGACCCGAGTTATGACGGCAAGCACCCCAAGGCCCAGGAACAACAGGCTCATTGCGACTTTCACTGCGCAGAGATGCCGTGCAAGAACAGCCGCCAGTTCCTGCCATGTCGTCCCCATGTAGACCAGCCAGAACACGGCACACAAAGGCGCTACGAAACACAGATTGTATATTGCCAGCAGACCTACTGCGGCGGCGCGTTTCGAACTCGCCGTGGCCGCGGCGAACCGGATTGTGGGAAGGTACACTTGCCCCGTGCACGCCAGCTCCAACGCCGAGATGAGCGCGCCGACGATGAAGCCGGCGGGCAAGAGATAGCGGGCCCGCCCGAAACGGGTCATGACGAGCCGGATTTGCCGCTTGAGCGGCTTGGGGACTTGGAGAATAACGCCTCGCGCGTCACCCCGCGCTGCCTTCACAGCGTCGACGGCGCTGAGCACCGCAAGGATGAGGCAGGCGGCGACGAGCACGCTGGTCACTATTGTGTCAAGAAACGCCACCTTCTGACTCAGAATCGCAAGTTCGGACAGCCCGAGACCGATTGCGAAATAGGCGACGAACACACCAACGATAAAGGACGCACCAAACGCTACGACCTGCCGCCGGCTGCGGCCGGCGGCGGCCATGAAGGAGACAAACAGGATGATGGTTGCGAACGCGCATGGGTTCACCCCGTCGATCAGCCCGCCGACGACGACGGCGATGAGGCTGACCGCCCGCCACCGGTCCGTCAGTCTCCTATGCGCGGTCTCAAGGTCAGCCGCCCCGATGTCGGGCGCGACAGCGCCTCCTGCCATGTAGCGCATCAGGACATCTTCCAGCGCGCGCGCCGACACATCCTCGCCAATCAGTACGTGTTCTCCGACGACGACCATCGGCGTCAGGAGCCGCCTCTCTTGGGATACCCCGCGCTGGGCCGCCATGGCCTCCTGAAGTTCCTGATGCGCCGGCGAGACGGTGCTGAAGGCGTGCAATTTGATTTGCGGCCGGGTCCCCGCCGCGGCTTCAAGCAGCCGCCGTACCCGCGCACACTGGCGACACCCGGGCGCGTCGAAGAAGGTCACATGGACGGCGGGCCGGAGTTCATTCTGAGGACCGGCCGTTGACGCGGCTCCTTCGTCTCCTACCTGCCCCGGCGTCTGAGCGGGCCCGCGCGACGGACGTCCCTCCATCTGCCGCAGGTGGGCCTCATACATCGCCCACAGTGCCGGATCGTTCTCGACATCGTCGTCCAGCGGAAGCGACTCGACCGCTCTCAGCCGTGCGGCGCTCCTCGCCGTGCCGACGTCGATGGCCAGGACGTGCTGCCCGTGCTGGCCTACACCGAACGTGCGCGTGGCCCCGGCGGCCCCCAATCGTGTCGCGTGTCCAAGCACAAGCACATCCGCATCCTCCATCCGCTCCGTCAGAGATGCCGCCTCGCGCTCCAAAACGTGGGCAAGAACGATCAGCCAATCCGCTTTACCCCGCAGTTCGACAGCCAGCTTCTCGAGTTCCGCCGCGGGCGGGGACACGCGGACCTCCGGGGGATCTCGGCGGATGTCCTCGTGCACAAGCGATGGCGAGAGAACCCCGGTAACAGCGACGCGCCAAGTCCCCCGCTGTACGATACGATAGCGCCGAAGACCGACGTCGACGCCAACTATGTCGGCGTTGACACATACCCAAGGCAGTTTCAGACCTGCAAACCATGTCGCTCCCCACCGGTGGAGAACCTGCAGGTCGTTGTCGCCGAGGGCGACCGCGTCATACTCCATCATGCCGTACGCTTTGCCCAGAAGCTCGGCACGCTCCCTGGCCATGTCCGGATGGAACACGTCGCCGCTGTCCACGAGAACCAGGTCGGGCGCGTCTCGGCGGCGCATGCGGACGATGGTGCAGCGTTTCGCCATGCCGCCGTACGGGTTGCTCGGACAGCGACAGGGATCGAAGATGCCGTTGCTGTTGCCGGTGGCCAGAACGACGAGTCGGGCTTCCGGCCCGTCGCCGGCCAGCGCGGGTACGGATGCTGCGAGGGCGAGGCTGGCCGTCAGGATCGCCCACGACAGGGCCAGCATCCACGCGGACCGCGCATCTCGAACTATGAGCACAGGGGTTGTCATTGGTCACGCGTCTCTTCCCGGTGCTGCTCAGGACCGGCGGTCGGTGCGGCGTTCCGGAATTCGTGGCTCATGACCTCCATGCGAACGCCGATGGCGTACAACTGACGGAGAAACGTCCGTCGCCCTTCCCAGCGGTCGGCAAGCAGACAATAGCGCCCTTTCCTGACTGACCGAACCGCCGCGACGACCATAGAAACAACCATCGCACCCGGCACGGCCACAGCGGCCAGACTGACAATGCTCCATTCCATAGCGATCCCTCTTCAAAACGCCCCAGCGGCCTCCCGGCCGCCATGCTCACGTCTTGCTTGCTTCCTTCAGCTTGCGAAACGCCGCCTCGTTCTCCCGGTCCGCCTCCTCGGCGGCCGCTTCGAGGAGAATGATCTGCTCGCGCGTCGGCTCCTCGCCCGGGCCGAGCAGTCCCAGCTTCCGGAGAACCGCGACGCCGAACGGGAGCAGGATGTCGATGTTGCTCAGGATGGGACAGTTCGCCAGACTCTTCGCCATGTCAGTTGCCCCCCTTGTCCTCCCTACCTTCGCTGTCCCCGCCAGTCTCGACGGGTTGGCGGTAGTGTTTGAAGACGCCGGCGGTGAACCGGGCCATCACGGGCGCGTACCGTAGGTACGCCTCGTTGAACGCTGCCCGGTCACCGAGTTGCTCGGCGGCCGACATCGCGGCCAAGTGCTCGCGCGCCTGCCGCTTCAGTTCCATCAGCGTCTCCGCCTCGGCCGCGCTGATCCGACCGTCCTGCATGCGCTGTGTGAATGCACGGACGGCGCCTGTGTAAAGCCGCAGCTGGTCAGCGTACTCCTGCCGCATCGTGGTCTGCGTGGCGCAACCGCAGATAAGCAGCATCCCAACAAACGTGCCTACTCTGAGTGGTCTTCTTGTCATTGGTCGGCCTCCTTTTCCCCTCGGTCTTCTTCCCCGCATGCGCAATGGGTTTTCATCTGCCTGATGGCCAGCGTGAGGAGCTCGAGCTGTGTGGCGACCTCGGTCAGGCGCTGGAGGAAGTCCCGACGTTCCTCGCGCCGGTCGGCCATCAGTTGTTCACGCTCATGATGGATGAACCGCAGGAAGATCAGCGTGACGACGATCACCGCCACGCCAGCACCACCCGCCGACACGACTTGAATCAACTCTGGGGACATGGAGCTTTCCTCCGAACACAATGTGCTTCCACTTACTAAGGGGTTGCACGCCCCGACAGCAGAGCGGCGGTAATGCGGCAAGCACTTCTGCGGCCGCAGGATGCGCCTGCTTCGAAAAATCAGGGGGCGCAACTTCGTTACACGGGAACGCACGCGCTTGGATGGCACAACAGGTTGCGCCAGAACCTGTAATGCTCTTGTGGATGCCGGGGCCGACCTGTCGTCCGGCAAGGGACACCTGTAACCCGGGCCCCGCCTCCAGCCTCCGTGATGGTCGCCTGGGCCGAAGCATTGGCGATGGACCCGAAGGGGCTCGACGACGCTGAACCGATACGGCAGTCATCCGGCGCAACACGGCGGAGCCGCTTTCCGAGTCCCGGAGCAAGAACGAACCGGTGAGCGGTTGACTCCATTGGACGGGGACGCCTCCCAGGTCCAGGGGGCGGCGGATTCCACGGCCGCGCGTGAGGAAGCTATCGGACGCCGGCGCACCGCCGAGGGTTGCAGCAAACCGAATCCCTGGGCACGCGGCATAGAAATGACGAACCCGCCAGAACGTGCGGCAGCGTGGGGACTTCTGTCGTTTGTTGCGGAGGGAACCTGTGTAACCGGGTTTCAGACGGCGCGGTATTTGAGCAAGGCTATCCTTCCAACCGCCAACGGGTTGCAGGATTTCACGCGAGCTCGCGCCCGCCCGTGCAACCCCTGAATAAATGGAGGCGCAATTGGGCCACGGACCCTCCACGGCGGTGTGAGGCCGTGAGGCGCTTGGGCTGTGGCCAGTGCCCGCCGTGTGGCGGGCGACGCCTGGACAGAAGCCAAAGGCAAGGAGGGCACAGGCGATGAGGAACGGAAGATTGAAGGCGGTGTTGGTGGGTGTGCTGGTGGCGGGTCTGGTGCTGGGGCCGGTGCAGGCGGTGCGGGCGTGCGGGCC
>Ga0315534_1003222_pt1 | contig 10584 bp, 9 predicted proteins | sample SalMarSW160240MG_FD_203094 | JGI IMG/M metagenome (GOLD analysis project Ga0315534, IMG submission 203094) | Salt marsh sediment microbial communities from the Plum Island Ecosystem LTER, Massachusetts, United States - Salt Marsh Sediment SW1602-40 ... | reverse complement strand
CGGCCAGTCGAGCAAACAATCGGGATGAGGGTCCTCGCCAGTATCACCGTAGCCCACCAACTCCGCGGGAACATGCACAAAGCCCGACAGGAAGGCATGATCACAGGCGTGGGCAGCACTGAGCGAGTGGTAAAGCACCGTGTTGCACAGATAACCGCCCGCATCGTGTGAGCTGCAGCAGGAAATTCCAAGCCGCGAAAGTCGCGAAAGGATACGCTCTGACGGCAGCGTTACCTCCAGGTGAGACGGGCCATCAGCGATGATGCACGCTGTCTCCGGAAAGACCCCTCGTGCGTCCGCGGATGCCTTGCGAACATTGCGTCCGAAGAGTTCGACCTCGAAGCCCTGCGCTGCACGCGCAACGCCAAAGTGCAACGCGAGCACGGCCGAGGAGCCGTTGAGGATCTCGGTAAGTCTGGCCGGAGCCGTTGCCCACTCGGTCGGCAGCACTTCATCGATCACATCATGATCATCGAAGCGTTCCCGTGCTGCTTGCGCCAGACGGGGCACAAGCACCGCGGTGGCATTTTGAGACACGCCGGGAAAAGGGCCGAACCCCGTAAGTAGTATGGCGGGTCGCGATGACATGGCGTCCACAGTTGCTCCACCGATCAAGCCTCAGTGGGGAGCAATTCCCATTAACTTCATAATTTCATCGACGGCGAGCGTCGGCACCATCCGTCCGGCCCGCACATCGGCCTCAAGCTCCGGCAGTCGCCGCGCCACTTCAGGGTTTGCGCGCAACGACGCCATGATCCGATCGTTCAGCATATCATGCATCCATTCGACGGCTTGTCGCTGGCGGCGCATATCGAATTCGCCCGTGGCCGTCATTTTTTCACGATGCTCGACAATTTTCGACCAGAGCTGATCGAGGCCCTTGTTCTCAAGGCCGGATATCGTGAGTACGGGCGGAGACCACGTTGCAGACTGAGGCGTCAGAATCTGCAACGCCGCGCGGTATTCCGTTGCCGCGCGCTCTGCACGCTCGACGTTGTCAGCATCGGCCTTGTTAATGGCAATCATGTCGGCAATCTCAATGATCCCCTTCTTGATCCCTTGGAGATCATCGCCGCCGCCGGCGAGAAGCAGAACGAGAAAGAAATCCACCATGTCGGCGACCGCGACCTCAGATTGGCCGACGCCGACGGTCTCGACGAGGATCACGTCAAAGCCCGCTGCCTCTGCGAGCGCCATTGTCTCGCGCGTCTTGCGCGTGACGCCGCCAAGAGTGCCTGAAGTTGGCGAGGGACGAATGAACGCGTGTGGGGATTGTGCAAGCTGGCTCATGCGCGTCTTGTCGCCGAGGATCGAGCCACCCGTCCTCCGAGATGTAGGATCCACCGCTAGCACCGCAACGCGGTGCCCCCCTTCGATCAAATTCATGCCAAACTGGTCAATCGTAGTGGACTTACCCACACCAGGAACGCCCGTGACCCCAAGGCGGAGCGCGCGCCGTTTGGAAGGCAAAAGCGCCTGTAAAAGCTCCTGCGCGAGGGCGCCATGCTGCGGCTTCGTGCTTTCAACGAGTGTGATGGCGCGCGCGAGCGTCGCCCGGTCGCCCGCGCGGATACCCGCAACATAATCATCAAGTTTCGGTAGCGCCGGAGCGGATTTCTGCATTAAGTCTCCTCTTTCAGGTGGTCCAGGTGTGTTGGGCCGCGACAGAGTATTCACAGCCTCTTGAGGCCCGTCATGCGGGTGCCATGGCCGGCTGGCAAATGCTTTAGCGCAATTTCCGGGTCGGCTCGCGTGACTTGCCCGGGCCCGAGCTGATTTCTAAACTGCCTTAGAGACCGATACGGGGCCAACAAAAAGGGGGCATGCGCCATGCCAGAAATACCGGAGGCGCTGTTGATCGGGCTCGGCATCCTTGCCGCGCTTGCCGTCTATATCCTCGCTTGGCGCGCAACACGCAACAGTGCGTTTGGCACAAAGGCCCTCATACGTGGCGGCCTGTTGGTACTGATTGCCGTACCGTTCGCCGCAGGGCTCGTCCTCATGCCCACCTACGAACGGGCCGCCAAATCCGTCGACACACAGCTTTCGTCCCCTTCGCCCGAGGCGAAGATGAGAGAAGAGGTGGCGCGGGAGCTCGAAATGGCCAGACAGGGCGCTGAGGCCAGAAGCCGCGCCTCCCATGATCGCAAGCGAATGGAGCGGATGCGCCGCCAGCTCGATGCAGAAGGTGGCGGCGCATCCAAGAAGATGGCGAGCCCCCCACGCTCGGGGGCGACGAGAGGTGGTGACACGCTCGCAGAGTCGGCCCCGCCACCTGCCGCCGCCAATGGCGGCATTGGGGGAGCTGTCGCACCGGCCAAGCCGCCCTTGGACCATGACTTTGAGGCTCCACAGCCTGATGCAATGGCCACAGCGCCACCGGCCCCGATGGCCCCCGCAGCCCCCGGGGCATCAGATTTCTCGGCCGGGGCCCCTGCTCCGCCCGCTGCCTCGCGCTCCGTTGCACCGGACATGGCCCCAGAAGCGGATGGCGTCGCCGCGGCCAACGGTGGGACAGAATCTGCCGCACCCGAGGTGGCTGCCGCCGCCGAGGAGAAAGAGGCATGGCAAGTCGTACCGGTCTTTTTCGGCACCGACCGCGAGCAACAGCCCAATCCAGACCGCTTGGCCTACGGCTCAGATCGGGGACGCCGCCTCGAACTGGGGCGTGCCCTCGTGACAGTGCCAAAGAGCCATGACGTGCCCCAGATCGAGCGACCTTGGGCCCTGCGTGTCCCTTACTTCGACATCACGATTTACGAAGAGGACGAGGACCCCGAAAAACACTTCACGATCGAAGAAATCAAAGCACTGACCAAAGATCAGTTTCTCGCTCTGGCTCGCGAGCGTCTTGCTGCTTCGAGCCGCTTCAAGGATCACGCGATCGTCTTCGTGCACGGATATAATACGGCGTTCGATCATGCGGTCTATCGCACGGCGCAGATCTCCTATGACCTCAAGTTCGACGGCGCGGCGTTCCTGTATAGCTGGCCCTCCGGCGGTTCGGTGGCGAGCTACACCTACGACCGCGAAAGTGCCAGTGCGGCGCAGCCTTACCTGCGTCAGTTCCTCGACATCGTGATCAAAGATACGGGTGCAAAAACCATCAGCGTGATCGCACACAGCATGGGAAATCAGCCGTTGCTTGAGGTATTGAAGGATATGAAGCAGGCGGCCCCTGACGACGTCGTCATCAGTCAGGTGATCCTTGCGGCCCCTGACGTCGACGCCGACAGTTTCACGAATATGGCGCGCCGCATCCAGGGGCTGGCCAAGGGCGTAACGCTGTATGCGGCCTCAAACGACCGCGCGATGATCGCCTCTCGCAATTTCTGGCAGAACCCGCGCGCCGGCGACGTGCCAGCATCCGGACCCATCATTGTGCCGGGCGTCGATACGGTTGATGTAACGGCGGCAAGTACCGACACATTTGCCATCAACCATTCAGGCTACGCGGTAAAGAACGAACTTTTGAAAGACATCGCTGAACTCATCCAGAGTGGGTTGCGCCCCCCTGATCAGCGGTTCTTGAAGCCTGAGCGCGTGACAACGGAAAACGGCGCATACTGGCGCTACATCGCGCCTCCCCCCGCCAGCAGCGGGGCACCCTAAGTGAGCGCAGATCTGTCGCCGGGCTGAACGGCCGGCGGCAGACTTACTCCGGCATGAACTTGTCGACTTCTTCTGTCGTGCTCACTTTGTAGACCAAGCCGTCCTTGATCAGATAAAGCCAATCGAGCTTTTTGCTCTGAACCAAGTCCTCAGGTGTAAGCGACTCTAGCGTCGTACGGTAGCGGTTGCGGAACGCCAGGATGGAGGCCTTGGCGTCCTCATTCGTCGCGTAGCCCCAATCTTCCTCGGAAGGTAGGCGCGAGGCCGCAACGTCATGGAATACGACCTGGTTGATGGTCTGCGGCGGCAGCTCGTCCGATTTGATGTACTCGATGACGGCGTCGACAAACCCGATCTGCACCAGACCCGAACAGATGTAATCGCGCGGCGCATCGCGATCCTTCTCATCCAGGACGTCTGCCGTATCGTCGCCGCTCAGGCTGCGCTGCACGCCAAACCAGAGGTACTCGGCGATCTGGCCGATCGCCCAATAATTGTAGCCCGCCTTGATATGGTCGAGCAGCAGTCCGCGCACGCGGCTTTGCTTGGCGTCATCGAACCAATCGGTGTTCATCCGCTTGATCGCGATGACGGAATTCTTGTCGGCGATATAGTCGCGGATGTTGGTCAGGTCGACACCGCTTGTTCCCGCCTCAATCACAAACGTGTCCGTGTAACCGGGCTCGAGGAGCGGCGTTGTGAACACAAGGGCCGCGTGAGAAAACTTGGAGCCGGTGGCCCAGCGGATCGCCCACGAGGACGGATCCCAGGCGCGGCGCGTCAATACGATGTCCGCGCGCTTGAGGTAGTCGCCAGCGAGAAAATCCTCTACCGGCATCGGCCAGACCTCTTCGACCTGAACGGTCTCCTGCTCAACAAGAGGATCGGGCGCTGGAGGCGCAACAGCGAGTGTTGAACCCGCCACGAACGTCATCCCCAACAGGGTCAGGCTTGCTGCAACGAGATGGCGTTTCATAATGGGCTCCGTTGAAAAACTCGAGATGCCACGATGCTTGATCCGGGGCGGACCATACGCCCAATCATACTTTTTTAACGTCACTAAGGCATCGCCCAAGTCTCGGTCAATTGTGCGGCGCGGATCGTCGAACGGTTGAGCGCGAGCAGCGGTGGCACCTTCCGCCCCAATTTCTGGGGCCTGTGGACTTGCTCCGGGGCCTTCGCTGCTTCAAAAGGCGAGCCTTGATGTGGCGCAGAGCGCGCTGGATCAGCCGCCGCATCGCACTTGGCAGCAAACAGAGAACGACCAGGCAACGATCATGGGCGAACAGACGCCACAAAATATCGAGGCCCTCGAGATCCAGGCGCGCACGCTGTTGGCTGTCTTCATGAACGCCGGCCATGAGGCCGTGGCGCCTGCGATTATTCAACCTGCCGGGGTCTTCCTAAATGTTCTGGGCGAGAGCCTGAGAGCGCGCACGTACGTGTTTACCGACCTCAACGGCGAGGAGCAATGCCTGCGCCCAGACCTGACCGTTCCGGCCTGCCGGCTCTATCTTCAGCGCGACCCGTCGGCCGAAAAAAGCGCGCGCTACTGCTACAACGGCGTCGCCTTCCGGTTCCAGCCGCTGAGCGCAGATGCCGCGCACCCCCGTGAATTCCGGCAGGCTGGAATTGAATTCTTTGGCGAGCAGGCGCGCGCGGAGGCCGAAGCCGAAATACTGGCACTCGTGTTGAGCGCACTTCAGCAGGCTGGCCTGCGCTCATGGAAATTGCGGATTGGCGATCTGGGACTATTCGATGCCGTCCTGGCCGCCGCTGACATGCCCGAGCGCTGGCGCGGTCACCTACGCCAGACGTTTTGGCGTCCGGACACCTTTCATGCCGAACTGAAACGCCTGGCTACGAACCCCGCAAGGGCAGCCCCCGCTGTTCCCCAAGCGCTCCTGCAATCGCTCGACCCTACCGATCGCGCATTGGCTCAAAGCCGTGTCGCAGAACACCTTGAGCAGCAAGGCGCTGAACTGATTGGCGCGCGAACCCTTAGCGAGATCACCGACGGTCTTCTTGCCATTGCCGCCGATGCCAGAGCCGCTCCTCTTGCCAAGACGGCAATGGATACAATCGAACGATATACAGCAGTCAACGCCCCCATTCGCGAGGCCTCTACGGCACTACGAGCCCTGTTTGCCGATGCCGGGCCGCGCGTGGGGACCGCGCTCGATGTCTTCGATGAGCGCATCTCGCTGTTGGAGGAGTGTGGTGTCGACTTATCGGACGCGGAGTTCTGCGCCGAGTTCGGCCGCAATCTGGCGTACTACACCGGCTTCGTATTCGAAGTCATCGTGCCGGCCCTAGGCCCTGAAAGCCCCATTGCGGGCGGCGGGCGCTATGACAGCTTGCTCAAAGCCGTCGGTGCACCACGAGAAGTCCCCGCTGTTGGCGCAGCCATTCACACCGAGCGCCTGCTCAGCATCGTACGGGGAGGCCGGGCATGAGCACGCGACTGATTTTCGCCGTCCCCTCCAAAGGGCGCCTGATGGAGCAGACCGCGGCCTTTCTAGCCTATGCCGGGCTCAATCTGCGCAAGACCGGGGATCAACGCGGCTACCGCGGGGAAATAGAAGATCTCGCCGAGGTTGACGTCGCCTACGTGTCAGCTGGCGAGATTGTCTCTCAGTTAAAGGCCGGAACAGCTCATATTGGCGTCACGGGCGAGGATCTCGTGCGCGAAAACATCGCCGACGCCGACGAGCGCGTGACGTTTCTTAAGAAGCTCGACTTTGGCAATGCCGATGTTGTCGTTGCCGTGCCAGAGTGCTGGCTTGATGTCGATACGATTGCCGATCTCGCAACCGTAGCCGCTCAGTTCCGCCAACAGCACGCACGATCGATACGCGTGGCGACGAAGTACGTGAACCTCACCCGCCGGTTTTTCTCAGCGAGAGGGCTCGCCGACTATCGCATCGTCGAAAGCCTTGGCGCCACGGAAGGTACACCTGCGGCTGGAACGGCAGAGCTGATCGTCGACATCACCACGACTGGCGCAACACTAAGAGGCAATGGTCTTAAGGTGCTGAGCGATGGCGTAATTCTTCGCTCGCAAGCCAACCTTGTAGCCTCCAAGGTGGCTGACTGGCCTGCGCCGGTTAACCGTGCGCTCAAGTCTCTGCTGGGCAAGCTCGGCATCCCTACTGACGCCGCTTAGACAGGCAAAGAGAAGGCCCTTTCCATCCAGGCGCAACGACGCGGATGGAAAGGGCCGGTTGACTTCGCTTTGCGGCTCACTAATCGGGCCGGACGAAGGCATCCACGCGCATACCCGGCACCAGCGGGACATCGCCATCGAGCTCGATCGTCATCTCGAGCACCTCGATGTCAGTGGGCCGGCGGGGACCACGCGGCCCAATTTTGGGGCGGGCCATCGTCGGCGCAAGCGCTGCGACCGTGCCATTGAAGTCCTTGTCCGGATAGTTGATCGAGCGGACGAATGCCTTCTGGCCGAGCTTGATCTTGGCCACGTCACCATCGTCGACCTCAGCCTTGACGCGCACGACCGACATATCGCCGATCACAACGAGAGGAAGCTCAGGAGACGGCGATACGATCTCACCCTGCTTGGCGTTGACCTGTAGGACCGTTCCGGCCACGGGGGCGCGAATACGGGTCTTGTCGAGCTGGGTCGCCGCCAGGGCCACGTTGGCGCGCGCGGCCGTCAAAGCCGACTCGGCACGGTTTGGAGCAGGAACATCTTTCTCGGCCTGAGCCTGCGCATAACGCAACCGCTCGCGCTGCACGCGATCATCGGCTCTTTGCATGCGCTTGCGCGCATCGGCCAGCTGCCGATCGGAAACGTCACCGTCCTTATTGCCGGCGATCGCGGCATCAAGCTCGAACTGAGCACCCATGACCTCGCGCTCGGCCGAATAGACGTTGTCTTCGCCTTTCGTCACGTCCTTGCGGCCCGATGTTGAGGGTTGGTTGTCACGCTCGCGTTCGGCCAATCCGGCTTCGGCTTCAGCAGAGGCAAGCCGTGCACGTGCTTCCTCATCGTCCAGTTTGATCAGAAGCTGGCCGGCCTCGACTTTGTCGTTGACCTTAACGAGCACAGCCGAGACGCGACCGAGAACAGCCGTGCCGATGTGGATCTCACCTGAACCAGGTTCCACCCGGCCCGGAGCCGCGGCCACCCACTCGACGGTGGTCTTGGCTTCCGTCGTTGTCGTTGGCGTTCCATAAAGGCCGTCGCTCAACAGATAGCCGCCGACAGCAGCGATTACGAGTGCGAGAATTATTGCGATTGTCTTGAGCATGGCGTCTTGTCCTTTAGCGGGCACCGAAGGCCCTTTTCAGCTGATGATTGGTTGCCCGTTCGATTAGTGTCCTGACGTAGATGCATCGTGTGCATTCTTGTCTGGGCGTTCTTCACCGACGATGTAGCCGTCTTCAATCCTGATGATGCGATCTGCATACTTGAGCGTGCGATGATCATGCGTCACGGCCAAAACCGCGCGATTGGGATCCTGTGCGACCTGCGAAAGCAGCGCCATGACTGCCTGGCCGTTCTCGCCATCGAGCGCGGCGGTCGGCTCATCGGCAAGGATGACGGCGGGTGAGCCAATCAGCGCGCGCGCAATCGCGACGCGTTGCTTTTCGCCACCACTCAGCTTGGCCGGGAACGCCTTTGCGCGATGGCCAAGACCGACCGACTCGAGGGCCTCGACTGCGTGTCCGGGTGGATTGACAACAGGCTTTGCGCGGACATCAAGAGCAAGCATGACGTTCTCGGTTGCAGTCATCGTCGGAAAGAGGTTGTAGCCCTGGAACACGAAGCCCACATGCTGCCTCCGGAGATCGGCAAGGCCTTCAGCATCGAGACCCTCCGTCGAGTTACCGGCGAGGTTCAAGTAGCCCTCGGTTGGCGAAAGGATACAGCCCAGGATCGAAAGCAGCGTCGTCTTGCCGCTTCCTGACGGCCCCATGAGCAAGGTCAGCTCGCCTGCGCGAAGATCAAGGTCGACGCCCTTCAGCGGCTTAACCACTCCTTCCCCAGAGCCAAACACCTTGACGATGCCCTTCGCCTCCAACAGCACGTTGGGCTTCGTCTTCGCTTCTTGTGTAACGGTCATCTGCTGAAGACTCCTGCTGGATCGATACGCGTCACCTTGAAGATGGCGGAGATCGCCGCAACGACGCACATTCCAATGGTCAATGCGAATAGCAACAATGCGAGCCCCGGCGTCATGACGATCAAAAGATTGGTGTCCTTTGAAAGCCAAATGACGAGCAAGCTTAGGACCATGCCCACGCCATAGCCGAGAAAGGCACTCATTATGGCCTGGATCAAAATCACTTTGTGGATGTAGCCGGCCGAGGCGCCAAGTGCGCGCAAGGTGGCAAACTCATTCAAATGATCCTTGGTGCTCGAGTAGAGTGTTTGAGCGACAATGACGACGCCGACGATCATACCCAACGCTGCACCCGCAATGAGCGCGGACCCTGCGCCCGTCTGGAAGAGCCAGTAGTCGACACTGCGGTTGCGGAACTCGCTTTGCGTCATGACCTCGCGATCTTGCAGACGTTCGCTCAACGCGGCGCGCACGACTCCGGCGTCCGCATCGGGGTCCAACCGCAGCAAGGCATAGGACGCCTGATTCGAGGACGCATCGAGCAAGATCCTCGCGCGCTGTAGTGACGTGAAGACATAGGGCAGTGTCGTGAACGAGCGAATGCCGTGGGTCACCGCAGTGATCCTCACCTTGGCATTGTTGATCTCGGCTGTTTCACCGATTTTATCAATACCGAGGTCAGCGAAGTAAGTGTCATCGACAGCGACGGCGAAGGGTGCCTTCAGGTCGTCAAGGCTCCCGTCGACAATGTTCCACGGCTTGAGGGTGCCATTGATATGGTCGGACCCGACGAGGAGCACCGCCGTTGTGCCACCTTTTGGCTTGCGCCAAGCCGCAAAGCCGACAACCAGCTCCTCAGCTCCTTCAACACCCGGCGTGGAAAGCGCCGCGTACTTTTCATGACCCATCAAGAGCGACGGATCATCGAAGCTCTTTGTCCCGAGCGGGACGACCCATAGGTCGCCTTCGGATTGATCGAGCATGGCCGCAATCATGCGTTCTGACCCGATGTAAAGGCCACACTGAATCGCGACCAGAACAACTGAGAACACGATGCCTGTGAGCGTCACAATGAGGCTCAGACGGTCGTGAAACAGATTCCGGTAGGCAAGCTTGCCCGCCATCTTGACGGTCTTGGGCTTGCCGCCACCGGCCGGTCCCGGCTGTGGCAAGGTTGGGTTGGTTTTCGCCTGCATTCCTAAAGTCCCCTGACCTTTGTGTTGGTCGGTGTCTCTTGCGGTGTCCTCAGACATCAGCCCCGGTGGTTTGTCAGGACCAATTGCAAGAGAGTTTCACATGATCCTGCCAGCCGGCCAACCCGGCTCGCAGGGAAGCGTTACGCGAGGTTACTCGCAAGGAACCGTCAGCGTCATCGCGACCGACGGGAAGAACTTCTTGCAGCCAACCTCCCTTGAGGTTTCGGGTTCATTACTACGAGTGGCTCCAACAACGTTCTGGGCAACCTCTGGCTTGGTGGCGGCATCGCCGGTCTCCGAAGAGATCGAGGATTGTTCCGTCGTGGCGACTGACTTAACCGCTTTTGGCTCGTTGGCAGCCTTAGAAACAGTCGATTTCTTTGCCTTGTACGCGGGCTTAGCGACAGTCTTTTTCGTTGCCCTGCTTTTACGCACGTGCCGGCCACGTTGCTTCTTGGCGTTGTAGCTGGGCGCATTACTGTAGGCGGTGAAGTGCGGCAGTGGCCCGCCAAATCCAAGCTTGGTCTTCATACCGGCTTCGGCAGCCGGGCTGAAGATGGTCATCACGGTCAGTACCGTGGTGGCGATTGCCAGTGCGAGCTTGTTCACAACGTCCTCCATCCAAATCTTTGCGCTATCGCAGCTTTGGATGGCCCACCCCGACCGTCAGTCCTTGGTGTCCATCCCTT
>Ga0315534_1003215_pt1 | contig 10602 bp, 11 predicted proteins | sample SalMarSW160240MG_FD_203094 | JGI IMG/M metagenome (GOLD analysis project Ga0315534, IMG submission 203094) | Salt marsh sediment microbial communities from the Plum Island Ecosystem LTER, Massachusetts, United States - Salt Marsh Sediment SW1602-40 ... | reverse complement strand
TCCAGCGCCGATGGTACTACGTCTTAAGACGTGGGAGAGTAGGTCGTCGCCAGGCTTGTTAAGGGCGCATGCCGGATCAACGGGCTGCCAGAGCCCTCATCGAGATTATGCGCGAAAGCGCATCCCCTCTTTCACGATCATTGGTTTCATCGAAAGCCGCCGCCGGAAGCGATTCCGCGGCGGCTTTTTTTGTGCCCGGGTTTTTCGCCTCCAAGCGTTGCGGCGCGCCGACGATATCGGCCATAGTCCGCCCGCATTCAACAAATGAGGGGACCGGGACGGCATGGCTGAGCGCATCATATTAAGAGTGGGTGAGAGTCTGGTCGCGGGCGGCCCGCCCGGCACGGCGGCGGAGCCGGAAGTCGCGATCGGCGAAATGGACGGACCGTTCGGCGCCGCGTTCGCCAATTTGCTCGGCGACCAGGTCAAAGGCCACAGCCGCGTTCTGGCCCTGCTCAACACCGACGTCATGGTGCGCCCGCCGACGCTGTGCGTCAGCAAAGTGACGGTCGGCGATTCCCGCTACACGAATATTCTGATGGGGACGGTGCAATACGCCAGCGCCATGGGCGTGCTCGACAGCGTGCGCGCCGGCGACATCCCCAAGGACAAGGTGGACGAGCTGGGCATCATCGTTTCGGTGTGGCTGAACCCGAGCATCGTCGACGTCAAGGATCTCGATCACCAGGTGCTGTTCGACATTCACCGGAAGGCCACGGCGCAAGCGATCCACAAGGCCATGGCGTTCGAGCCGTCGATCGACTGGCTGCTCGAGAACCAGGACAAGATCGTGCATAAATATTTCGAGCGCGGCCTCAAGGGCGAACTTTAAACGCTCGCCTCCCGCTCATCGCGACTTAAGCGCATCATGCCCAAACTTAGCGCCGGCATCTTGATGTATCGCCGCCGAGGCTCCGCGATCGAACTCCTTCTCGTGCATCCCGGCGGGCCATTCTGGCGAAACAAAGATCGTGGCGCGTGGTCGCTGCCCAAGGGCGAGTACGGCCCAGATGAAGACCCGCTTGGCGCCGCCCGCCGCGAGTTTGCCGAGGAACTCGGCGTCGCGCTTCCCGACCGGGCCTTTCTCGATCTTGGCGCGATCAAGCAGCCGGGCGGCAAGGTGATCACGGCGTTCGCCGTCGAAGGCGATTTCGATCCGGCGGCGCTCAAATCGAACCTGTTCGCGCTCGAATGGCCGCCCAACAGCGGCCGGACTGAAATGTTTCCCGAGGTCGATCGGGCGCAATGGTTCTCGCCCGCTGAAGCAGGCGAGAAAATCCTGCCGGGACAGTCGGGCTTCATCGCCAGATTGTTGGAGAGCCTCGGCCACGAGAGCGGGTTGCAGACCTAGCAACCTGCTTTGGCCGTTGCACCGGGCCGCGAGATCGTCCATTTTTTGACACTGAAACCTGAATTCATGCCGAAACACGGCACATCTGGAGCCAAGCAGGCGAAAAGGCGAGGGAAAATCCTGCGTAGAATGACCATCACAAGGCCGGCAAGACGGCGCGCCGCTCTGCCACTCGCCGTGTGGGCCGTTGCAGCCGCCATGCTGGCCGCGGTGCTCCCGCTTGCGCCAGACGCGATCGCCCAAAGCCCGTTCAATCCTTATAGCAGCTTCACCGATAGCGGCCCGGTCACGCCAGAGGAGAGAGAGCGCCGGCAGCAGGTGCGCAGCGACCTTTACGATCGCCTAAGCCCGGACTACCGGCTCGGCGTGCCGCTGGTCAGTGCGGATTCGGTCGCCGCGCTCGAGCTTGCCATCGAACGCTACCGGCAGATCGTAGCCTCGGGCGGCTGGCCAGCCGTGCCCCAGCAGGTCACGCTGCGGCCGGGCGACTCTGGCTCCGACGTCGCCGCCATCCGCCGGCGTCTTATCATCGAAGGCGATTTGCCTGCCGGTTCGCGCCGGACTTCGACCTTTGACAACGAATTTCTCGAAGGCCTTTCCCGCTATCAAATCAGAAACGGTCTCCGCGTGAGCGGCTTCGTCAATCGGAGAACGCTGGCGGCGCTCAATATTCCGGCGCAAGAGCGGCTGGCCCAGCTTGAATCCAATCTCGTCCGTATCAAGAAATTAATGCGCATCAACAAGGCGCCGCGTTACGTGCTGGTCGACATTCCGGGCTTCTTCGCTCAGGCCGTCGACAACGGCGCTCTTGCGCTTGAAAGCAACGTCATCACCGGCAAGCCGTCTCGCGCCACGCCGCAGATCTCGGCCAAGATCGTCGAAGTCAATTTCTATCCGACCTGGAGCGTGCCGAGGAGCATAGCGCAGAAGGATCTCATCCCGCAGATCAGGAAGGATCCCTCCTATTTCGATCAAGAGCATTTCAGTGTGATGGTGAACTGGAAGTCGCCTCCGCTTGATCCGGCCACCGTCGACTGGGACTCGCCGCAAGTCCAGAACTACGTGTTCCGCCAAGATCCCGGTCCTTTCAACGCACTCGGAGTGGTGCGGATCAACATGCCGAACAAGCACTCCGTCTACATGCACGATACGCCGCTAAAACAACTCTTCAGTCAGAGCGCCCGGGCCTTTTCATCGGGCTGTGTGCGGGTGCAGAAGGTACAAGAGCTCTCGGCGTGGCTGCTCGGCGAGCAAGGGGGCTGGACGCTGGCCAAGGTCGAGGACCAGATCGCAAGCGGCAAGAGGCTCAATGTCAAACTTGCGCGGCCGGTGCCGGTCCACTTCGTTTATGTAACGGCATTCGCCAGCGGCAACGGGATCGCGCAGTTCAGACCCGATATCTATGGACGCGACGCAGGCTTCGGCGCTCCCGACGACGATGCGGACTCAACGGTCACCCAGCAGGCCAGCGCCGTGACGCCCTGACGGCATTTTGTCGCGCCAGGCCTTTACCGCTTTGGCCGAGGCGAGGCGTCGGTCCCCGCGACATCTCGGCACAAGACAATTGCTCCGGCGCGACCTAAGCAAGATCAGAATGCTGCGGTTTTCCGGAGAAACACATGTTTGGGCTCACCAGACTCCGTCTTGTCGAGATTGGGATCGCGCTTGTGCTGACACTTGCCGCGCTCCTTTTTGTCGGACTGACGGTCTGGAACTCGGATGAAAAACTGATCGAGATGTCAGGCCACAAGTAAGGGTCTGACTTCGTTGATCTGCGCGCTCCAGCGGAATTTCATTTGGCTTGGCAGGCGCGCCCGTCTCGGCCAAGATTAGCAAGCGATGCGCCTCGGCGTGACGCAAAGCAAGTTTAAGCGTAGATCTCGGCGAGAGGAACGGCTGTGCAGCTAAAAGATCTCACGCTGGTCGAGCAAGCCGTTATTGCGCTCTCGCTCATCGTTTTCAGCATGCTGATCCTCGATCCGTTCATATTGGAGCGGTCGAAGGCGCTCACTCCAGAAGTCCGCGGTTTCTTTCGCGCCATTACCGACATCGGCAGATCGAATTGGATGCTGATTCCGACCGGCATCGCCATTGCGCTTGCCTTGGTCATGCGAAGACGCGATGGCGGGTTGAAACGCTCCGCCGCTTATGGGTTGATTGCGAGCACGATCGGTTTTGTGTTTGTCAGTATTGCCGGCGCCGGACTGATCGCCAGCCTCACCAAAAATATCCTCGGCCGGGCGCGGCCGAAGCTGTTCGATACGGCCGGGCTGTTCGACTTTCAACTATTCGCGTTCGATCCGGATTACGCGTCCCTGCCATCGGGCCACGCGACCAACATCTTCGCGTTCGCCACGGTCATCGGCATCCTGTGGCCGCGGGGGAGGGTGCTGCTCTATACGCTTGCGGCCTGGATCGCGGCGAGCCGATTTCTGATTGGCCAGCATTATGTGACCGACGTGGCGCTTGGCGCCCTGTTGGGCACGGTCTTTCCTTATTATGTGCGCGACCGATTCGCCGCTCGCCGCTGGCTGTTCGAGCGAACCCCCGAAGGCGGCTACCGGCTCAGAGGGCCCAGGACCCAACGCTGGCTCGGCTGGCCCGAAATTGGACGGGACAGGAAGAATTCCCGCCAGCCGGCCTAGGACTGCGAGGTTGACTCGGCAACTCTAGCGCCCAGGCCAAATGGCATCTCTGGCTTCCCTTAGGACTGAAATAATGTCGTTCACTTTGTCCCTACGATCCAAGACGAGAAGCCCCAGCACGTTGCCGGACATGTCTTCAATTCCAAGAAAAACACCTGCGTCCCTTCGGCCCGAGACCTTCCACTGACATTCCCGTTTTATGGGAACTTTCATGGCCAACTCCTCCCAGTTGGCCCCCCGGTTCATGACAGTTTGCAACGTCTACAGATTAAATCAATGTTGGGAGCAAGATCGCCTTCCATCCCCGACGAACTCCCGAACTTTTCCGAGCTCTCCCGGCCATTTTCCTTGGATTACAGCGATTTTACACGGCGCAAGTGACCTGCTATAGGTTCCGGCCCCACCGTATCGGGGGCGAACGTCACATTGGCGCGGGGTGGAGCAGCCCGGTAGCTCGTCAGGCTCATAACCTGAAGGTCGTAGGTTCAAATCCTACCCCCGCAACCAGCGTTATTTGCACCCCCGTTTCCTTGGAGCGGGGGTGTCCATTTGCGAGGTTGAGGAGGGCAGCCAGCTCCCCATAAAGCTCCACGCGGAGCGTTGCATTTTCCGGCACGAGCCGGATCTCTTCGATGAGTTCGCGGAGGCATTCCGCGGCCTCCAGGCGGGTATCCTCGTCATTGAGGGCCTCGGCGAGGTTGATGACTTTTTGGCGATAGAGTTCGGCGAGGTTCGGGTGAAAACGCGGCATCGGAGGAGGCGCGGCCTCAAGCTTGGCGAGGAGCTCGACACGCCGCGCTTCCAGGGCCGTCATCTCGTCCTTTACCGCGGCGCCGGGGACTCCCGATTTGATGGCATCAATCAGCCTTCCAATCTCACGTTCGGCCTTCTCGAGATCGCTCGCGGTGCGGTCGCGGCTGTGATCTTGTTCTGCTCTCTGCCGATTCAGTTCCCTGTGGAATTCATCGATGAAGGCCGTCACCAGTTCCGGCTGCATCAACTGGTTCTTGAGCCCGTCCAGGACCGTTGCTTCGAGGACGTCGCGTCGTACCGTTAGCAAATTGTCGCACGTGCCCTTGTTGCGGGCGGTCGAACACCCGTAATGGGATTGGCTGATCTTGGAGAATCCTCCACCGCAGGTTCCGCACTTGAGAAGGCCTGAGAGAAGATAATTGGGCCGACGGATGCGTTCGGAGCGGATGCCCTTATCCTTGGTCATGATTCTGGACCGGGAGTTCTGCTGCCGCTCCTTCACGGACGTCCACAGATCCTCATCGATGATCCGCAGGTGCGGCACCTCCTCGATAATCCATTTGCCTTCGGGGTTGGGCCGCGCCTGGCGCTTTCCGGTCCGCGGATCCTTGATGAAGTGCTGGCGGTTCCAGACCAGCCGACCGATGTAAAGCTCGTTGTTGAGAATGCCGGTGCCGCGCTGCCAATTACCGTAGATCGTGGAGGGGCCCCAGTTCTTGCCGGCGGGACCAGGAATGTCTTCCTTGTTCAGGGCGTGGGCGATCGCTTTTGGCGAGCGGCCTTGAGAGAACTCTCGGAAGATGCGACGGACGATCGCGGCCTCGGCCTCGTTGGTGCGGCGTTCGCCGCGCAGGGCTTCGCCGGAAACGTCGATCTTGCGCACCACTTCATAGCCGAAACACAGACCACCTCCCGATTTGCCCTGACGAATCCGCCCTTCCAGGCCACGCCGCGTCTTGTGGGCGAGGTCCTTCAGGAAGAGCGCATTCATGGTGCCCTTGAGTCCGACATGCAGTTCGCCGATCTCGCCTTCCGACAGGGTGATCAGCCTCACGCCCGCGAAGCTCAGCTGCTTGAACAGGCCGGCGATATTCTCCTGGTCCCGCGAGAGGCGGTCGAGGGCTTCGGCGACAAGAACATCAAAGCGGCCCGCCCGGGCGTCCTCGAGCATCTTCTGGTACCCAGGCCGCAAGGTGGTGGCGCCGCTAATAGCATGGTCGGAATAGACCTCGCCGAACTGCCACCCCTCCTGCGCGGTCCTTGCCCGGCATTGGCGAACCTGATCCTCAATCGAGGCGTCCCTCTGATTGTTTGACGAATAGCGAGCGTAGATGGCTGCACGGATCATTGGTCTTCGTCCTCCGGTTCGGCGAGCAGGACGTCTTGGTAGGCACGTACGGCGTCGATCATCTGGGCGTGGATGTAATGCCGTTGCATCACCTCTTTGCTCTTATGGTCAAGCACGGTCATGGCCAACCCCATTTGCGCCCCGTGATGGACGGCGGCGCTAGTCGCCAGGCAGGCGCGGAACAGATGCGGGTTGATCTTCTTGCCAAAGGTCTCGTATGTCCGCTTGCAGACCAGATGGTAGAGCGAGTCGTCGTCAAGCGGCCGACCATTTCGGCTCAGCCACAGCCGGCTGGTGGCATCGGCGTTGCGGAACAGCGGACGGTAGCGCTCAATATAGCGATCGATGCAAGGCGCACTCCAGTCTGGCAGGATGGCGATGTGAAGACGACCGGCCTTGGTCTCCTCCGCTGGAATGTTGAAACTCCATGTCGCGCCATCCTTGATCAGGGTCCTGCCAATCTCCAGACCTGTGCCGTTGGCGAGACGGAGCGGGTCAGCGGCGAGAAGGGCAATGATCAAGCCGTCACGATAGAGCAGTGCTCTGGAGAAGGCGGTCGCCTTGGCAGCCTTGTCTGCCTCATGCATCAGCTGCAGCCCGAGCCGGTACAGCTCTCTGATCTCCATAACGTCGCTGCGCCGGTCGCGTGGCCTGGCCCGAAGCTGAAGCCGTCGCACCAGACGCCGGAGCCAACGCCAATCCCGTCGAGGGTCGAGGAAAGATGCAACCTGTGCGATCTTGCGGAGGCTTTGCGCCAGCGTCACTGAACTGACACGCGCCTCCAGATAACAGACATAATCGAGAATGTTCTGCTCGGTCACCGAGGCGGCAGCGAACCCGTGAGGGTCTAGCCTCCGTCGCTGTGCAAGGAAGGAAAGGAAATATGCATAACGTCGCGTCAGGTCCCGACGGGTATGGGGCTTCAGATGACTGGCCACGCCGCCGTCGTAGAGCACCCCGGCGGTTTCCTGGGCGGCGCCCCAGGCTTCGCGATCGATCCTTGGCCAGTCGGCGAGTGGAAGGGCTTTCTGGCTCGGCGAGTTTCTGCGGTGACCGGTCATGGTGCCGGGCTCCAGGTGACGTCCTCCAGCGCCATGGCCGAGAATTTGCGCACGGCCTCCACCGTCTCGAGCCCGATATAGAACTTGATCGTGGTCTGCAGATTCTTGTGGCCGAGGATACGCCGGACGAATTCGTAATTGGCCGGATCCTTTTCCAGAATGAAGGCGGCGGCGAGGTGCCGAAACTGATGCGGCGTCACCCTAATGCCGAGTTCCTTCGTAATGGTCTCGATGATCTGACCGCTCAGCGTCGATTTGGTCTTGTGCCCGTCAAACTCGCCCGGGAAGAGCCAGGGGTTATCACTACGGCAGAGGCGCGGCCGGAACACTGTGAGGTAAACGTCAAGCATCTCGCTCACGACCTTGGGCAGGGGATATTCCAGCGGCTGGTCGTTCTTGACTTCCTCGGGCGGGATGACGAGGTGGTAGCTCCGGTCAATTCCCCCGACCTGGACGACGTTGTCCTCAAGGCTCAGCGCCGCCAGATTTGCAAGTCGCATCGGAGCGACCAGGAGGATCTGGATGGCCAAAGCAATTGCGGCCTTCACCGCGGCTTGGATTGGCGCGTCCTGCTCCTTCAAGGCCTCGTCGAAGAGTTTTCCAGCTAGAGCTTTCAGCCGGGCGCGATTCCCCGGGTCCTTGAAGTGCCGGATCACCGCCATGTTCTTCGCCGTCAGACCGGGACGTTGTCCGCGCGCCGCGCGCAACTTGACGCAGTATCGTTTCAGCACCTGGCTTTGAGCTTCAGGCGCCTTCACGTAGACTTTGGCGACCGCGTAAAGCCGCTCCGCTAGATCGATGGTGAAGGTCACCACCTTGCCGCCCTTCTTGGCAAGGTAGTGATCGAGAATCAGTCGCGTCACCGACGGCGAGACGAGATCCGCGAGCAAGCGCAAAGCGTCTATGGACACGCCCTCCTTCACGGCGGCCGACGCGGCGAGCCTCAGACAGGTCCTTCGGTGCTCGATGGTGCTTGGCTTGCAGGCCCGGTCAGGAGCGTCCTCATCCAGAAGGCTTTGCCCGCTTAATAGCGAAAGATACCGCTCGACATCTTGGACGAAGCTGGGAGGGAAGGCGTTCCAGGGGAGAGAGGTTGCTTTCGGGCGGAAGTCTGGAACCGTCAGGGTGGTTTGAGGCCAGCCGAGAACGAGTTCTCGAGCACGGTTCCAGCATCGGACGACCTGCTTGTGAAGGTCGCGAGGCTTGACGGTGAACTGCACCTCGCCAGCGTATTGAACGAAGGCCTGGACGGTCGCCTGGGAGACCGTAGGCGAGGGGTCGATGCCGGAAGCCGAGCAGTATCTGAGGAAGCCGGAAAGACCGAGCCGGAGGCGCGGTGTCGGGATCTGGTCATAAAGGGCCTTCCACGCGGGCGTTAAAGGAATGCCACGGCCGCTGAGGCGCTTCACGCCAGTAAAGCGTCGAACCGCAGCCTTCACATTGGCGACGTGGTTCTGGAGGGTCTTGCGGCTGATCCCAAGCTGAGCGTGATGAAGGCGGTCAATTCCGTAGCGCAAGGCGCCGAGTCGGGCAGGTAACTGGGCCGGGTCTCGTCCAAGGAACTTGGCGAGCCTGCGGATGCTGCAGCATAGGCCGTCCCGCGTGGATTGGGGCATCGAGACATCGTGCTCAAGAGCGGCAAGAACATCGGCCAAGGTGGGCTCAAGCGGTCTGGTGAGCGCCTCCGCCGAGCCTTGCAAGGAGTGGCTAAAATCAAGCATTAGGAGACTCGTTGGTTGGTCCTGCGTGGACTAGGATGGACTAGTGCATAATATTGGTCAAATTTAGGAAACCACAATACTGATACACAGTATCGTTAAATGCATGAATATTCCTAATATTATGAGTATTGTTTTCAAACGTCTTTCCATTATCTCCTAAGGCTGCTCCCATAGACGACATACACTTGTTGCGCGCTAACATAGAGGTCGATGTCTTCCCTCTTGATCCTGAGGGCTGTGCCAAATCGATAGGCCGGCAGTTCTCCGCGCGAGATGAGTCTTCGAACTTGTTTCTCGCAGAGGCGCAGATATCCGGCGGTCTCCTTGACCGTGTGGAAGTCGGGATGCGCGGGCGTTTCATGGCCAAATGAGTTGCTGTCTTTCGACATAGGCTCACCGACATCGGGTCATCTGTCGGCCCGCCCGATCGTGGTGCGGCTAGCCTTACGGACGCCGTCATTTGTGTAGACGTTCAGTGAGGGTGCGGCGTCAGAGCCGCTGACCTCGCGCGCGGCCTGGCGCGCCAAGAGGATCGCTAGACGTCGAATTGCAGCCGTAGCTGATCGCGGCGGTGACGGTACATCCTCGATAGGGGCTTTTGCGAAGTCCGTGGCCATAGACGCTCTCAAAATGCCGCCCTATGCGGCACTTGAGGTCGTCTTTTACGATGCAGGGGTAGTCCGGCGCTGGGTCATGACTTCGGCGAAGTTATGACCCATCCGAGGTGCGCAGCCGTTCAAGTCGCCCGAAGCGTTTCCACGCCCGTCGAATGGTCTCGTCGCTCTTACCAAACTTCTCGGCGGCGTCTTGGATGACGTCTTCAATGCGAATCGTCCTGTGTGTTGCTCGAGCCTCCTGCACTTGCGACCAGACCCAGCGGGCTATCGCGCGCTCATCGAGCATCTGTAGCAGGCTATCATTAATAGGTGGTCTGCCTTGTCCTCCCTCAAGACCAAAGGCCTGGCCGATCGGCCCGCCCTCGGTCTTGTATTTCTCCCAACCTGTGGCAAGCGACCGGATCCAGATCCACGGCACCTCGAGATTCGTGCACGGAGAAAGAATCCAGTTTTCGTCCAACTGGTCAGGACTGAGTTTGCCAGCCTTGGCTTGGATTCCCACATCGTGTGCGATTCCCCACAAAGCTTCGAGGGCGAAATAGACAGCGGCCCCGTAACTCGGAGCAACTTGGTATCCGGCGAGGCAGCCATTGAGGTGCTCTCCCGAGTCCCAGGGCGCTCGCTCGGCAACGAGCTCATCCATGACTATCTCGTGTGGACGAGGATTGCGGGATGATTTTTGTGGCATTGGTGGGACCTCGCAATAGGTGCTTGCCAGTGCGAATCCAAACCCTGGCACAACATACCCTCTGACTGGCTCCTGTCGTCGGGTCGCCGACGGAAATCCGCGTGTCGGTGGTTCGATTCCGCCCCTGGATCAAGAGCGAAGATGTCAGTTAATATTCAATAGGTCACGAGCAAATTTGTCCCACTGTGAGATACGGGATACCACCGCATGGCTTGTCGATTCTGGCATTCAGATCTATTGCAGGTCGCCTTTCGGGGGCAAAGCGGACATCGCTGATCCGCTCTCTAATGTTCGCTAATGACCCATGGCGGACATTCGACCTCTAGTGGCCTCACTCCTCGGCGCGCGCGAAATAGACGTCGAACTTCTGCTGTGCGACCGCTTGGAAGTAGACTCCCTTTAGGATGTCGTTCAGCGA
>Ga0315534_1003214_pt1 | contig 10604 bp, 10 predicted proteins | sample SalMarSW160240MG_FD_203094 | JGI IMG/M metagenome (GOLD analysis project Ga0315534, IMG submission 203094) | Salt marsh sediment microbial communities from the Plum Island Ecosystem LTER, Massachusetts, United States - Salt Marsh Sediment SW1602-40 ... | reverse complement strand
TGCTGGTCGAGCTCGCTGAACACGTCGTCCAGCAGGAGCACCGGCTCGTCGTCGATCGCGTCGGTGACCGTCCGGTGTCCCGCCAGCCGCAAGCCCAGGGCAAGCGTGCGCTGCTCACCCTGTGAAGCGTGGGTGCGCGAGTCGAGTCCCGCGACGAGCAGGCGCCACTCGTCGCGGTGGGGACCCACCAACGTCGTGCCGCGCTCCGCCTCGCGTCCGCGCAAGCGTTCGAGTGCGCCGCGCAACGCCTCGGCGATCGCCGCGTCCTCGGCCGCGGGCGTGCCCTCCGCCCACTCGGCGACGTACGCCGCGGTCACGCCGCCACCGCCACCCGCGAGCTCGCGGTACGCGGCGTCGACCGCGGGCGCGAGCGCGTCGGTCAATCGCAGGCGGCCCCGGACCAGGTCGGTGCCGGCACGTACCAGCTGCTCGTCGAACACATCGAGGGTCGTGCGCGCGTCGGGACCGCGCAGACCACCGCGCAGCAGCGCGTTGCGGTGGCGGAGCACCTTCTCGTACTCGCTCACCACCGCGGCAAAGCGCGGCGCGGTCGCCACGAGCAGGTCATCGAGGTACGTGCGCCGATGCGCCGGCCCGCCCTTCACGAGCTCGAGGTCGTCGGGAGCGAAGACGGTCACTCGCAGCGCGCCCAGCAGATCACGGTTACGCGACAGGGGGTGACGATCGACGCGCACGCGGTTGCGGCCGGCCGCGCGCAGCTCGGCCTCGATGAGGCGCTCGCGCCCACCGCGCTCCTCGACACCCAGCCGAACGATCGCCCGCTCCGCGCCCGTCCGCACGAGCGCCGCGTCCGGGACCCCCCGGAACGAGCGGCCGAGGGCACCCCATGCGATCGCCTCGAGGAGACTGGTCTTGCCCTGCCCGTTCTCGCCGACGACCACGGTGATCCCCGGCGCCAGCTCCAGGCGCGCGGCCTCGTAGCAGCGAAAGTCGGTGATGTCGACGAGGGTGACCCTCACGCGTCGCCTCTCCCGCTCTCGGTGCTCCGCACCGGGCCGCTCGGGCCCGCCACCCCGCTCTCGGTGCTCCGCACCGGGCCGCTCGGGCCCGACACCCCGCTCTCGGTGCTCCGCACCGGGCCGCTCGGGCCCGGGCGCGGGGACATCAGGCGATGCGAACGGGCATCAGCAGATACAGGAAGTCGGTGTCGCCCCCGCGCAGCACCGCGGGCTTGAGCGGATCGATCGATTCGATCGTGATCTCCGACGAGGCGGCGGCCTCCAGACCATCGAGCAAGAAGCGCGCGTTGAACGCGACCGTGAGCTCGGTTCCCTCGAACTTCGCCTCGACCGGCTCGAACGACTGCCCGACGTCCTGCGCCGTCGCCGACAGCTCGAGACCGTCCGAGCTCATCGCGAGTCGGATCGGTGACGAGTCTCGACTCGTGCCACCCACCAGGCTCACACGTTCGACCGCGCCCGCGAACGCATCGCGATCGACGGTGAGGCGGTTCGGATAGCCACTCGGGATCAGCTGCTCGTAGTTCGGGAAGTCGCCCTCGATCAAGCGCGCCGTCAGCTCCGTCGCATCGAGACGGAAGGTCACGTACCGCTCGCCGAGGTACACCTCGACCGAGCCCTGTCCGAGCAGTCGCTGCAGCTCGCCGAGGCCCTTGGCGCCCACGAGCACCTTCTGACCCTCCGGGAGCAGGGTGAGTCCCGGCAGATCACGAACCGAGAGCCGATACGAGTCGGTCGCGACGAGCCGGACGCCTTGCCCGGTCGACGCGACCAGCACGCCGGTGAGGATGGGTCGCGCGTCGTCGCGTGACGCGGCCGGCACGACCTGGCGCAAGCCCTCCGCGAGGGGACCCGCCTCCACGGTCACGGGCTGCCCCTCTGCCTCCGGAAGTCGCGGGAAGTCACTTGCCGCGAGCGTCCGGACCTCCGACCGGAACCGCCCCGACTCGATCTTGGCCTGGTCGTCTCCGATCTCCACCGAGACGGTGTCGGACTGCAGCTTCGCGAGCGTGTCCACGAGCAACCGCGCGACGAGCACGGCCGAACCGTCGCCCTCGACGTCGGCCGGGACAGACACGCGGATCGTGAGCTCGAGGTCGGAGCCGGTGAACTCGACCTTCCCCGGACTCAAGCTCACCTTCACGCCCGAGAGCACCGGCAGAGCCCCCGTGCGGGACGCGACGGCTCGATACGCGGTGCCGACCGCGTCGGCGAGAGCGTCTCGGTCGCATCGGAACTTCACGTCATCTCCTCCACACCACGTCCCTCTCTACTCAAGAAAGGGTCGTTGCAGTAGTAGGGCCTGTGCAGTGTGGAGAAGCCGGCAGGCGGGCAGGTCGGCGGGGGCTTCGATCTCCCGAGGATCTCCACGGTCCTCCACCGACCGTCGCTCGAGGTGGTCGTGACAGCGTGCTCTGTCCCCAAGAAGACGACGGTATCCCCAGCCGTCCACAGCGTTGTCCACAGAGGGCGCCCGGTATCGGCACCGCGGTCACTCGCCTCACCCGCTGCTCCCGAGACGGATCCGGGCGATCAGCTCGTTGACCTGCTCGAACGTCGTGTGACGCTCGGTCATCTGCTCCTTGATCTTCTCGACGGCGTACATGACGGTCGTGTGGTCACGGCCGCCGAATGCCTCCGCGATCCGCGGATAGCTGAAGTCGGTGAGGTTCCGCATCACGTACATGCTGATCTGGCGGGCCGTCACGAGGGGTCGGCGACGGCTCTTGCCGCACAGGTCCTCCAGGGTCCAGCCGAACATCTTGGCCGTCTCGTCGAGGATGAGCTGGGCCGTGATCTCCCGAGGCTTGCTGGTCGGCAGCAGGTCGGCAAGGACGGATCGGGCCACCTCCTCCGAGAGCGGGGTCCGATGGAGGCTCGAGAACGCGGCGACGCGGATGAGCGCGCCTTCGAGCTCACGGATGTTGTCCTGGATGTTGCTCGCGATGAACCCCAGAACCTCGTCGGGGATCCCCCCCAGGTGCTCGGCCTCGGCCTTCTTCCGGAGGATGGCGAGGCGGGTCTCGAACTCCGGCGGCTGCACGTCGGTGATGAGGCCCCACTCGAAACGGCTCCGCAGTCGGTCCTCCAGGGTCGCGATCGACTTCGGGGAGCGATCCGACGAGATGACGATCTGACCACCCTCGTTGTGGATCTGGTTGAACGTGTGGAAGAACTCCTCCTGGAGCTCCTGCGTGCGCTCGAGGAACTGGATGTCGTCGATGAGGAGCACATCGAGCGCTCGGTAGCGCCGCTTGAAGACCGGCATGCGCGTCCGCTCGCGGATCGCCTCGACGAAGTCGTTCATGAACGACTCGGTCGAGACGTAGCGAACGCGGGTCTTCGGATAGAGGCTCCGGACGTGGTGCCCGATCGCGTGCAGCAGGTGCGTCTTGCCCAGTCCGGCCGGGCCGTAGATGAACAGCGGGTTGTACGCCTGAGCGGGCGCCTCGGCCACCGAGAGGGCGGCGGCGTGAGCGAACCGGTTGGAGGCCCCGATGACGAACTGGTCGAACGTGTAGCGCGGGTTCAGCGAGCCCGAGGCCCAGGGCGACTCGCTCGCGGGGACCGTGGTCGCCACGGGCGCCTCGGCGAGCGCGGGTGGGGGGTCGACGGCCGAGCCGGTGGGGACCAGCTCGGGCCCGGCGTCGGTGGCGACGAGCAGCTCGAGCGTGCAGGCCCGGCCGGTGGACGCCAGCAGCGCCGCGTCGACCATGGCGTGGTAGTTGCGCCGGATCTTGTCGGCCGCGATCGGGTTGGGAACGGCCAGCACCAGGATGTCGTGCTCGAAGCGCACAGCCCGCGCCTCTTGGAACCACGTCACCCACGTGGCCTCGGCAAGCTCCGCGCGCAATCGCTGCGCCGCCTGCTCCCAAATTCTGGTGGCGAGATCGTCGGTGGCCCGGTCCGGGCCAGCGGCGCTCGGCCGGTCCACGTTGTCCACAGGTACGTCCACAAGTGTGGAGAACGGCGAGGGCGGCGCCGGGCCTCCCCCCTGGGCTGGCCGGCCAGTCGGGGCAGGACCCCGGCGGGGAAGCGACGCACATCGAGGCCGGATCGATGAGCGCGGCGGAACGTAGCACCGAGGTCTCGACTGCTCAAGCGGGAGCTCGCGTCCTCGGGCTCGCCCCGCGTTGCGGGTGTCCGCGGCGCGCTCGTACACTCGTCGTCATCGCCGCGCGCGCGGGCCCTGCTTCGCCCGCACCCGACGCGCCGGGCTCACCACTTCGAGGAGGCCATGCGTGAAGCGCACCTTTCAGCCGAACAACCGGAAGCGCAAGAAGAAGCACGGCTTCCGCTCACGCTCGCGCACTCGCGGCGGCCGCGCGATCCTGAAGCACCGCCGCCAGCGCGGCCGCCAGCGCCTCAGCGCCTGAGCGGGCGCATCCGCGACCGTGCGACCTTCGAGGCGCTCGCGGAGAGACCTCGCCGCCGGCGCGGCCCGCTCTCCCTCCGATTCCTTCCCGACGGCATCGACGCGCGCGTCGCGTACGCGATCGGCCGCAATGCCGGGGGCGCGGTGCACCGCAATCGCATCCGGCGCCGCTTGCGCGGCGCGGTCGCCGAGCTCGAGCGGGGCGGTCGACTCCCGCCGGGCGCGTACCTCATCGGCGCCGGCGCTCCGGCGATGACGATGCCATCCCAGGAGCTGGCGCGGGCGCTCGTCGAGCTGGTCGCCGAGGCGACCGAGGTCGGCGAGTGAGGGACGGCACGCGCCCGTCGATCCCGGCGCGGATCGTCGCGCTCCCCGTCCGGGGCTGGCGGGTCCTCAGCACCCGCATGACCCCGCGCTGTCGCTTCTTCCCTTCGTGCTCGGCGTATGCCCTCGAGGCGCTCGAGCGCCACGGCGCCGCCCGGGGCACCTGGCTCGCGGTGAAGCGGGTCGGGCGCTGCCACCCGTGGAACCCCGGCGGGCTCGACCCCGTGCCGGCGCCGCACCCCCGCCGCGCCGACGCCTCGAACGTACGTTCCCCCCACCAGCGGCCCGAAGCCGCCTGAGAGAAGGCTCGCATGGAATCGATCTTCGGCCCGGTCTTCGACGTGATCGGCCAGGTGCTCGCGTTCCTCTACGACATCGTCCCGAACCTCGGCGTCGACATCATCCTGCTGACGTGCCTGATCATGCTGATCCTGTACCCGCTGACCGCGAAGCAGGCCAAGTCGATGATGGCCATGCAGCGGGTGCAACCCGAGATCAAGAAGCTCCAGCAGAAGTACAAGGGCGACCGCCAGAAGCTCAACGAAGAGATGATGAAGTTCTACCAGGAGAACAAGATCAACCCCCTGGCGGGTTGCTTGCCCCTCCTGGTGCAGCTGCCGATCTTCATCTCGCTGTTCAACGTCCTGCGCGAGCCTCAGAAGTACGTCCCGAAGGACTCGTCGCTCTACGCGGCCCTCTGCGACGGGGCCAAGTGCGCGGCCGGACAGGTCAACCCCCAGCACTTCCTCGGGCTGAACCTCGAGAAGTCGGCGACCGACGTCAGCGGTTTCTTGAACGCCGCGCCGTACTTCATCCTGGTCGGCCTCGTGGCCGTGACCGGCTTCTTGTCGGTCCGGCAGGCCCAGAAGCGCACGCCCGCTGCCAACAAGCAGATGGGCATGGTCATGCGGGTGCTGCCGATCGTGTTCACGGTGATCTCGGTCAGCTTCCCGTCGGGACTGGTGCTCTACTTCGTCGTGTCGAACCTGTGGCGCTTCGGCCAGCAGGAGCTCATCTTCCGGCGGCACGGATCTGCGCATCACCCCTCGGCCAAGGAGCGCCGCGAGGCGGCGCGGGCCGAGCAGGAAGAGATCATCGATGCCGAGAGCCGTGAGGTCACCGGAGGCGACGGCAACGGGGCGGAGCCGTCAGGTCCCAAACCGGTGCAGCCGGCCAAGCGGCGCGCCCCCGAGCCCGAGATCGAGGCCGCCGCGACCGAGTCGGGTCCGGCCCCGTCGAAGGGGTCGGCGAGCACGCCGGACGAGGGTCAGGGCGGCTTGCGGTCGATGTTCAAGCTGCCGCCGCCGGTCGAGCCCAACGGTGGGGGATCGGCGAAGGCCCGACAGTCGTCGGGGGCCACGAGCGGCGGGGGGACTTCTTCTCGGCCACCCCAGCAACGGCGGCGCAACAAGAAGAAGCGAAAGCGCTGACGAGCGATGGAGTGGGTCGAGACGACCGGCCGAACGGTCGCGGAGGCACTCGACGCCGCCCTCGACCAGCTCGGCGTCGACGAGGACGAGGTGGAGCTCGAGGTGCTCCAGGAGCCCAAGTCCGGGTTCCTCGGGCGGCGCGATGCCCGGATCAGGGCGCGGGTGCGTCCGGTGTCTCGGGAGAAGCCGGGGGAGCGCCGCCGCCGGCCGCGCACGCAGGGCGCTCGCGGCGGGAGGTCGGACCGGCGTCCGCAGGGCCGCTCGGGGAAGCCCGCGGTGGTGGCGGCCAAGCGGGGCGGTGCCGAGGCCGGTGGTGCCGAGGCCGACGGTGAGGCAACGGAGACGCCCGCGAAGCGCCGGCGCCGGCGCGGGGGACGTGGGCGTGGCGGCGGACGAGCGGCCTCCGAGGCCAGCAGTGGCAACGGGTCGGGGTCATCGCGCCAGGTTGGGGCAGGGCGCGAGGGAGACGAAGGAGATGGACCGGTGAGTGAAGTGAGCGTGTCGGTGGACGAGCAGGCCGAGGTCGCGGCCGACTTCGCGCGGGGGCTCGTGACCGCGTTCGGCGTCGATGCGACGGTCTCCACGCGCACCGAGGACGAGGACGTGCTCATCGTCGACGTGAGCGGCGACGATCTCGGCCTCCTCGTGGGACCCAAGGGGGCGACGCTGCACGCCATCGAGGAGCTGGTCCGCACCGTCGTGCAGCGCCAGACCGAGGGTCACGGCGTGCGGATCCACGTCGACGTCGGTGGCTACCGAGCCAAGCGGCGGGCGGCGCTCGAGCGCTTCGCCCTCGACCTGGCCGAGCGCGTGCGCGAATCGGGCGAGGACCAGCCACTCGAGCCGATGCCGGCGTCGGACCGCAAGGTCGTGCACGACGCGATCGCCGCGCTCGACGGGGTGACCACGACGTCGGAGGGCGACGAGCCACGTCGCCGGGTGGTGCTGCGCGCCGGCTGAGCGCCGAAGTCGTGCTCGATCGACTCGACGAGGTCCTGCGCTCGGCGCAGGACCTCGGTCTTCTGGGGCCCGGTCCGATCGAGGACCAGCTGCGGCACGCGCGAGCCTTCTCGGCCCTGGCGCTCGCCGACCTCGGGGGCGACGCCGGCCTCCGCTGGCTCGATCTCGGGAGCGGCGGCGGACTCCCGGGACTGGTCCTGGCGATCCGTCTGCCGGCGTCGGCCGGCATCCTCCTCGACAGCCAGCGCCGCCGCACACGATTCCTCGAGCACGCCCTGCAGGCGCTGCGTCTGACCGACCAAGCGGAGGTCCTCACGGCCAGAGCCGAGGACGCCGCTCGAGACCCGACTCATCGGGAGCGCTACGACCTGGTGGTCGCCCGCAGCTTCGCGCTGCCCGCGGTCACCGCGGAGTGCGCCACCGGCTTCCTCAAGCCCGGTGGCCGCCTGGCGGTCAGCGAACCCCCCGAAGAGAACCCGAAGCGATGGGAGGAGAACGAGCTCGGGGCTCTCGGCTTCGAACCGCCCCAGCTTGTCCGCTCCGATTGGGCCAGCGCCGCGCTCCTGCGACGCACGACTCGCCCGGCCGACCCGAAGTGGCCGAGGAAGCCCGGGATCCCCACCAAACGCCCCCTCTGGTAGGCCCCGACCGGGTTCCACGTGGAACAGCGACGCGAGGGACGAGCTCCGGCCCGCGAGCGCGCCGGTCGGTTCCACGTGGAACAGCTGGGAGCACAGCCAGGAACCGCCAAGGGAGGCGGAGGCGGCAGCTCCCCGGAGCCGGCCGTCGAGGCCCGGAGTCGGCCCGAGACCCCGGGGCCCTCGGCCCGACCGAGCGCAGCGAGGGAGCAGGGGCTCGGGCCGCGGAGGGACGGGGCCGGCGCAGGGGACGTTGCCGGCGCAGGGGACGTTGCCGCCGCAGCCGGAGACGCGCGGCCCGGCGAACCGTGAGGAGCAGCGAGACTTGACCCGGCGCGCGCCCTGGGCGACGATGCTGAGACCCGCCCCTGCACCGGCCCCAGGGAGCATCCCTTCGATGGCGAAGAAGAAGCTCAAGCGCCGCGCTCGCGCCGCGGAGACCTCTCGCGAGAACCTCGAGAACAACAATGGTGTAGTTCGCGATCGCGGGCTATCCTCGACCTCACATGAGCCTCAAGTCGAGGTAGAGGCTCTCGCGGACCGGGAGGGGGCCGTGTCCATCACCACGAAGACCGGCACCACGAAGACCGGCACCACCAAGACCGGCACCACCAAGACCGGCACCACCAAGACCGGCGCGTCCGGGGACGCCCCCGACTCGCCGATCCTGCACGCGGACGAGCTGCCGGAGCCGGCGAGGGCCGACGCGCCCGCGCCGCTCGAGCTGCCACGGGTCATCGCGATCGCGAACCAGAAGGGCGGCGTCGGCAAGACGACGACCGCGGTGAACCTCGGTGCCGCGCTCGCGGACGCAGGGTTTCGCGTGCTGGTCGTCGACCTCGACCCGCAGGGCAACGCGACGACCGGCGTCGGACTCAACCCGCGCGACGTGAGCGGGTCGATCTACGACGTGATCATGAACGACGCCGCGGTCGACGATTGCATCGAGCCGACCGCGATCAAGAACCTGTTCGTCGCGCCGGCGACGATCGACCTCGCCGGCGCGGAGATCGAGCTCGTGCCCCAGATCAGTCGTGAGCTCAAGCTCAAGCGCGCGCTCGACTCCGTGCGCGACGAGTTCGACATCGCGCTGATCGACTGCCCGCCTTCGCTCGGGCTGCTCACCGTGAACGGGCTCGCCGCGGCCGATGACGTGATCGTGCCGATCCAGTGCGAGTACTACGCGCTCGAGGGACTGGGCCAGCTGCTGCGCAACGTCGCGCTCGTGCAGGCCAACCTCAACCCGGCGCTCGATGTGCGCGGCATCATCCTGACGATGTACGACGCGCGCACGAAGCTCGCCGACCAAGTCGTCGACGAGGTACGCGACTACTTCGGCGCGAAGGTCTACAAGACGGTCGTGCCCCGCACGGTGCGCCTGTCGGAGGCCCCGTCGTACGGACAGCCGATCACGGTCTTCGACGCGACGTCACGGGGCGCGAAGGCCTACCGCGAGCTTGCCAAGGAGGTGAGCGATGGCGCGACAAGGCGGGTTGGGTAGAGGTCTCGGGGCGCTCATCCCCTCGGGCGCAGCCGAGTCCCACACGCCGGCCGGCACGGGGTACCGCGAGGTGCCGGTCGCGGCGATCCGCCCGAACCCGTACCAGCCCCGCGACGTCTTCGACGAGGAGACGATCGCGAAGCTCGCCGATTCGATCCGCGAGGTCGGCCTGCTCCAACCGGTGCTGGTGCGTCCTGCCGGCGACGGCTTCGAGCTGATCGCAGGCGAGCGCCGCTGGCGCGCCGCGCGCCGTGTCGGCCTCCAGGTGATCCCCGCGCTCGTGCGCGAGACCGACGACAACACCGCGCTCGAGGAAGCGCTCGTCGAGAACCTCCAGCGCGAAGACCTCAACCCGCTCGAAGAGGCGGCCGCGTACCAGCAGCTCATCGAAGACTTCTCGCTCACGCATGAACAGGTCGCGGCGCGCGTCGGCCGCAGCCGCGCGTCGATCTCGAACACGCTGCGCTTGCTGCAGCTTCCACCGTCGATCCAACGCGCCGTGCGCGAGAAGCAGCTGAGCATGGGGCACGCGCGCGCGCTGCTCGGCACGCCCGATCGGGCGTTCCAGGAGGCGCTGGCGAAGCGGATCGCGAAGGACGACCTCTCGGTGCGTCAGGTCGAGGAAGCCATCCGGGCCCGCAACGACGGCGCGGCCAAGCCGCCCTCGGGTACGCCCGGACGGATGCGGCCACCCGGGCTCGCCGAGCTCGAGGAGATGCTCGGCGACCACCTCGACACCCGGGTGAAGATCAAGCTCGGCGCCGGCGGTCGTGGAACCGTGATGGTCGACTTCGCCGGGCTCGACGACCTCGAGCGGATCTACCGGGCGATCACGGGCGGGCAGCTCCCCCGCGCCGAGACCGCGTAGCTGCCGACCTGGCCCAGTCTCCCGGTCAGCCCGCCTCGATGGCGCGGCGGACGCCGACGACGATCGCACGTCCGGCGTCGCCGGCTCGGGTGACGAGGTCGCTCATGGCGCCGACGTCGCCGTCGGGCACGAGCTCGCACACGACTGCCGGCATCCGTGTCTCTCGGAGCACGCCGGACGAGCGCCCGGAGACCTCCGCGGTCGCGGGCAGCACCGCGTCGAGCTCGGACCTGATCGCCTCGGCGACGTCGTGGCCGACCTCGGAGCGAAAGCGTGCCGAGGCGTAGTAGGTGCAGCGCGATCCCTCCTCGCCACCGGTGCGGAGCGCGACGAGCAGGTCGGCGCCGAACCGGTTGGCCGCTTCGGCGACGAAGGAGTCGCCGGCGCCCGACGCGTCGAGCAGCGCCGTCGCCCCGGCGTCGAGGAGCCCGCGCGTGACCTGCTCGCCGAGCGCGACGAAGCCGGGGGACGCGGCGACGTAGACGCGGCGGCCCTCGAGTCGACCGGGCCCGGAGCGCAGTCGCTCT
>Ga0315534_1003212_pt1 | contig 10609 bp, 6 predicted proteins | sample SalMarSW160240MG_FD_203094 | JGI IMG/M metagenome (GOLD analysis project Ga0315534, IMG submission 203094) | Salt marsh sediment microbial communities from the Plum Island Ecosystem LTER, Massachusetts, United States - Salt Marsh Sediment SW1602-40 ... | reverse complement strand
AATATATCTCCATTTCCATTTACCATAAATGCCTCAATGTAGGTGCTGGTCAGGTCGTTATTGATCTTTATCCAGTTATTGCCGTTATCGGTAGAACGGAATACGCCGCTGTCTTTACTGCAGGCAAATAGATATCCCGGTTTATCCGCGTTGACCCTGGAGATCCTTAAACTGGTGAGTCCGTAGTTTATGGTTTCCCAGGTTGTTCCACCATCAGTCGTACGGTAGACCCCACCACTGTCGCTGCCGACAAAGATATCTCCGGAGTCGTTAACCGCCAGACTGGTCAGCGCATAATGGTCATCATTGTTCCAAAATGGTCTCCAGGTTTCATAATCCCGGGAAATAAAGATGGCACCCCGGGTAAAACCGCCGGTAACACTGCCGGCAACCGCACAGAGAAGATTGCCATTCCGCTCAATTGCCATATCTCTGACATCGAGCGGATTTATCGGATTGGTTGGATACCAGTCCTGTGCATAAATAGAAATGGCACTTAAAAGTATAATGATCATCGAAATTAAGAAGGTTTTCATTTTAACCTTTTCCTTTACTTTAGTAGTATCATTTTGCGGATTTCGGTGAAGTTGTCTGCAACCATTTTATAGAAATAAATTCCGCTTGCCAAACCCTCCGAATCCCATTCATACCGATAAGTACTCGCGGGAAGTGTTTTTGATACCAGTGTTGAAACCTTCTCACCCAGCGAGTTATATATCTCAAGCGTTACCCGGGATGTTTTTGGAATAGAAAAAGAAATTGTGGTGGTTGGATTAAATGGATTGGGATAGTTTTGCTTGAGAGAATAATCTGATAGATTCCGATTAATTTGTTTTAGGTCTGAAGCTCCTCCAAGACTCAGTTGGTCAATAAGTGCATAGCTACCAATACCAGGATTTGTGCCGCTATTGCTTACCATTTCGAACTGTATCCACAGTGAATCCGGAGTGCCAGAATAGCCAGCGCTTGGATCAAAACTAAAGGATGTATATGATGATACACCCGCGTCTAAATCAATGCTACCGCTGCCAGTAAGAAATCCATCTTTAAAATAATATGCGTAGACTGATAGAACCACTTCGTTACCAACAGGATAAAACTGGTAGTAACCATTGAGAACCTGATCATACTGAGTAACCGGGAATGTTACCGTTAATACCGGGTAGATTGGAAAGCCATTAAAGTCTGGAATTTCAACTCTTGCAGCATAAGATCCGGAATAAGCATTAGCAGACCTTGAAACTGTTATCCAGGTTGATGGAAGATTGTTGGTGTTCCAGTATTGTGGTGTGTTTTCATCAATCCAGTTCTCAAATCCAGCATTCGGAATCTGAGCATTTAGAGAAATTGTTATACACAGAATCAATAGTATAAGTGTTACAAATTTCATGATATCTCCTTAATTATTTAATTGACTAATTTTTTAAAATGATTGTTTTGTTTATTATGTAATTATTTTAATAGCAACATTTCCTTGGTCTGGACAAAATCCCCTGCTTGTAGTCTGTAGAAATAAATTCCACTTGCTAATCCTTCAGAATCCCATTCGTAACGATAAGCGCCGGCGGAATGTGTTTTTGAAACGAGGGTTGAAACCTTCTCACCAAGGGAGTTATATATTTCAAGGGTTACCCCGGACTTTTTAGGCAAAGAGAAAGATATGGTAGTCGTAGGATTAAACGGATTGGGATAGTTTTGGTCTAAAGCATAATTGGTTGGTGCCTGGTCATTTTCTCTTTCAACCGTAACCACAAAATCTCTTTTATAAACTTTTGCACCTCCGTTCTGATTTAAGAAAAATCCGGCAAAAAGAGTTTGGCTATTTGTTTGCGTCTTCATTTCTACAACCGATACTGGTGCATAAGATGGAAAACCTTCATTTACAAAACGACCTGTATCGCCGATTGCATAAACAACGCCACCTCCCTGCAGACCAGGTTGTGAATAAACCCCAAATAGTCGGGGTTGCCCCTCTACTGCTGTTTTGTTAAAACCTTGTAGTGACTCGCTTGTTACAAGGTCTAAAATTGAGTTTACGTCATCACTTGTTTTAATAATTCCGTTCTGAATAAATAAATCTACCAATTCTACTGCCCATGCTCCTGTATCACCGTCATAGAGTTTGCCATTTGTAGTTCCCAATTCAAGACTATATCCTGCATTGTTATTCTTTGCTATTATTTCACTTCCCAACCCAATATGAGCAACGGTATCTTCTGACGAAACTCCAGTTACCTGCAGCCAGTTGTCTCCGTTAATTTCTGAATAAAAGACTCCATTGCTTGTAGCAACAATTAAATTACTATCTATAGTCATCTTCATATCGTATACCCAGGAGTTTGATGGAATGCCGTTGTTTGCTGTATTAAACGTAACTCCGTTGTCCAAAGACCTCAAGACGCCATTACGCGTTCCGGCAAATATTGTTTGATCTGGTGTGGTTGGATTTAAAACAACAGAGAAAATATTATCGCCGGTCGGAACCGTTACCAGCGGACTTCCCCAGGTGCTTCCGTCATCCGTCGAGCGATACAAGCCTTCTTCCTGGGGATATGGCCAAATGCTGGCATATAAATTTCCATCCCCACCATCGATAATTGTTCTGGCAATATAAACATCCCATAAATTTTCCCAGGTTGAACCCTCGTCAACCGATCTTCTTACACCACCCATATCCCCATTTGGCCAGTTGTAAGAGCTTGTGGTAACAAAAATGTGCTGGTTAAGCTGACGAACCACCATATCCGTAACACCGCCGCCTTCGGGTGCCCCGGCAGTTTGCTGCCAAACCTGTGAATAAATGCAGCTTACGCTAATAAATAAAAGTATCATTGTGGTGGAAGTGATTTTCACGATTATCTCCCTATAAAATTGATTTCAGATTCTGTGTATCAAAAAACTTGCTCACTCGAGCATGAAATAAACTTTTACTCCGACCATTCCTAAATTACAGTCAACCCGGTCTTTTAGGCCAGTTAAAGTAAGCAGCCCTGTAAGAATGCGATGGTAATTCGGAAAAGAAACTCACACAGATAAATACAAAAGAAAACAAATATAAATAATCGCACATAATATTCTCCTTGCACGTTTAAGGGTAAGGAATGAATAATTACGGACAGGATTTTGACGAGCGGTTTATTTAGCCGCTTCGCCGGAGATAGTTATATTTAATTCTGTCGGGAATCGAAAGAAGAAATACTGATGATCTATATATAAAGGGACAATAGTTATTCATCATTGTCCTCCTGGGGTTTAATTAAAGGCTAAAACTTCAAGGTTTTAAATAATTTTAATACAGCCTCCTGCCATTAGTGAATGAGTCAGTAATCGCTTAGTATATACCTAAAGACCAAAAATCGGGTGATTCTCAACCAAAATAGTGATTGTTTATAAAGTTGTCAAGAAAAAATCGCTTGGTGAGCTTATTTTTTTGTCTTTGCTCCGAAGGAGTGCCTTTGGCACGAGACAGGGATGGCGCGGCCGGGATGACGCAATCACGAAGACTCGTTTTTTCATGCCCGACTGAATTCAGGCATCCAGATTCTAGGGCTGGGGAAAATGGATCCCGTGCCTGCAGCAGGCAAGCCACTTATCCCGCAGTTACGGGGATGACAACTTCGGAAACTTTATTTTTTAACCCAAAAATTTACTGTTTGGAATCCGATGATCTTTTCCTATATTTGTCAAATTTTAACCGGAGACCATTCCTCTTAATGCAGTCGAAAAAGACGGCTTCCCGAAAATCCGAAACCACGGGCAGGTTAATCCTGGAAGACGGATCTGTATTCCAGGGCGTCTCTTTTGGCTTCCCGAGTTCTGTGGCCGGGGAAGTGGTCTTCAATACCGGCATGACCGGATACCCGGAAACTCTCACCGACCCTTCCTACACCGGACAAATTCTGGTGCTAAGCTTTCCCTTGATCGGCAATTATGGTGTTCCAACAGAAAAGACTATAGCCAATCTCAGTCAATTGTTTGAATCGGAAGGTGTGCGGATCTCCGGACTGGTAGTTTCGGACTATTCCAACCAGCACAGCCACTGGAATTCCGGACAGAGCCTGTCCCACTGGCTTAACAGTCACCGCATCCCGGCACTGCACAATATCGATACCCGCGCCCTGACCAAAAAACTACGGGAAAAGGGTACCATGCTGGGGAAGATCGAATTCTCCAAAAAGCCGATCGATTTTTACGATCCCAACCTGGATAACCTGATGGAAAAGGTGAGCGTGAAAAAACCAGTGAACCATGGAACCGGCAAAATCAAAATTGCGCTGATGGATTGCGGCTGCAAACACAACATCATTCACTCCCTGGTGAATAGAAAGGTTCAGGTCACCCGGGTGCCCTGGGACTATGATCTAAATGAACTCAATTTTGATGGTCTGGTGGTATCCAATGGTCCGGGCGATCCCAAGATGTGCCGGCAGTCCATCCTGCAAATTCGCCATACCATCGAGCGGGACATCCCAGTGTTTGGCATCTGTCTGGGTCATCAGCTGATGGCGCTGGCAGTTGGCGCCAACACCTACAAACTGAAATACGGTCACCGCAGCCAGAACCAGCCGGTGATCGAGGCCGGGACTAACAAATGTCTGGTCACTTCCCAGAATCATGGTTTTGCGGTGGATAATAACACCCTGCCCCGAGACTGGCATCCCTGGTTCATCAATCTGAATGACGGAACCAACGAAGGCATGCGCCACAGCTCCGGCCGGTTTCGCAGCGTCCAATTTCATCCCGAGGCGGCGCCCGGCCCGGTGGATGCCGATTATCTGTTCGATGAATTCCTTGAGGTGATATGCTCATGACCGGTTCGATTAAAAAGGTTATCCTGCTGGGCAGCTCGGCCCTGAAGATCGGTGAAGCCGGGGAATTCGATTATTCCGGCAGCCAGGCGATCAAAGCACTTAAAGAAGAAGGCGTCCGCACCGTGCTGATCAATCCTAATATCGCCACCATCCAGACCTCGGAACACCTGGCGGACCAGGTTTATTTTCTGCCGGTGACCCCGGACTTTGTGGAAAAGGTAATCGAAAAGGAAAAACCAGACGGTATTCTGCTGGGCTTTGGCGGACAAACTGCCCTGAATTGCGGCATCGAATTATATAAAAGAGGCGTTTTTGAAAAATATAATCTGCAGGTTCTGGGCACACCCATCCAAACTATTCTGGATACCGAGGACCGGGATCTGTTTATCCGGCGGCTGCAGGAAATCGGCGTAAAGTACCCACGCAGCAAAGCCGCATCCACCGTGGAGGAAGCGGTAAAAATTGCCGGAGATCTGGGTTATCCAGTCATTATACGGATTGCCTTTGCCCTGGGTGGACTAGGTTCGGGTGTATGCCGGAATGAAAAACAACTCCGGACACTGGCACGCAAGGCGCTTTCCCACACTTCGCAGATTTTGGTGGAGGAATACCTGGAAGGCTGGAAGGAGATCGAATACGAAGTGATGCGGGACCGCCATAACAACTGCATCACCGTATGCAACATGGAAAATTTTGATCCCATGGGGATACACACCGGGGAGAGCATCGTGGTGGCGCCCAGCCAGACCCTGACCAACCGGGAATATCACCTGCTGCGGGAGGTGGCGATAAGGGTGATCCGGCATCTCGGAATTGTAGGAGAATGCAATATTCAGTATGCCCTCAGCCCGGATTCGGAAGATTACCGGATCATTGAGGTTAATGCCCGGCTGTCCCGCAGTTCCGCCCTAGCTTCCAAGGCTACCGGTTATCCTCTGGCTTTTATCGCGGCCAAACTGTCGCTTGGATACGGTCTGCATGAACTCCGCAATTCCATCACCCAGGTGACCAAAGCTTTCTTTGAGCCGGCGCTGGATTATGTGGTGGTCAAGATCCCCCGTTGGGATCTGAAGAAATTCCGGCGGGTGAGTCGTAAGATTGGTTCCGGAATGAAATCGGTGGGCGAGGTGATGGCCATCGGCCGCAAGTTTGAGGAAGCCCTGCAGAAGGCCCTGCGCATGCTGGAAACCGGCGCCCATGGGCTGGTGGCCAATCCCGGATTCCGGCTGGAGAACCTGGAAAAGGAGCTTCGGGCACCTACCGAGGAGCGGATCTTCGCCATCGTGGAAGCGATCAAAAAGGGATTGTCCATCGAACGCATCCACCAGCTTTCCCACATCGATAAATGGTTTCTTTACAAAATTGCCAATGTGATTGAAATTGAAAAAGATCTCTCTCAACATGCTTTGTCTGCCCTCCCGGCACATCTTCTAAAAAAAGCCAAGCAGGCCGGATTCTCCGATAAGCAGATCGCCACCATTCTGAACAGCACCCAGCCGGATGTCCGGGAATACCGCCGGAAGAAAAGTATCCATCCGGTGGTGAAGCAGATTGATACCCTGGGTGCGGAATATCCCGCCCGGACTAACTACCTGTACCTGACTTACAACGGGCAGGAGGACGATGTCGGGTTCAGCGAGAACAACGCGGTGATGATCCTGGGCTCCGGGGCCTACCGGATCGGCAGTTCGGTGGAATTCGACTGGTGCGCGGTGAACACCGGCATGTCCCTGCGGCAGATGGGCTACCAGACAGTGATGCTCAATTATAATCCGGAGACGGTAAGTACCGATTACGATGAATTCGACAAACTGTTCTTCGATGAAATCCGGTTGGAGACGGTGCTGGAGATCTACCGGAAGATGAAACCGCTGGGAGTCATTATCTCCATGGGTGGGCAGATTCCCAATAACCTGGCCTGCGATCTGGAGAAGGCGGGGATGAAAATCCTGGGCACCTCTCCCCAAAGCATCGATTCGGCCGAGAACCGGCGCACCTTTTCCGATCTGCTGGATCAGCTGCAGGTGGATCAGCCGGAATGGAAAGAGCTCACTTCGGTTGAAGATGCTATTGCCTTCGCCCGTAAAACCAGATACCCGGTACTGGTACGCCCCTCCTATGTGTTAAGCGGTGCGGCCATGGCCGTGGCTTCCACAGATCAGGAGCTAACCCGTTTTCTGAAACTGGCGGCGGATATTTCTCCGGAATACCCGATTGTTATCAGCAAGTTTCTGGAAAATGCCAAGGAGATTGAGCTTGATGCGGTGGCCCGGAACGGGGAGATTATCCTGCACGCCATTTCCGAGCATGTGGAAAATGCCGGGGTGCATTCCGGGGATGCCACCCTGGTTTTGCCGCCCCAGCGCACTTACCTGGAAACCATCCGGCAGATCCGGCAAATCTCCCGGCAGATTGCCGCTGCTCTGAAAATCCACGGACCTTTTAATATCCAGTTTATTGCCAAACAGAATACGGTGAAGGTGATTGAATGCAACCTGAGGGCCTCACGCAGTTTCCCCTTCGTCTCTAAAATCCTGAAGCAGAATTTTATTGACATAGCTACCCGGGTGATTATGGATAAGGCAGTGGAGACCAACAGTAATTCATTTTTCGAGCTCAACTATGTGGGCGTAAAGGCGCCCCAGTTTTCCTTTACTCGCCTGGAAGGGGCGGATCCCACCACCAGCGTGGAGATGGCCTCCACCGGGGAGGTGGGCTGTCTGGGCAGCGATTTTGATGAGGCTTTCCTAAAAGCATTGATCTCGGTGGGTTTCCGATTCCCGGTAAAATCCGTGCTTATCTCTTCCGGATCGATTGAATCCAAGGCCGAGCTGTTGGAAAGTGTGCGGCTGCTGCAGCAGTTAGGGATAAAATTTTACGGCACCCGCGGCACGGCTAAATTCCTGCAGTCCAACGGCATTGAGACTGAAATTCTGCACTGGCCGCTGGAAAAGCGCTCGCCCAATACCCTGGAGTATATCAAATCCGGGGAGATCGATCTGGTAATCAACCTCCCCAAGAATTACCAGGAGCAGGAGCTGACCAACGATTATATGATCCGGCGTACCGCTGCGGATTACAACGTACCACTGATTACCAACCGGCAGTTAGCCATGCGTTTTGCCGAGGCGCTCTCCCGCACGAATCTGGAGAGTTTGGAGATTAAGAGTTGGGGGGAATACGTTGCTCAATAAAATCACATACCATATTATTAAACTGCTCCGGTTTTTCCACACTGATCAGATGACCGGTGTCTAGAACTTTCACCTGCACACCAGGAATATTGCGAACCAGCCTTTGAGACATCGGTACTTCATAAATAGCTAAAGCCCCGGTTCAATTCCGGGACAATATCTTTTTCCTATCATCATTTATAGATCACCCGTAAGGCCCGGCTGGTGGCAGCGGGATAGGCTGAAGGATGGGTTTCATCTTCAAAAATATGACTTTGCAAATCCATGTTTGGATAATTTCTCGATCGCAGCCGGGTTTCCATTTTTTTCACATCCCCGATCATATCCTCATCTTCCAGACTCCCCACCGATAAAAACAATTTTATCGGCAGGTCCGAATGAGCATTAGCAAAATTCTGTTCATCCTGAAACAGGACACCATTATCCCACCAGAGTGAGGGGCTGCCGGCAAAATATCTCTGAAAGGTATTTGGAGAGTGAAAAAGGGCGTAAAGAGTAAAAAGTCCGCCGTGTGAATACCCCATTAAAGCCCTATCGGTTTTAGAGGCCCGATAATTTGCCTCTACAAAAGGGATAACCTCATCCCGGATAAAAGCCAAAAATTGGGGAGCCCCACCGGAGCTGACCACAATATCTTTCCGTCCGGACATTCTCATCAATGTGTGCTGCCAGGATTTATCATGTTCCGGATCGTTAGTTGGTGTCAGATCCCGGGTGCGCCAGGCCCCCCAGTCTTCCAGACCTGTTATAGGATATCCAATCCCGACGACCAGAATCCGAGGAATTCCTTTAGTGGAAAAATTGAGAATATTGACAATATTGCTCACCAGATCGAAGTTGCGGTTTGCATCGGTACAATACAGAACCGGGTAGATGCTGGTGTCATTAATGAAATAATCTACCGGGAATGAAATATGGATCTCAAAATCTTGACCGATTACATCGGAATGTAAGAGTCTGGATTCGGTTCGGAAAAGTAGGGCTTTCGACTGTTCAGGTTTGCCTGGACCCATTTCTTCCTGCGCATGCAAAAAATTCCGTTCGGTTCTCAATCCAATGATAAGGATGGAAATAATAAGCAACCTCCCCAATGCAGAAAACAACTTAATTTGGACAAACATATTTTACCTCGTATTTATTTTATGACAAGTAAGAGGTTATTCATCGGGTGAATTGGTGTATCTTTATCAAATTTTTACAAAGCTGTTTTCATTTCAAAAAAGCTTGTTTCAAAAATCTCTATAAATTTTACTGGTTTATCTGGCTCAAAGCAAATCTGAAGAATTCATAAATCCCCGGTTCATAGCCAAATCTGCGGACTGCCGCCACAATCTGCGCCCGGGTATGGGTGCCGTGATTGGCCACATGCAGCAGGAGTTGCCATAGCGACAGCGCCATGCGATAACCATTGGGGAAGGAGGCCGACCAGATTTCATTCACCCCGGCTTCGGTGAGCTTTTCCAGACAATTATTGGTCTGTTCATCGATGGACTGCCATTTTTGTTTTAGTTTTTCCGGCGTGTCAATCTCCTGCGCACTTATCCGTAGAGTTATACTCTCCTGAGCAGTCAACGACTTATCGAACCAGGAGAACCAGCCCCACTGGGTACCCAGGCAATGGGCCAGCGTCTCGTGGATGGATCCGTGTCCGCTGCAGCCCGGCGCCGTGAGTTGTTCCGCACTCAATTGATCAAGAGAATTTATCAACTGACTGGTCGCCCAGGAATTATAGGCATAAAACATCTTAATCATTTTCAGCATCGAACTGGTTTTTTCCACATGACCTCCTTTAATCAATAATCAGATTTTCTAACCTGTTAGTCTTATAAAATATAAAAAACTATTTTAGTGGTTTGATACTTTTTTTGTCATCCCGACCTGAGAACAATGATCCAGATCCCAGGGAAGGGAAAAGTGGATACCCGCTTAATACATACGGGTATGACAGGACTGATGTGATTGTCTTTGTTCCGAAGGAGTGCCCTTGGCACGAGACATGGAAGTCGCGACCTGCCTGCCGAACATCGGCGAGGACAGAGCCCCGACCAGAAAATCTGGTAATCATGGTCGGGGATTTGTCCTCTAACAGCAAAATTGAGTGAGATCAAAAGAAGGAAAACACCTGCCGGAGCAGGTACATCACATTTCACAGAAAATTATCGAACTTTTTTTTCAGGACATTATATTCTAATTTGCCAGCGTTTAAATTATCTGTCATTTGATTATAGAAAGTTAATTATATGAAACGTATTTTGCTTATCCATACCGGTGGCACTTTTGGGATGATTCCAATTGAGCCCTCCCGGACGCTGGCACCTGGTGATGTCCGTGATCAGATTTCCAGGTATCTGCCGGATGTCCACAGTATTGCCCAGGTGGATTTCGAGGTGGCCTTTAATATCGACAGCGCCAATATCCAGATTTCCCACTGGCAAATACTGGCCCGGCTGATCCGCGATAAATATGATGAATACGACGGTTTCGTTATTATCCACGGTACCGATGCCATGGTGTATACTGCCAGTGCCCTTTCCTTGATGCTGCGCGGATTAAATAAACCGGTAATCATGACTGGCTCCCAGCGCCCGCTCTCCAATATCCGCT
>Ga0315534_1003211_pt1 | contig 10613 bp, 8 predicted proteins | sample SalMarSW160240MG_FD_203094 | JGI IMG/M metagenome (GOLD analysis project Ga0315534, IMG submission 203094) | Salt marsh sediment microbial communities from the Plum Island Ecosystem LTER, Massachusetts, United States - Salt Marsh Sediment SW1602-40 ... | reverse complement strand
GGTTTATTGCAGATTTTCAGGAGAAAAAGAGTAACTGGTTTTATTATAGATGAAACAATTATTCAGATTGGTAACCAGCATTATTGGTTATGGATCTGTATTGAACCAATTTAGAGATCTGTGCTTGGAATCCATATATCAGAAGATAGAACCATGCTTGTAGCAGAGATTTTTATCAGATCTCTTGTATCCAAATATGGTAGACATACAGTTTTCACAGATGGAGGTACATGGTATCCTCAAGCATGTAACTTTTTACATATAAAACATAGATTGTATTCACATATTGGGAAAAGCCTGATTGAAAGAGTAATGCAGTACTTCAGAGATAGAACAGAATGTTTTGATGATTACTATCCATGTATCAAAAAGAGTAGTGGTATAAAATGTGATCTACAACATGTATACAATTGGATGAAATTATTTGTTTATCTCTATGATTCAACAATTAGAAATATTATTGTATTCAAAATGGAGGTGAAATACTCTTAACTTAACAGCACCACCACAACATATCGAAATTTAGTTAATAATACTAGTAATGTAAAATCACAGGATAATATCTATATCATAGATTTGAGAATGTATAATTTTTTTCATCAACGCATTCTATTTTAAAAATATTCAAAGATCATTTGTTATTTATTGGGAGAGTTAGAACATTTTTTCCTTGATGTAATTAAAAATTACTGATTTATATTCAAATATATTTAGACATATATAGAATAATCTATATAACATAGAATCGTTTTACATTCCTATAGTAATATTACTCATATGTAAATAACCTTAGAAGAGTAAAACTCTATATACTAATAATAAAAAAATAGTAAGAATCTTAATAAATGAAAATACAGTAACTATAAAATATTTATGCTGAATGTCGTGATTTATTACCTTTTAAGACAGCAATCTCTAATTATGTCTTATTTTAAAATATCTAATTCTTGTGATACTTCTCTTTGAAAGTTTGATATAACAATATAGTGTTTTGAAATGGATGTAGACAAAAAAAAGACGGTAAAAATCGAAAAAATTACAAATAACGGATTTACATGGATTGATATTCAAAACCCTAATAGGGACACAATTCTTGATGTCCTTGAAAATCACAAGTATAAAAAATTTATACACGAACTTAATATTGAAGACTGTCTTTCTAAGAATAATATTCCCAAGTTGGATAGATACCAAGAATATGTCTTCTTGATACTCCAATTTCCTTCTGACCATCAAATATTTACGGAGACAATTGGTGAGAAATCTATACATAGAAAAGGAAATCTTATAAAAAAAACCTTTCTTCTAAGGAAATCATCATCTTTTGGTATGGCGTCATCATCATCATCAACACATATCAGTCAACTTTCGATATTCGCAGGAATGAATTTTTTAATTACAATTCATGAAGGTAATCTTAGGCCACTTAACGAATTATTTGAATCTATTAGGGAGGAAAATACCCATCATCCAGATAGTCTAATCGAGGAGTATATGAGTAAATCTTCTGGATACCTACTTCATTCTATTTTGGACATACTTGTTGATGACCTTGGGCATATATTAAGAAAACTAAGAGGAAATCTACAAGATATTGAAGACGCCGTTTTCGATTACGAAATTGAAGTCTCAAGGGAAATTTCGTTCATTAGAAGAGAAATCACAATATTAAGGACAATTTTATATCCTCTTAAAAAAATTGTAAATGAAGTTACAAAAGATATCCAAAAATTCTCTGAAGAGGATCTAACACACTATTATGATGATGTACAGGATCATATTGATAAAGTCATTGAAGTCTTGGAAAGCTCTAATGCAACAATTGAAATTTACAAAGACACGGATTTTATGCTTAGTGCAGAAAAAACAAATAAAATCCTAACAATTCTTACTATTTTATTCACTTTTTCCATACCTGTTACCATAATGGGTTCATTGTATGGAATGAATATAGAATTGCCTGGAGGTATAGAAGTCGGAGCATGGACATTTTTTGGTACATATACAACACTTATCATCATTCTAGTTCTAAGCTTGATTCCTACTTTGATAATGTTTACTTATTTTGTCAGATTAGGCTGGCTTAAATACTAGTATTTATCATAATTTATTAACATTAGTATCTTCAGAATTTATTTAATAGAGATTTCATATCATTGTTAAATATCTTTTTATATATCGGATTATAACCTGTTATAGATAAAATAAGTATAGTTTACATTGTCATACAGAGTTACAGGAGATCTAAAAAATTTCTCTCCAAACATTTTTATGGATTCAACAATGCAAATTCTATCTACATTTTATGTAAAAAGTTTAATACAGATTTATAACCAGAAATTCTTTGTCTACCTGTAGGACAGTTTGAAAAAATAGGAATAGTAATACTTTTTTGCCTTTCTTATTGAATGTTTGAAATGAAGTCGTTGTATATAATCTCGTATAATACAGTTCTTTGGAAAGTATTTGCCATAGATATATTTCAACGAAAATATGAGCAAAGAGAATATACCATAATAATTTTCAGTATTGCATTTCTTTTCAAAAATAATCTTTCAGTTGTTAGATTAGAAATAAGATATTCACATTTAACTCTTCCCTTAACTTAATACATTTAATTTATTGATAATTTTGTTCAAAACTCTTCAAGTATAGAAACATAACTCTTCTCTAATCAATAAACTAATTAGATGTAAATTGATTTCAAACCGTTGAAAACGAATATTTACTCGTAAGAGTTCTGTCAATCCCAGGTAAGCAACATATTTAACTTATATTCGGTTCTCATTTTTTAAAAAATTAAATATGAGAATTTCATCTTTTGGATTTAGTTTATTTTGACTTAGAGATATTGTTCTTTAACTAGGTTTTTAGAGTGATGTTTAAACCATTTTTGTAATATTTCCGAACCTAATAGCCTTTACAAGTATCCTTCAAATCTAGGTATGATATCTTCTCAATCAGAGCTGCAAATTTAGGATGTTTTATTTTAAAATTTGCTATTTTTGCTAGGTATTGCTCAAATTTTTTTCTTACATTATTCTATTCCCAAATTCAATGCAAGTTTGATTTGTTACTTTTTCAACTAGATTCTTAGCATAATATTTGAAAATATCTTGTACTAAATTAGCAGCAAGATAGCCTTTTACTGTCGGAAATCAAGATTTGATATTTCTCCAACTATGGGAGCGAACTTAAGGTATTTTGTCTTAAATTCTATTATCAATTTCTAGATTTCTTTTTTTTCCCATTTTATAGTCCATACCTTTCTCCTCCGGCTGTGGAACTACATATTTAGTAAAGTATACAAATGCTGTAGTGCTTAACAGAATGATTGCTATAGTGAATACAAGTGATAACGATTTCATCTCAAAAAATACTTAAAGAATTGTAATCGAAGATATCGAACAGTTTTCTAATAGGAAACTTCCACCAGCAAGCAAGTATTCCAAACTTATTTGTATTCCTATTTTGTTGCTATTCATTAAATAACAATAATAAAAAATATATGTTAGATTTACCTCGGCGAAGTTTTATTTGTTTTTTTGTCTATTGTTTTTGTCTTATCATATTTTCATTATCTAAGCATGTCTTCCCCAAACAAAATGTAATTCTTTACAAGGCATAATTTTGTTTCTCTGGCTACTCTACCAGTTTCAGATTACTCATTTCGATGTTTTTCCTCAAATTCAAAGTAGATTGTTCTTTAAATAACTAGTAGTGGAGGATCTGGCAGGAAGTAATCCCCTAACAAATCCTTCTTCATTTGTACAAAACTCAAATGATGGGAGGATGAATAATTGATTTGGAACAAATTGCTCATCTATCATTTCATTAACAGTATATTTACCTGGCATTGTGTCGACTGTACTCGCGTCATTCAAGGCAGAAGCGCATGTAGGTAATTAGACAGGTAGGCAAAAACTCAGAGATTGATTGCCCTAGCAATTTATAAATCTAAACGAGAGCTTAATTTAATTTTATGATAATAAAGATGTATTGATCATCTCTAGTTTTTTGTTTCTATATATATTATAATATTAGCGAGTATGATAAACTATCTGGAGAATATAGAAAGTATATTAATACCAATTATATAAAACTTATCTAAATGATATATCTTTATAAATAATATTCTTCTTTCTGCTAAATGAATTATAGGGGGTAAATATAATTGAATATCTATAAAAGATTCTACTGTTGTCAGTGAGAGATAAATTAAAAAAAGTTTGTTGTAATGGATTTGCAATATTTAGTATAGTATTCTTGGCAACAATGGCTACAGTATCTATTTATGATTATTTTGTTTATGATATTTCAGAAAGTGTTACAGATTACTGCAATAGATATAGTTTTATTATCTCACCTGAATGTTCGCAATAAATAAACTTACATCATATTTTGAATTTCTATCTCCAGATGAAAATAATATATGATAGATCTGTAATCCTAAATTTTCTAACCTTGCTTTTTGAACACCTTTAACAATCTCTCTTCAGACTAGCGTTAGAATAAATTTCACCAGCGTAATATAAGAATTTATTAATTTATATTTTTACTAGATAAAAAAAATTATATTAGAATAGATAGATAGAAATCAAGGGTAGGGTTAGTCTACGATCTAATTCATGAATGATTAAATGAATAAAATAATTAACTACTCTTATTCTATTTAAGAGTAGACATCTATCAGTTCCTCTTTGACCTCATCCTCTAGGTCATTTAAGCGCTCTATACAATTGAAGGGAAGGAGATTCTGTGTCTGTTCAAATATTTCTTCCAATCCAGTCATACCATCTACTAATGTATTTTTTTCTAACTTTACGCATAAGAAATCTAGAAATTCATTTGTATCTTGGAGGTTTTCCTCATATTCTTGTTTATAGGAATCGTCATAATCAGATGTTTCACCATAAACGTCAGAAGCCATGATACTGCTGGTAGAAAATATAACAACTCCTACAATAGCAGACAATAATAATTTTTTAAATTGCATTTTTTGTCTCTTTCACCTCCTTTTTATCTTAATCTTTAATAAACATGATTATTATCTTGCTTGTTTCTAAGTATTTCTAATTCTAATTCAAATTGTTCTATCCTTTTATCGTTGTATTTTTCTGCTAATTCCAAATCCTTGATTACTTCATTAGTAGAGTGTCATTCAACCAAGACACGTTCGATAAAAATGTCATGTGTCTTTTTTCTGGGTTTGTACTTCGAGATATTACCTAAGGTCTCTAAAGAAATGTGAATGGTTGTTAAAATGACTGTAACTAATTTCCTACTTCTGCCAATATATCTAACAATCACATACCAATCCTCATTCTTCCGGTGACGTATAACATAATTCGTAAAAATATCGCAATTATCTTTCTTTATCATGAACACATCTCGTCGGACAAACTCTAAAATGCATAATAGATCTTTTGCGTAGTTAGAAAGCTTACAGCTATATTCCTCTTCACTAGCATGATTTCTCATAAATTTGCTAAATTATGATAGATTATCTAAAAAACCATTATTGTTTAGATCATTTACATGATTAGAAATATCTCAATTTGATTCCATTTGTCAGGAAGTAGAATCACAATATCCAGAATATGAGATAAAAAGATTATCTAAACAAAACAGAACAAGATCAATAGGTGCAGGAAGACGTTTCAAACATTCAGTAAGAGACAGACTTTTGATGCTTCTTGTATACTATAAACTGTACATAACACATACACTTGCTGGTTTTCTGTTTGATTTAGATCAAAGCAATGTAAATAGAGATATAAGATATCTGGAACCAGTAGTATCTAGTTGTATTCCACTACCTCAAAAGTTATACAATCTTACTAGAAGGCTAAGAATTGTAGAGGAAGTAGAGATATACTTTCCAGGTTTTAAAGCATTTATAGATTCAACAGAACAGGAAATACCAAGACCCAAAGATAAAAGAAAGAGGAAAAACTATTACTCGGGTAAGAGGAAAAAACATACAGTAAAGATACAATACATGGTCAATAAAAAAGGCACAATATTGCATAAATCAAGTCAGCATAAGAAAGGAAGACAGCATGATTATTCTGTTTACAAAGATGAACATCCAATAACACCACCACAAGTAGAAAACTATTGTGATCTTGGATATTACGGAATAGAAAAAGATTTTCCTTATCTTAAAGCAGTATTACCAGTAAAGAAGAGACGTAATATTGAACTTACCAAAATAGAAAAGAGATACAACAAAAAACATAGTAGACAGAGAGTAATTGTAGAACATACTATCTGCAGGATAAAGAAATTTGGTGTTATGGGAAGCAGATACAGAAATAGACTAAATAGATATGATGTGATGTCAGATATTATTTCTAGTTTGGTTAACTATAGCATAATACACAGTAAAAAAAGGTAATCATAATGTATTGCAATGAAAATAGAGTGTAGATGTTATCTAATTATGCAAAAGATCTAATATATCACTCCCTCTCCAAAATCTACCAACTTTAGAACGTCATAAACTAACCTGGATAAAAATAGATTTCAAAGGTTTCTGTTTCTAGCAATCCTGAATCTTCATCCGTATAGGTAACAGAAATTAAGGTCTTTTGATCACAAACTTGTGATTTCTATAATAAAGAATACCGATTGATTAATCTTGCTATACATATGATCATAGGTAGTAAACATAATAATGAATCATTAGATCTATTTCCTATATCTGATATCGATCTCTTCTCGACTACTTAGTATGCGGATTAGATTTATGTTCCTGTTTATTTTCATTTCAATTACATTCTACATTTAGAGGTATATTGAAATTATACCGGTGTGTAAAACTTTCGACGAGTGCTATTATATAAAATAATACTCTCATTTCATATAAAGGTATTATAGTGGATACCTATAATAATAAAGATGGAAATTTAATATAACTGATTTATTATAGTTGTCAATGCCAGATAAATTAAAAAAGATGTTATAAAATCTCTCCAATATTTAGCGTAGTATTTTTTGGAATAATGACGACCATATATAGATTTATGATTATTTTGTTTATGATATTTCAGATAGTGTGCAGGATTATTGTAGTAGATATAGTTTTGTTATCTCACCAGGATGCTGAAATTTAGTATTCCATATACAACAATGATATTTTCCATTGTAATTTCAAGATAAAATAATAGATTGAGTTAGATTTGGATTCCTATTTTTTATATCGCCACTTTACAAAAATTCCAATTTCTCTACCATTTAATATGTTATGAACAAGAACCAAGGTTAAATAATGAGGAATATCCCCAATAGGATGGAATTCGCAATAAAATCAGCACTAAAGAAAAAGCTAACTCTAATCGCCAACCAAGATAAAATATGATATTATAATTTGCATATAAATCTCAGGAATCGAAGAATTATGGAATACTGGTTGTCAAATTATTACTTTTTTCTTTTATAAACAGAATAGATGGAATCTGATATACCATGTTATAGAAGGATTAATTAACATGTTTGTATTATTATTAAACTTGATACGAATCAACATAATAGTAACAATATAAATTATTTTCAAACTACAAAATTCTCAATAATTAGATGTTATTATTGTCCATTAGAGTTCGATAATAAAGAGGATTATCTGATTCATTCTTCTAAGGAGCATTCAAGGGAAATATGGCAACCAAGTAGAGATATGATCAAGAAGCTCAGTGTGAGATTAGGATATAAAATAGAGCGAAAAGGTAATCCATGGGAATGAATAGGTATCGTTGTGATATAGGTGTAAATATCTCAATTGTCTGAAAAAGAGGAAGTAGAAGAGCAAGAGAAACTCAACCGAGATCCTAACATTTTCGATTATGAATATAATTATACTATTGATTACCTTAAAGCTAGTTGCGATAACTGTGGCGTTAGATTTAACCTAGATGGGATAAGTGCCTATCTGATTAAGGAGAGAGTTCTGTTGTGTGAAGTTTGCTATTGGAAAATATTTCATGAACATGCGGAAAAAAGGAAGTTAGAATGGTTTGGAAGACGAGTGTTCCAAAGAAAGATTGGTAAAAGACCATATTAATTCATGATTTGATTTCCTGGATAGTTCACAGAGGATTATCACAACTTTGAAATATCGACTTGACTTCTAAACTGATTGGAATAGTCAATTGATAGTTTGAATCTCTAGTGATATTTTTTGATTCTAAAGAAAATGTCTTGGAATTGAATAACTATAGAAAAGAAGCATTTTCCATTACATAACTCAGTTCTTTATTTGAATAATCTCAAATTCATTTTCTTTGTTGACTATGATGTTTCCCCAATTGCCGGTAACAAGGGGTAATAAAATTGAGCGGCGTATTTTTAAATCTTTAGCTATTATAATTTTAGTAACAACTCCAAATACTCCCAATTGATCAATGAAATCTTTAAAACAAGAATCAGAGGAAACTTGTCTATAAAAGAGAATTAAACTAGATTGTAATTAAGGTTTGGAAAATCATTTATCCGAAGGGCATACGTAAGTAAAAATATCTATTTGTTTAATATAATTTTAATTAATGATACAATTTACTTATTGACAGCGTTTTTTTCCATAATTACGTTACAGCAATGAGGTTAGGAGAATACTACATGAACCAGGCTATCAGTTGCGGTTGTTTACACATAGGAAATGTAGATCCTGGATTTAGTACTTTTTCCACCGCAATATCGATTTGCGAGATAGACTTGGAACAAAGGAGTGAGGACAACCCTGTCGGGCGGATTATGAGTAAGGCATTCATTCAGTAGTTGCTTATCGAGTTTTTAAACTGCATTCTAAAATACATCTCCTTTTGTGGTTTGTAAATTTCCCAAATAAAGATTTGATAAATGAATTAAAATAAGTTTGGTGAATCATCAAAATAGTAAAAAAGAGAAGTATTAATTCTATGCGGGTCAACTTAACCTTATTCCCTCTTTCATCAATAGACTATCCGTCGCATTCATACTCCTACTCTTGATAATACTACTGACTATTCAAAGGATATAGGAATCAATTATTTTATCATAAACAAAAAATTTATCCATTTATTTATTCTTTTTTTTTAATATCATTGAATATTATGGTAAGATCTTTATCAAATGTTTTTCCGCGTGGTGTCCTTGATATTCCACACACCATCATTACTTTTTTTGCGATATGGTATATGCATTGCAAGATATTCATATAGTGCTCTGGAATCCAATAAACCCTGTACATACTATAAACCATTTTAAAATGATGCTTGGAGCATCTACATATGGCCTTTCTGACTGTGGCTTATTATTAAGTGCCCAGACAATCAGAATAGTAAAATCCAAAATACCAATCAAAATAGATGTTGATCTATTTTGTACTGCTAGCTTGCTAGCTTGTCTGTATATCTTGTCTGACTAAAACATCATACACCAATAAATTATCTTTTCGTTATGAAAATATAATGATAATTATGACTCAGTCTCAGTTGGTTATAATAATAATAGTTGAGTTAGACTAATAATTCAGGAAGGTAGAAATTTGAAGTACAGCAGGAAGATTTCTACCATCCAAAAGGAGGATATTTGTGATATTGTCGTTACCTCTGCTATTTCCTAGAGCGATATCTTTTCTTACACATTACTAGTTTATTATTATTTATAATAGAAAATAGGTAAGACTATAGTCCTCTAGGATATCTATGAATCGAAAATTGAGAGTTTTATGCAAGTTCAATATAAAGTTAAAATTAATAAAATATTAAAAACCGGGAAAGCAGAGAAGTGAATGCGACGATCTTTCTTCTTCTACCATCCGATTTGACTTGTATATGATATTTGGTTTTAATGGTTGGTTAGGGTACCTAACATTATAGAACAGTAGTATATTTTCATTGATAATAGAAATTATTAATGTCTATATTGATCTAAAATCTTTTCAAGTTGTTTCATTTCTTGACATATAGTTTGGTTTAGAATTTATTATTGATTTACGCTAGATAATAGTGAGAATAGAGAGATAGAATTTCTCTACTATGCTGGATTACTTGTTTCAGGTTTGATAAATAATGGGTTCCATATAATACTATACAACAGTAGTTTATTTTGTTTGATAATATAAAATAATTATTGCTGTATTGATTCAAGATATCAGTCAATAGCTATAATCAAAGTCGTTTCATGAATTTTGAATATGAATTTAACATTAATACCTTAAAACAAAATAGTCAAAACCGGAAATGGTAGGGCAATGCAAGAATGCGAAGCCTTTCTACCATCCGTTTTGACTTGTTGTCTATGGATTTGGGTTGAATAATTGGGTGACTAACATTAGGTAAAAGTTGTTTATTTTGATTTATAATAGAATTTATTGGTATCTATATTGATCTAAACGCTTTTGCAAAGATAAGTCAAGTGGCTTAGTTAACGCCATATTATTTTGTCCAATTAGTCTAAATTCTTTAATAGATAAAGCTTAAGGTATCCAGAATATCATAATTCTATGTACCATGTTTCTAAACTAAATCTCACCACTACACAGAAGAACAGTCTAAAATCACTGATGAAAAATACTGCAGACAAGAAGCATTATCGCAGGTTACTGGCAGTACTGCAGAAAAGTAATGGTAGAA
>Ga0315534_1003209_pt1 | contig 10622 bp, 9 predicted proteins | sample SalMarSW160240MG_FD_203094 | JGI IMG/M metagenome (GOLD analysis project Ga0315534, IMG submission 203094) | Salt marsh sediment microbial communities from the Plum Island Ecosystem LTER, Massachusetts, United States - Salt Marsh Sediment SW1602-40 ... | reverse complement strand
TGCTGAACAGCTCCGCGAGCGCGGATACAGGGTAACTGCCCAGCGGACGATCATCCTGGAGACGATCGCGCATATGGAAGATCACATTTCCGCGCAGCAAGTATATGAGGGGGCGAGAGAACGCCTCCCGGGATTGAACCTCGCTACAATCTACCGGACTGTAGAATCGCTTAAGGGGGCCGGGATGATAAATATGCTCTCCGCTGGAGGAGAGCCAATGCGCTTCTCTTTGTGTGATCCCGAACACCCGCACAGCCATCTTGTTTGTCGTGAATGTGGTTCTATCTTAGAAGTGGAAGCGGAGGTGATTGAAGCCTTCGCTCGACGCGTCGAAGATGAAACCAGCTTCAGGATCGATTCCGAGCATCTATCGCTGGAGGGGCTATGCCCAATCTGTAAACAGAAGACGGCGGCCTCGAAACTAGGCTAGGAGATTTTCAAATGCTTTTTTCACCTACACCTTTACATATCCCGGATGGTTTTCTTTCCATTGGCGTATCCATCGTTGGGTGGTTTCTTGCGGTGATTTTCATCGGGATTGCCCTTCGCCAAACCAAGGATCAACTCGGCGAACGGCAGGTTCCACTGATGGGTATTTTGGCGGCTTTTATTTTCGCCGCCCAGGCGATTAACTTCCCCATCGCTGCCGGAACGTCAGGGCACCTTCTCGGCGGAACGCTCGCGGCGATTGTTTTAGGTCCTTGGGCGGGCACATTGGTCATGACGGCCGTTATCGCTGTTCAGGCGTTGCTCTTCCAGGATGGCGGATTGCTGGTGATGGGTTGGAACATCATGAATATGGGCGTCATCACTGCGTTTTCCGGCTTTGCCGTCTATATGCTCGTCGCCCGTCTTCTTGGGACCACCACGCGATCTCGGCTGATCGGGGGTTTCATAGGCGCCTGGGTGTCGGTGGTGATCAGCGCGATCGCCGCGGCTATTGAGTTGGCAATCTCGGGAACTTCACCACTCCATTTAGGGCTGCCGGCGATGGCTGGCGTCCACGCCCTCATCGGACTCGGCGAAGCTGTGATAACTGTCGGGGCTATTGGTCTTTTGCAAGCGAGTCGGCCGCAAGTACTAACCACCGGGGAAACGGCGCCGGGGAGGCGTTCAGCGGTATTTACCTTGATCGGGCTACTCGTTGCATTGGGTGTTTCCGCTTTCTCCCCGCTCGCTTCGGCACACCCGGATGGCTTAGAGTTCATCGCCGAGCTGCAGGGTTTCTTGGGATTGGCGCAAGATTCATCCTACGAACTGATGCCGGATTACACGCTGCCATTCCTGAGCGACCCGGTGCTTACGACGATTCTAGCTGTCGCCGTCGGGACTCTGGTCGTATTCGGGTTGGTCTGGTTCATCGCCCGAACTTCAGTCCAACGAGGAACGATCGGGGAATAGCATTTGCATATTGACCTGACTGATCAATATCGTCACAGTGAGAGCCTGATCCACCACCTGGACCCTCGGGTAAAGGTGGTGGTTACACTTATTTTTATTCTTGCTGTTGGGCTTATTAGAGATGGATCCTGGATTGCCTTTGGTGCGCTGTTCCTTGGGATCTTAGGTTATGCGGCTGCTTCAAGGCTTGGGATGTTCTATGCTGTGCAGCGGTCGATTATTGCCATCCCATTTCTGCTTGCGGCAGCACCACTGCCCTTTATTATTTCGGGGCCTGCCCTCATCAGCTTCCCCGCGCTTAATCTGACCATAACTGAGACGGGGACAATTCGTTTCGTGAGCATCATGATTCGGACTTTTATCGCCGTACAAGCGGGGATTCTGTTATCGGCAACGACTCCCTTCCCCGACTTGGTCTGGGGGATGTGCTCGCTACGCATTCCTCGTCCTCTGGTTGCGGTGATTGCGTTTATGTATCGTTATATTTTTGTTCTGGCTGACGAAGCTATACGCCTAATGCGGGCACGCGCGGCGCGCAGCCCGGAGATCCCCGGAAAAGGAAAGCCTTCCTTCATTTGGCGTGGTCGAGTGACGGGATCCATGGTCGGCAGTCTCTTCCTGCGCTCGCTTGATCGCAGTGAACGGGTTTATGGAGCGATGGCCTCCCGGGGCTATGATGGCGAAATGCGCACTTATTCGACCTTCCATATGCGCGGATCCGATTGGGTTAGCCTGATCGTATTTAGCCTGCTGATCCTAGGATCGCTCTCACTGATGTTCTTGAGGTAGAGCATGCACCATACATTAGATATCCAGAATCTACACTTCAGCTATCCGGATGGCCGGAAGGCTTTGCGCGGCGTGAGCCTTTTTATCAATCCGGGTGAAAAAACCGCGCTGGTTGGACCTAATGGTTCGGGGAAATCGACGCTTCTTCTCCATTTGAACGGGATCCTGCGCGGTGAGGGGGAAGTTCATGTCTGTGGGAAGGAACTGACCGAAGACAGTCTGAGGCAAATCCGCGCCTCGGTCGGATTGGTGTTCCAGGACCCGGATGATCAACTCTTTTCACAGAGTGTTTATGAAGATGTGGCCTTCGGTCCGCTCTACATGGATCTTCCAAAAGATGAAGTGGCGCAGAAGGTGAGGCAGGCGCTTGAAGCAGTTGGCATGGCTGGTTCAGAACCGCGCGTACCGCATCATCTCAGTGAAGGTGAGAAGAAACGGGTGGCTATTGCGACAGTCCTTTCTATGGATCCCGAGGTTCTGGCTTTAGATGAACCCACGGCCGGACTCGATCCGCGCGGGCGGCGTGAGTTAATCCAGCTCCTGCGCGGTTTACCGCAAACGATGCTTGTGGCCACGCACGATATGCGCATGGTAGCAGAACTTTTTGATCGGACCGTTATTATCGATGAAGGGAAGGTTGTCGCCGATGGACCAACGGCGCAAGTCCTAGCAGAACCCCACCTGCTGGAGATGCATGGATTGGAAGCGCCGTAGCATCGGGATCTTGCTTTATCGAACAGCTCCTGAATCCACGTTTGTTCCTTGGTATAGAATAATTTGTAAGCATCATAGAAAGTGGTGAGTCTCGATTCTGAGGTACGGGACACCACTCGCGGTAGAATATCCAGGCAATGAATACATTTCACACGTTGCTTCAAGATTCTGTGCGCTGGTCGCTGGTAGTGATCGGCGCGGTGATCGTCGGCGGCTTATGGCTATGGGCCTCGGCAGTGCCAGCCGACGCAACCACAGGGGGATTGCTCCCCAGCCCTAGAGAGGGTTTTCTAGCCCCCGACTTCACACTCGAAAGCTTGTCCGGTGACAAAGTTACACTCTCCGACATGCGGGGAAAAGCGATTGTTTTAAACCTGTGGGCTTCCTGGTGCCCTCCCTGCCGGGCAGAAATGCCAGCTATTCAGCGTGTTTATCAAGAGAATCATGAGCGCGGCTTGGAAGTGCTGGCGGTTAATATGACAGCACAAGATAGCCTCGCCGCGGTTGAAACGTTCGTACACGAGTTCAACTTGACATTTCCCATTCTGCTTGACACCGGCGGAGATGTTGGAATTACATACCTCATGCGCGCCTTTCCGACGACTTTCTTTATCGATCGGGATGGAGTCATCCAGCGTGTGATTGTGGGGGGACCGATGAGTGAAGTCACCCTGCAGAGCACTGTCGAACAACTGATGGAGGATGTTCCCTGATGTACCCCATCCTTCAAATTGGACCACTCGCAATTCAATTACCTGGTTTGCTGCTCTTGGCGGGTTTATGGATCGGAACCCAGCTAGCTGAGCGCGGGACGGCACGCAATAAGCTTGATCCCTTGTGGATAAGCAATATGATCTTCAACGCTCTCGCCGCTGGGGTCATAGGTGCTCGCCTTGGGTATGCGCTTAAATACCTTGATCTTTATTTAAGTGAACCCCTGAACTTGCTCGCACTTAACCTGAATACGCTCTCAACAATGGAGGGCATAGCAGTGGGGCTTATTGCTGCAATGATTTATGCTCAACGTAAGGGGCTCTCTCTTCTCCCGACAATTGATACGCTTACGCCGGGGTTGTCAGTTTTTGCGATCTTCGTTGCCCTCGCGCATCTCTCGAGCGGTGATGCATTTGGGGCGCCGACCACGGTCCCCTGGTCGATTGAAATATGGGGTGCAGATAGACACCCTACACAGATTTACGAACTCTTGATCGCCACGGGCATCACGCTGGTGATCCTGCAGATACGTAACATAAGAATTTTCTCGGGCTTCTGCTTCACCCTTTTCGTCGCGCTTTCGGCTATTTCACGACTGTTTCTCGAAGGTTTTCGCGGAGATAGTATGATTGTTTTCGGCAGCATCCGCGGTGCGCAACTCATCAGCTTTGTGGTGATGATCTTCGCACTAATTGCCCTTCATGTATTAGCGCGGAATAATAAGGAGGAGATGAAACAAACGTCTGTGTGAACGGTTCCCGTTCAGCATTAAATCTCTTTCTCAATCGATTGGGATGTTTACCATGGATCTCCCGGCAGTGAGAGACAAAACCGCCTTCGTGTTGTAGGGGAACTGTAAGGGATTTTCTCGGTTTTTTGAGCGATACTACATTCAAGAACTGTGGCTCGACTGACTGCCTGACGCTAAATCTCAGAGTATGTGAGGTGAAGGTGAAGCGGGATGTCGCTGCATAATACACTAGCTTGCTGAGGATGCGGTTGTGTACCAGATTGAAATGGGACACTTACTACTAAAAGCCCTATCAATGACAGCGCCGAAGATGGTTTCCGCGCTTAATCCCGCATTTCTACTCTTGGCATTGCCCCCGGTTGCTTGGCTCTCAGATCGCTCGCGCCATGATCGAAATAAATCATCCAACTCAGGTAAAAATCACGGAGGGGATAAGACGGATCGAGTCGCCTCCTTGGAGCGTGAGATCGAGAAGCTCAGATCTCTTCTGGTGATGACGGCGAATTTAAACGCAACGCTTAATTACGAGCGTGTGCTTGAAATGACACTTGACCTCGCCAATAGTGCACTTGAAGATGAGAGAGAGAATAAGTTAATCAGCGCGTTGATGCTCTTCGAGAATCAGGAACTCATTATCACCTCAGCACGAGGATTATCAGCTGCGGATTTACGGGTTACGTTGCCTGGAGAGCGAGGTGTAGTGGGGGAGGCATTGGCTAATGTACAGTCCCAGCTCTGCAAGAATCCAGGCCAGGATGTTGAGCTGAAGCGGATCATCACCTTGCACAACTGCCGCACAGCTGTTTGCATCCCACTTGTTGTGGGCCTGGACCTCTATGGTGTGCTGCTCTTCGCGCATGCGGATGAGGAGTATTTTAATCCGCAGCAGATCGAGTTGCTCGATGCAATCGCTCAACAGGCGATGGTTGCCCTGCAGAATGCTCGTCTGTATAGCGATTTGGAGCAGGAAAAGGAGCGCATCGCCGAGATCCAGGAAAACGCGCGCAACAAGCTTGCCCGCGATCTGCATGACGGGCCAACGCAATCCATCGGAGCGATTGCTATGAGGGTGAACTTCGCCCGGCGGCTCCTCCAGCGCGAGCCAGATCAAGCTGCAGAAGAACTCTTTAAGATTGAAGAACTTGCCCGTCGCACAACAAAAGAGATCCGGCAAATGCTCTTTACACTCCGACCTCTTGTCCTTGAATCGGAAGGGTTGTTGGGGGCACTGGAGCAACTCTCTGAGAAGATGATGGAGAATCACGGCCATAATGTCATTGTCGAAGCAAAGAACGGGATTGTCGACGACATGGAGGTCGGCAAGCAGGGAGTGATATTTTTCATCGTTGAAGAAGCTGTAAATAATGCCCGCAAGCACGCAAATGCAAAACATATCTGGATCCGGTTGAAACGCCGGGGAGATAATATACTGCTGGAAATCGAAGATGATGGCGTCGGGTTTAACGTTGAACAAGTTCAAGGTAACTATGAAAAACGCGGCAGCCTAGGGATGGTCAATCTGTATGAACGGGCTGAGCTCGTAAACGGGATCTTGAAAATCGATTCGCAACCAGGGCGCGGTACTCGCATCCTGGTAACGATCCCGGCCACAATTGAGGCGTCAGAGAAGCTTCACCAGGCGGGATATGTAGCCTGATCTTTCCTCTTCCCAACGAATCCCAATCATTATAAAACAAACATTCGAGCGGTCGTGGGCGGTAGAGATTCATACCGTCCTTGAAAAAATGGGCTCGATTAATGCGCAATCTGGAAAACCCCTTGATGAACATATCTGCATCGCCTCTGGTATAGTTTATATCCCGAGATCCCCGGTTTAATTTGAGGTGACAATGATTGCAGAAACGACCCGCCGACTGCGGGAAAACATCCAAAAAGTAATTGTTGGAAAAGATGATCCCATCCTATTGACTTTGGTCTCCGTGCTCTGTGAAGGGCATGTATTGATTGAAGACGTTCCCGGGATTGGCAAGACAACACTCGCACGCGCCCTGGCTAGTTCACTCGGATTAAGCTACCGCCGCATTCAATTCACCCCAGATCTTCTACCGTCGGATGTCACCGGGTTAAGCTGGTTCAATCAAAAAAAACAGGAGTTCGAATTCCGACCTGGTCCAGTGATGAGCCAGGTCGTGCTTGCAGATGAAATTAACCGGGCGACCCCGCGCACGCAATCCGCATTGTTGGAGGCGATGCAGGAGCGTCAAGTGACTGTAGACGGTGTGACGCGCCCACAGCCGCGGCCCTTCCTTGTGCTCGCGACTCAGAACCCGATTGAGCTTGAAGGGACTTTTCCTTTGCCTGAAGCGCAGATTGACCGCTTTTTGCTGCGAGTGGAAATCGGTTACCCTTCGGAGGTTGAGGAGAATAACATCCTTGAGCGTTTCCGTACGGATGATCCGCTGGAGGAAGTCGAAGCGGTAACCACACCCGAGGAGGTCATAAGACTCCAGGAACAACGCAAGAACATCCGTGTTGAAGAATCAATTCGCAATTATATTGTTAAGGTGGCTCGTGCGACTCGCGAACATGCAGAGATTGAACTTGGAGCAAGCCCCCGGGCTACACTGGCGCTCTATCAAACATCGCAGGCGTGGGCAGCGATACAAGGTCGTGACTATGTCCTCCCGGATGATGTTAAATTCATGGCACCGCATGTGCTCACACATCGATTGATGATCTCCCCTCAGGCACAATTGCGTGGTCGGCGACCGGAAGAAATGGTGGCGGATATCGTCGATTCCGTTCCGGTTCCTGTAGAAGATTAAAATGTCGCCAGAGCGCTGGCTGCCGTTCTTGGGTATCGTCTTCCTTTTCGGGGCGATCGCCAATATTCCCTATTTATCGACCTTTTCAGCAGCACTTGCGGTGCTCCTGGGCATCACTTCCTGGTGGCGTAGACACTCTCTTGATGGTGTCACGTACCGCCGACGCCCGTATTATCATCGCGCTTTCCCAGGGGAACGCGTTCCCTTGCAAGTAGAAGTGGAAAATAAGAAGCCGCTTCCGCTCTCCTGGTTGCGGATTGAAGACCCCTGGCCATGGGCTGTAGGACCGGAAGACGACGCTATCTTGGCGCCCTCACATTTGCCGGAACAGGGACTGCTAAAGAATATATTTAGTCTACGCTGGTTTGAGAAGACGAGCAGGAAATACACCCTGCTTTTCCGAAAACGCGGTTTATACAAGGTCGGTCCGGCGACACTTCAATCCGGCGATGTGTTTGGTATGTATGAACTCTCTCGAAAAGAGGAGCAGGTTGATTATCTGACTGTTTTCCCGGAGATCTTACCGCTCAACCACCTAGACCTACCAGCGGAGGACCCGTTTGGTGATCGCCGGTCAAGACGTCGTATCTTCGAAGACCCGAACCAACCCATGGGCGTGCGGGAGTATCGATCCGAGGACGGGTTTCGGCGGGTCCATTGGCCAGCGACGGCTCGAACGGGTCAACTGCAGGTCAGGGTCTTTCAACCTACATCAGCGCAGGTTGCGATGATCTGTCTCAATACGAGCACATTCGATCGGCATTGGGAGGGCGTTTATTCCAAGTTATTGGAGTATCTGGTAAGCGTCTCCGCCACCCTCGCTACTCGATATATCCAGGATGGCTATCAAGTCGGCTTGATTTCAAATGGATGTCTCGCTTATGCCGACCGACCCCTGAATATTCCCCCCGGCCGTTCACCGAAACAGCTTGGAGTTTTGCTCGAAGCCCTGGCGGGGATTACACCGATTGTGTTAGTCCCATTTGAGCAAATGCTTATTCGCGAGATGCCGCGTGTACATTATGGAGCAAGCCTGCTCGTCATTTCCGCAATAACGTCTCCGATCTTGATGGAAACATTGGTCCGTCTTAAACGACACAATCGGAAAATTACCTTGCTCTCCTTGGCGGAAGAGCCACCGAGGGAAATTCCCGGTATGGAGATCTTACATCGACCTTTTCAGGAGCAAGATGAAGTGAGGATATCGTCAAATTGGGGGATAAGCAGCGAGTGATGAACACGAATGCAGGCAGCATACGCTCGACTTTGTGTTTGCAGCGAATATCCATCTGGCAAGTGTTCACGGTTCTGGCTCTGATGTTGATGGACTTAAGCTGGATTACGGCGGTCTTTTCACTTCTGGTGGTGAAATTACTGGACTTGCATGTGGGGTGGTTTTTCTTGGTTTTTGGGCTGATATACCTGGCGACGTATTTGGTCGCAAACGCACTCCAATTCTTGGAATTGGATGATGGGATCGTTCAAGTATTACTACTCACGATAGCCATCTCGGGGATACTCTGGGCGGCAGGCAATATAATATATCATGACGAGCAGTTGAATATCGCCGGAGTGATCGCCCGCTACCTGAGCAGTTTTGGGAGCCTTTCCGTACTTTTTAATTCTGAATTCCTGTTAACCATCACCGTGATATTCCTGTGGCGCCGAGGCCTATCGATTGCTCAGCATACCGTTGGTCCCCGAGTCATAAGGCGTGCGTTCAATGGCGGCTTCTTGGTGCTCCTGGCGGTAGGTATTGTTGCAGTGGGCCTCGGTCTCAGCCTTCCCACTCTCGAAGCGGCTCTCTTCCTTTTCTCGGGCTTAATTGCAATGGGCGCTGCACAACTCTATTCACTGAGTCATTTGCGCGGCGGCAGGGGGATCCCTTTTGAGCGAGAATGGGTCGCTGGTTTGATTCTTCTCGCAATTGGTATGTTGACTATCGCTGGTGGAGTGGGCCTGCTAGCAGGGAGTCTGCTATCGATATGGATTGGTAATCTTCTATCAATCGTCGGTCAGTTCGTTTCGCGTGTGCTGTTGCTGATACTAGGACCGCTCCTATATCAGGTTGTACGTGTCTTGGCCTGGTTAATAGGGTTTTTTATTGAACCATTACTTCAAAGATTGCAGGTGGAACCGATTGAATTACTCGCTCCCATCGGAATGCAGGAGGCAATCGAGGGTCTCGAGGAAATACAGGCAATCCCTTGGGCTCCTCCGGTAGGTTCGATTTTGAGCACAGCCTTAGCAGTTGGGAGCTTAATTTTCCTAATTTGGATCATCCTTTACGCAGTGCGAAAATACAGGAGCGGAATTTTGATCACGGGTCCCCAGGAAGCTGAGCGGATCCGCCTGTCAGGATCGTCGCTTGATTACCTGCGCTCTCTGCTGCAAGGCAGAGCGAGGCGGGCGATCGAAGGAATAACTCGCCTAAACCCGGCAGCGCGCTTCATCGCCGCGGCTCGCATCCGACGGATTTATGCAAGTCTTCTTAGACTGAGCGCGCGCTTGGGGGAACCCCGATCGCCTTCTGAGACTCCGCTAGAATTCATGGAAAACCTTGCGAGGATATTCCCAGCCTCTCAGGTGGAGTTGGCGACGATCACACATGCTTACCTTCGGGTTCGTTATGGAGAACTGCCTGAAACTCACGGGCAGGTTGAGGAAGTTGAGGCCGCCTGGGAGCTTGTTCGCGAGCGGGGGCGACATAATGAGGAGGCTGGATAAGTTATTTCATAATTGATAAGCACTGACATGCATCGATCTGAAGGTGTATAACCCCCGTAGCGCATACTTTATGCAATTAATCATGGAAGTGAACCATCTTGTATCCATCATCCCGCAACCATTTGTCCAGCACCTGCTCAAGAGTTAAATTCTCCGGGAAGTGAGGTCTGACTGTGGTCAGGAAATCCTACGAAATCCATGAGATCTTCGGTGGCTTCCTACTCTTAGATTGGCATCCGTGGAGAGAATTAAGTGCGATTGCTTTGATGCTTATGGAACTCAGTTGGAGTGTCGCCTGTTTTCATTTTTTTGCAGCCCCAGAATTGTCCTTGACCCTTGGTAAATCTTTCATCTTCCTGGGATTATGGATCATGATTGCCTATTCTTTGGCGAGAGGAATACGCTTTTTACGTTTATACGAGAACGTACAGCGGGCCGTGGTGCTTGCTGTCTTCGTTGTGGGTGTATTCACCCTTATGAAGATGTTTTTTTACCCAGATAGATTGATAAAGGTGGGAACCATCCTCGAGGGCATTAACGAAGCCTTCAAGAATGAAGAGCAGATCCTCCCCGTTGAAATTATCGTTATCACCTTTGCCGGCTATCTCTGGAATCGAGGCGTTAACCTCGCAAGCGCATGGATTGATACCAGGTACGCGGCTCGTCGTTTTCGTCTAGGAGCTTTAATGCTACTTGCCCTTGGGATATGTACCGTGATGCGGCGTGTGGAAGGTCTGACT
>Ga0315534_1003204_pt1 | contig 10627 bp, 9 predicted proteins | sample SalMarSW160240MG_FD_203094 | JGI IMG/M metagenome (GOLD analysis project Ga0315534, IMG submission 203094) | Salt marsh sediment microbial communities from the Plum Island Ecosystem LTER, Massachusetts, United States - Salt Marsh Sediment SW1602-40 ... | reverse complement strand
ATAATCAACTGTTATTATTGTAAATATATCTCTTTCGAAAAAAGTTGATGCAGGATTTAGATGGTGCCCGAACGAAAACTAGGATTTTTCGTTAAAATCAAGAAAGACGAAAATTTTAACCACAGACATACATTGAGTATTTCGAGGATTAAAATTTGAGTCTGACGCAGATATTGGCGGAAAAGACAGTTTTCGTTCAGGCACTAGATATAAAAACAAAACATTTATTTTATACATTATTTTCTAAAATGCAAGGAATCTTATGCGGTCTAAATTATGTTCGGCAAACAACTTACGGAATTCAAAGATGAATCTTACACAGACAATATTTTGAGGAAATTCGGGGTTCAGTGATTAAGGGATTACGATATGCTCAATCTTGCTCATCTCCGTCATTCTCATTGTAAAAAGAGGGAATTAGCGTAATCACTAACTCCCTCTAATCATGGGACAAAATAATTTGTATTATGGTCGGGACGGTGCGATTTGAACGCGCGACCCCAGCGTCCCGAACGCAGCATGCCATTTATATATCCCTGAAATAATATAGAAAAAGACTGATAAAAAATGGTAATACAATTGTGTTACCAAGGTGGATTTTATTGAAATTTTTATTACGATATGGGATTTTTGATAATATTACAATAAAAAAATAAATTGAATTAACTGTCCCGATCTGTCATTTAGAGTTCGATATCACAACCTCTGAATCCACTCTTGGATTCAAAATATATTGCAGCTATTCAAAGGCCGGATAACAACAAAGCAGGGGCATTGCTGACCATGCCTTGAGATTTGGTTAATGTTAATTAGTTCCCGTCCATAAATCGGCATATTTCGCCTTATGAAAAACTTATAAAATAAGCGTTGAGCAATTTTACTCTAAACTGCCGACCGTGATCGTCTACTTAATGAGCATTTACTCATTAAAGGCTTTTTTTGAAAACAGTACTCCTATTTGTTTAAGGGCCACAGTAGGTTTTCAAGACTACTATGCCAGTTGTTTTCGAGCTATGGTCAAAAGATTTGCTGATACAATCGATGCCCAGACATAACTTTTAAAGGAACATAAACCTTTCCAGGTACATCGTGCGAAGCCAAAGCACCTTTTGATCCATGATATGCCGGCCTCGATGCCGGCGCGAAAGCGACGCAGTCGGTTGTAAACCCACTGGCTGCGACACATGTCTTCAACGTGAAGACCACGTTTTTTGGCAAAGCAGACATCTTTGATTTCCATCCCCTTGGCGATTGCAAGGTTAGCCTTTGAGGCAAAACCACCGTCAAGGGCAGCCTTGAGCGGGTAGCGGCCATAAATCTCATTTTGCCGATTCAAAGTTTTTTCTACCAATTCGGTGTCGGCAGGATTGCCGTCTTCAATGGTGCAATCAATGATGAGGTTTGAGCGACCACCGGTAAGGCAAATTTTATGACCAAAAAACGTGTCCCGACGATCTTTCACAATGATGTCTGTATGGGGCTCAAAGATCGAAACAATTTTTTCAGATGCTGGTACTGTCAGGCCATGAAGTATTCTTTTTTCGGTCTGGTCAATGACACGAAGGGTCAAGCCTACAGTCTGTTTGAGGTCGAGAGAAAGCATCATGGCTACCACATTATGACTGTATTGTAAAAGCTCAATGGCATTATGCGCATACGCTACAGTACTGCGGGTAACTTTGAGTAAATCAAGATAGTGCGATTTGCGTTGCTTTTTATTCTTGGCATATTGGATGTTCAGCATGCGGCATTTGGCCCGGCGCGTGTGATCTTGGAAACGGATACCTGAGCGGGGAAAGAAATCTTTTGCTTTTTTCAATGTTCGCGCCAATACCCTGACAGAATCCCACAACAACGTGGAATCGGAAGGGGCATGAATGTTGGATTCAACCACGGTGCAATCGATACGAACCTCGCGGCCTTTTTCAATACCTTCGTCTTTGGCAAAAAGAACAAGGCGACGGTTGATGGCCTCCCAGGTTTTGGGTGAAATGGCTTTGATGTTTTTACATAGCACGGATTTCTTGAATCCTTTATCAGCGATACCGATAAAACAAAATCTTCTCAGACTTACGGAGTCAATCAGATGAAAGGCCAGATCCTTATAGCTGAACTCGAACATTTGCTTGACAATAGCAGCCCGCACGACTTGCTCAGCGGTCATCCCTTTGGCACCGGCCTTGGATTTTTTAACGCTGCAGGAAAGATCTTGCATAGCCAGGTCATAAATGGTAGGATTCTTGTCAAGAATGCAGCTTATGGCGTTCAGTTCCTCGGCTTGAGGGTGGTCAATTTTAGGCGGCATCAGCGGCATCTGTTTTTCGCTGTTTTTGCGCATTTTGTAGTGGCTCCTTTCTCAAATTTGATAGTATTTTTAATTGGTTGTACTTTTACTTATACTATCAGTGGATGGACACTAATTAGCTTCTGAATTTTCTTTTGACTCTTGCAAGGCCAATTAGCCCAATTTCAATGAGAAGCAGGAGCGCTATAAAGGTCTGTCTTTTGATAAGACCTTTGTTCCCATATACTTTTTTTAACCATAAGAAGGAGTTGTATCTTCCACTCGTGCAGATAAAAGATCCCAATAAGCTTTTGAGAGTCTTTTAGAAAATATACCTCCCAGCCGCCTGAGAATTATAATGCCTGTAAGAGGATGAAGATCGAATATCTTATCCAACTTCTTTCTTTCCAACTTCACCACCTTTAAATCCGTGGCACAGACGCCGGAGGCGGTATATAGCCCGGGTTCAACCATGCTCGACCAACCAAATATCTCACCTGGCTCTGTCAGACTAAAGACTAGAGAGCCTCCGTTTTTTATTACCAGTTTAACGGTCCCCTCCTCCAGAATATACAGATGCTCGGCTTCCTCACCCTGTTCAAATAGCACCGTATCTTTAGCATAGTTTTCTTCAGAGCAAATATTGGCTATATCTTCCATTACATTAAAATCAATTCCCTTAAAAAGATCTGTTTCTTCGATAATCATTTTTGCCTCCTTTCTGAGAAGATCAGTACATTACGAACGAAAAAAGTCCACCACGTGTTTGCACCCTTCACTGCCGGGTCATGGGCAAGAGAAAGGTGACTCTTGCCCATTATTACTTAACCGACCGAAGCTCTGATGTCACGGATCGGGAGCTTGTAATTTCGGGGCACACCGAGCATATTAAGGTCATGAGCCAGCGAGAGGTGTGTCTTTTTGCCACATTAACTGTAAGTCGCTTGCCCTCGGCCCTTAAGTCGAGCTCATCAAATAGCTTTAGCTTCCTTCGTGCCTCAGCCTCATATACTGTTCCATCGGCGCCAAAAATCTTGGTTGCGTAGAGCTCTAACTTCTCCTCTGTAAGAGTTTCATCCTCATAGAGTGGTTGGGGTTTCTTGGGAGTCTCAAGGGCTTTAAGAACTAAATCGGCCAAATCCATTGCTCCCTCTCCGCCATAAGTCCAATTCTCACAGGGTCCTGCTTCAAGAGCTCCAGCATCCAAAGCCATCTTCCGAACCAGTTCTACTTCTTTGTCAGTGTCGGAAGTAAACCGGTTAATAGCAACCACAACGGGGGTGCCGGTCATCCTGGCGATCTCTATGTTCCGAGCCAGGTTCTCGCAGCCTTTTTCTACCGCGGGCAGGTTTTCCGTCTCCGCCATTTCCTTAACCTTGGCATATGCCATCCCAGGGAGAAGTTGATAGGCACCGCCATGCTGCTTCAAGGTTCGAATTGTAGCGACGATAACACAGCAATCAGGCCAGATGTCATATCCCGCCCACTTTGCCTGACGGCAGACGACCTCACAGAATTTAATGTAGCTGCATTCAACGCCGAATCCATTCCCAGTGACCATATAATCGGCGAGTTTTAGAGCAACCAGGTTCGCCATGGAAGAATTGTTGCCATGGGCCACGTTGGCAAATGGGAAGCCATGACAAATCATGGGATGACCCTCTGTGGACTGAACCAGATTAGGCTTTATGGCATCAATCATCAGAGCTGTCATCGCTCCAGCAACCCCAAGGTCTTCGCACGTAACCGGCTTGCCATCGTAAGTATAGACAACAACTGCCCTCCTGAACCTTTCTCTCAAATCTTTAAGGCCCAGAGCCAAGTCATGTATAGCTGCTGACTCCGTAGCTACCGTGATATCGTAATGCGCCAACCTTGGATAGCCATTAGCTATACCACCGATACCAACCAAAACATCGCGCAACGCCCGGGCATTTAGATCCACACAATAAGTCCAGGTGACATTCAAGGGGTCAATTCTTAGAGGATTCCTATTTTTGTCGCCGAACTCTTTCCCATGCAAGATACTGGCATCTATGGCTGCGGCACAGAGATTATGAGCCGCCTCCGTAGCAGGAATATCTCCCGTGAACATGAGATTTATGGCCTCCATGGGAAGCGCCTGCGAATAACTTCCTCCGCCTGCTCCTCCCTTTATGCCAAAAGTGGGGCCTTTGGATGGCTCACGGAAGGTATTTATGATGTTGAGCCCTTTCCGCGCCAGGGCTTGACCAAGCCCAAAGGCTGTCACTGTCTTACCCTCTCCCAGAGGAGTTGGAGTCATGGCAGTTACGGTGATATCTTGCCATCGGGCTTGTCCTTCAGCCGCTCCAGCACTTTGTCATAGTCTATCTTAGCAATATATCTGCCGTGGAGCTCAAGCTCCTCATCCAAAATCCCTGCTTTCTTTGCTATCTCAGTTATGGGTAGCATTTCTGCCTCTTGGGCGATTTCAACATCCGATGGTACTGGTGATCTAATCTATACTGGCATATCAAACCTCCTTATTTATACTTGTTTATAATTTCAATGCTCTCAGCCTCCGCCATTCCTCAAAGAATGATAGCGGACTCCGGCCCTTATTCTATCTAGAGATTACAGGAGATAATTGATAAGAAGTCGCTTTATGAAAACGGATGAAGCAAAAAGATCGAATTTTGTACCGCTTTCAACCTAACCGCAAAATATGGAACCCTACAGTAACTCGTCAAGATTACTAGATGATAAGTAAGATTGAACAACATGAATGTCAGCGCCGGAGAAAAATAACCCGATAATTACAGGAATATGTATTTTGGAAAGGAAGTAATATGGTAAATATCAGTAATATCAATAAGTTACAGGCTTAGTTTTCAGGACACATGGATTCTCTATGATATTTTACCCTCCCAACAGTAAGGATTATCCTCCTGTTAGGAGCAAGGCGGGCACATTTTGAGGAGATTTCCCATATGGTAACCTGGATGGAAATTTGAGAATTGTAGCAAACCCTTACTGGAAAAAACCTAGATTAAAACAACACTTATTTTACACTATTTTTTTTACTCCCTTTGTCAATAGAGGAAAGGGTTCATTTTAATAGGGAAAAATCCCAGAGAGCGGGAACTTAACCCGTACGATAAAGCTATATCTAATTATTTTCTATGTAGAGCAAAAATATGGGAAATATCGTTATATCGGAAGGAAATTTAGCTCTTTGTTACTGAAGTATTAGATAGGGGATATGAAATGTGATCAGATCAAAGCCAAACGACGGGACAATATTACCTTGGGAAATCGCGATATTTCAGAAGAAGCCATGGAGCAAATTTTAAAGGATTCTAATTGTAAAACCTTCATAAACAGGTTGCCGGACGGCATCGACACCGTCCTCTCTGAAGGGGGAGCATCAATCTCAAGTGGTGAACGCCAGCTAATATCGATTGCAAGGGCTTTTGCCCGCAATCCAGACCTTAATATAAATCTTTTTTGGTTCCGGCTTGTCAAGTTTAGGCCCGGTAAAAAAATAGAGCCCGAAAAATATCGGGCCCTATTGGATTAAATAGATGAATTGTTTGTAATGCTTTTAGAACAGGCCGTAAGGTTTGCCGGTCTTGAGATTCACGTCCACTTTCCGGAAGGCCGGGCTGGAGCTGGTGCCGGGCATCAGGCTGATGGTGCCGGTGCACGGACAGATGTACTTGGCGCCGCTGTACAGCAGGAAATCCCTGACCGCCAAAGACCAGCCCTTGGGCACGCCCTTTATGGTGGGGTCGTGGGTGAGCGACAGGTGGGTCTTCACCATCATCACGTGATAATCTTGGAACTGGGGATCGGCTTCGAACATCTTCGCCTTAGCCTCCGCCTCGGGCGTATAAACCACCCCGTCGGCGCCGTACACTTCCCGGGCGATGGTTTCAATCTTCTCACGTAGCGGCATCTCCATGGGATAGAGAAACTTGAAGTCCACTTTCTCCTTGCAGGCGTCCATCACCGCGTCGGCCAGCTCCACGCCGCCCTCGCCGCCATAGCGCCAGTAGTTGCCCTCCGCGGCCCGGACCCCTTCGGCTTCTGCAGCCCGTTTAACCATCTTGACCTCTTCATCGGTGTCGGTGGGGAAGCGGTTGATGGAAATCACCGGCTTGATCCCGGACTTCTTGACGATGTTGATGTTATGGATCATGTTCTGCATACCGTCCTCCAGCCAGGCCAGGGTCTGGGGGGTGGAGGTGTAGTATTCCTCGGGGACGGGGCGGCCCGGCCTGACGGGCAGGGCCCCGGCGTTGACCCCGTGGTGCTTCAGGGCCCGGATGCTGCTGGTGAGCACCGCCACGTTGGGTGTGAGCCCGCTCTCCCGACACTTGATGTTCCAGAACTTCTCGAAGCCCAGATCGCAGCCGAAGCCGGACTCGGTCACATGATAATCGAAGAGCTTCAGGCCGGTCCGGCAGGCGACGATGGAAGACTGGGCCACCGCGATGTTGCCGAAAGGCCCGGCGTGCACGAAGCAGGGCTGCAATTCGACCGTGGCGCACAGGGTGGGGTTGATGGAGGGCAGCATCCAGGCGGTCATGGCCCCGCCGCACTCCAGGTCCTCGGTAGTGACGCGGTTGCCCTTCTTGTCATAGGCCACGGTGATCTCGCCCAGCCTTTTGCGCAAATTCGGCAGGTCGCTGAACATGGAGAGGATGGCCATCACTTCCGAGGCCACGGCGATGCAGAAGCTGGAGTCCATCTCGAAGCCGTCCATCTTGGTGCCCCGGCCGATGGTGATGTTGCGCAACGCCTGGGCGCACAGGTCAAAGCACCATTTCATCTCAACTCTTCTTGGGTCGATGTTCAGCCGTTTGAGGGGGATCTTGGCCAGTTGCTCGTCGTCGTAGTTGAACTCGTGCTGCAGCCGCGAGGTGAGCGCCACCATGGCCAGGTTGTTGGCGATCATGATATTGTTGATGTCCCCGGTGAGGCCCAGGGAAAAATCGGACATGGGAATCAATAGTGCGATGCCGCTGCCGGCCGCGGTGCCCTTGATGTTCATGGTGGGGCCGCCGGAGGGTTGCCGGATGCAACCGCCGACGTTCACGCCGCGCGCGGCCAGGCCTTCAATCAGGCCCATGCTGGTCACGGTCTTACCTTCCCCCAGGGGGGTGGGGGTGATAGCGGTGACATCGATGTAATAGCCGTCCTTCTCGTCCTTCAGGCGCTCCAGGACCTTCATGTATTCCACCCGGCCGATTTTCCGGCCCATCGGGATGCGCTCTTCGGGCAAGATGCCGATCTTGTCGCACTGCCGGTTAAAATCCAGTTCCTCTTCGGCAAGCTCTCCAATCTGCCAGTCTTCCTGTTTGGTGGGGTCATATTTTGCCATAATACTATTCCTCCTCTATTAAAGTTAACAGATACGGGAACCCGCTGTCAGATTTTTACGTCCGGTTCCCATTACTTAATTTCACAGGGTTTTAAACCCTATACAGCTCATCTGAGAATCAAGTAAAAGACAGAGAAACTTTGTCGTAGTCAATCTTAGCGATATACCTGCCGTGGAGCTCGAGCTCCTCATCCAAAATCCCTGCTTTCTTAGCCACCTCAGTTATAGGATACATTTCTGCCTCTTGGGCGATTTCAATATCCGATGGTACTGGTGATCTAATCTATACTGGCATATCAAACCTCCTTGTTTATACTTGTTTATAATTTCGATGCTCTCAGCCTCCGCCATTCCTCAAAGAATGATAGCGGACTCCGGCCCTTATTCTATATAGAGATTACAGGAGATAATTGATAAGAAGTCGCTTTATGAAAGCGGATGAAGCGAAAAGATCTAATTGTGTAGCGCTTTCAAATAACCGTAAAATATGGAACTCCACTGTAACCCGTCAAGATTACTAGATGATAAGTGAGATTGAACAACAGAAATATCAACGCCTGAGAAAAACAACTTGATAATTACAGGAATAGGTATTTTGAAAATGAAGATAAGAGGATAATAAAACTAATATCTGTGAGTTATAGGCTTAGTTTTCAGGACCATGGATTTCCTGCCATGATATTCTAACCTCCCAACAGTAAGGATTATCCTTCTGTTAGGAGCGAGGTAGGCACATTTTGAGGAGTTTCTTCATAGGGTAACCTTTTGAACGGAAACTTGAGAATTGTGGTAAACCCTTTTTGAGAAAAACATAAATTAATAAATTATCATCATTTTTTTGTTCCCTTTTGTCAATGAGGGGATGGGTTCATTTTTATAGGGGAATATCCCGAAAAGATAGGGACTTGTCCCAGACTATGGTTTTAAATAACTTCCGTTAATGACAATTATTAAATGTATGGCTGAAAATGTTTCAACTTAGTGCCTGAACCTTTAATTTTCGAAAAGTATAGGTTTATGGCCGAAATCATAAAAATTACAGATCTCTTGCCATGGAGAAGTGTTTTCTCTTGACAGGGGCCTTTTAATGGGTGCCATCATCACAGGTTAAAGCACTTCAATTTCCATTACATATATCATTTCTTACAAAATTGCAAAAATCAGACTTTTTCGACTATCTCAGCAATTATCATAAGTTTTAGACTTAAGGGTATGACCACACAATATGGCTTTCTCCGTCCTCAAAACAGAGCTCCCAGTGGGAGTATTATATGCTGAAATAATTTGAAACTTATCTATTCAATGATTATATTTATATAAACAAAACTTAAAAAAAGCCGAGTAAATAACAAATCTATTTCAATTTATGCCTGTGTACCGATGAATAACAGATACTCAATAGTAAAATGCTTGAAATACGCGGCTGTCGGACGGGCTAAAGCCAAATATGTGGATGTCATGGCGGAGGCCCAACAACTGCCGATTCAACTTCAACCGTCAGTTTGGAGTAAATATCTAAAATATAAATCGCGTTGTGGACTTTCTTTTAAAAAAATTAATCCGGGATGTAACCTGGTTTTACGATCAATATTACAGAGGGGATCCTTATGTTAAATGTCTCCATTTGGTTTTTCTTGAAGAGATGTACAATCCGGAACGATTTAAGAACACGGCGGATCTACCGACAGAGAGAGTTGCTTTTCTGACCGAAGTACAGGAAGAAGTTAATAAGACAATTTATTAACTGCTTAAATAGAAACAGTCTGTTGCAGGGTTAATGCACGATACCTCGCATGAAGCTTCAATTTTCTAAAAGTGAGAATTTATTACCGAAATCAATGTTGCGTTATCTTGCCTTATGTGGCCTATTGCCTGAGTTGTGATATCTAATCGGCATTTTATCTCTGGCATTTTCTGCGAGCTATTGAGATTAACCCATTTTAAGATGATCACTCCGTAAGTTTGTTTATGGTTTTGCAGTGCAGTTTTAAGTTTGTGTGCTGATAGTGTTTCATGGTTGTGTCCGGTTTTGAATGGCCCAGGATCTCGGACGTTGATTTGAGATCGGCTTCCTGACCCGGAACGGTGGTGGCAAAACTGTGACGGAAATCATAAATTCGTAGCCGGCGGTTTATGCCGGCTCTTTTTTTTGCGGCGTAGAAGGCTTTTTTGTCTTTATCCTCTACCCTCCATTTTTTTAAGGATTTTAAAAGTGTCGGATGGATCGGCACCAGCCGGGATCGCGGTCCGGCATTACGGCCGGATATAATCAGAATTTTTCCGGCATACAGGTCCATGGATTTCAACTGTAATGAGATTAGATCTTTCTGGCCGGGTCTGAGGCCGGTGTAAAACGAAATCAAAAGGCAGGAACGATGGTAATCAACTGACGATTTGCGCAGGGCCTGTAACGAGGTTTTTTCCATGGTTCCGAATTTGGCGACCATGTAGTTATCCAACAAATCCTCGAATGTAGGAGATTGTTCCGGTTGTGTGCGAGGGGTATATGATCCCAAGTCCAGCTCGTCATTTCGTGCCCGGGCTTTTTTTTCGACTTCTAACCCTCTGCCGAAATATTCACGGGTGTAGCCGCTTTTTTTGGATTTATCCCGATACTGGACAATCCAGCGGCCGTCCTTTAGTTGGTGGACTGACAATGTTTATTTCTGTAGGTTTTTATAAGATTTAATTATTGTTGCCTTGGCGTCCTTTTTTACTATACAGCGCATTGCTCGATGCTGCTTTGATTTTTGAAACAGCCTCCATTGCTTGTCGGGCTTTTGGCATTCAATCCTGATAGAGTCGCCTTCAATGCAATCACCCACATTTCTGCAGCAATTTTTTTTATTTTTCATGTGCTTTTTATTTTTCCTTCTGCCTCTAATTCTTCGCAGATTGCAAAAGCCATTTCAAATTCTATACCAAGCCTTTCTTCAAGATCGGCTGGATCTATATTTTCCCCATCATGCTCTTTAAAATATTTGGCAATCTCTTCT
>Ga0315534_1003202_pt1 | contig 10631 bp, 9 predicted proteins | sample SalMarSW160240MG_FD_203094 | JGI IMG/M metagenome (GOLD analysis project Ga0315534, IMG submission 203094) | Salt marsh sediment microbial communities from the Plum Island Ecosystem LTER, Massachusetts, United States - Salt Marsh Sediment SW1602-40 ... | reverse complement strand
CCGCCGAATTTCGCCTTTGCTGCATTTGACCATCTGTTCGCCCCGAATCAGATGGTCTCAGCGAATCACATCTCGCGCCCCGGGCGAAGCACTCCTCCCGCCGATTCACGCAGGTATGGAGGCGGTAATAAGTCGCGCGGCGGCACTGCGAATGTCGCGCCGTCGCCGCCGAAGACATAAGGAAAGTCACGACCGTCCAGCGCATTCTTTGCCGCAGCGATCACGGCAGCGCCGGCCATGTTCACGGCCCTGTAGCGGCTTTCGCGGATGGCCTGAGTCGATTGCACGATGTCGGACACGCCGATCGTCCAATCATCCGGCAGTCGGACGTAGGATGCCTGCTCCACGACGTTGCCGAAGCTGGTGAAGATGGGAATGTTCGCGTAAAATGAATTGTTATCGTTCGTCGCAGGCATCGACGCCGTCCTGTAGGCCCGGCAGCCTCAATTTTTCATGACATCTTAAGGGTGGGCCCTCCTGGTGCGGCAAGAGTAGGCGCATCGATGCGCACAGCCTCATGATCACATTGCCGCACGTGATCGAGCGAGCGGACACCGAGCGAACGCATGTTGCCGAGCGTCATCGGCGGTCCGGGGGATGGCATGACGGCGAGCTGCTAGGCGCTCAGCGGGGGTGAGGCGGTCGCATCGTATGTCCGGTTTGCCCGAAAGCGGACATGGCCGGGCGATTTATAAGTCCGCGCCGTAGTCGGCAACTCCCGCTCGGCTCGCGCCTCGCGCCTTGGTGCTCGCCGACCTCTCCCGCTGGGGGAGATTGAACACCCGCTTACTACTTCGCCATGCCGTAAGGGGGGCGGGGGATGGCGGCATGGGCGGCGCGTAGCGCTGCCGACCAGCGCTGGCGCAGATCGGTGAAATACGGCTCCTCCGGCTCGATCCGATAGGCCAACTCCGCCTCGCAGGCGTTGCGCCGCGCCACAAGAATATCGATCGGCATGCCGACGCTGAGGTTGGAGCGCATGGTGGAGTCGACCGAGATCAGCGCGATCTTGAGCGCATCGTAGAGATCGATGTCATGCGTCACCGCGCGGTCCAGCACCGGCTTGCCGTATTTGTGCTCGCCGATCTGAAAATAGGGCGTGTCGTGCGTGCACTCGATGAAATTGCCGGCCGCGTACATCATGAACAGCCGCAGTCGGCCGCCCTTGATCTGGCCGCCAAGCAGAAATGACAGCTCGAATTTAACATCGGCCGCCTCGAGCGCGGCGGCTTCCATGCGGTGCAGGGCGCGAATGGCACGCCCGAGCCGTTGCGCCGCTTGGAACATCGTGGGCGCATCGATCAGCGTTTCGCGCTCGCCGGTCTCGGGATTTTCCAGCCCCTCATGGAGCATGCTGAGGACAGACTGGGAGAGCGAGAGGTTTCCCGCAGAAGCGACCGCGATGATCCGTTCGCGGGGGACGGCGAACACGTGCAGCTTGCGAAACACCGAGATGTTGTCCAGGCCCGCGTTGGTGCGGGTATCGGCGATCATTACGAGCCCGTCGCGCACGAGAATTCCACAACAATAGGTCATCGATATGCGCGACTCCGAACGCGATTGGCGGGGCATTTTGCGCAGCAATCCGTCAAACGGCAACCGGCGCGATTGGCTTTTTTCGCCGCAGAGGCTCAGCTTTGCGTCTGGCGAAGCGACTGATCGACGCGCACGGTGACCGCAAGCCGTTCGCCTTCGCCGCCGAAGCGCGTGCCGCGCACGGGCGCGGCGCCGAGATAATCGAGACCGACCGCAACGCGCACATGGGCGTCGGTGACGCAAATTTTGTGCGCGGGATCGAAGGCGATCCAACCGAGGTCGGCGACGAACGACTCGACCCACGCGTGGCCCGCCTCCTGCGCGACGACGCCGTCGTTGCGGCGCAAATAACCGCCGACATAGCGCGAGGGGATTCCCCGGCAGCGTGCGGCGGCGATGAAAATGTGGGCGAGGTCCTGGCAAACGCCGCGGCGGAGCGCGAAGGCTTCTGCGGCGGTGGTCGCGGCGTGGGTGGGATCGGCGTCGTAAGCCACGTCTTCATGCACGCGGCGGAGCAGAGAGTGGAGCAGGTCAAGCCGGTCCTTGTCGGCGCTTCCGCCGAGGCTGTGGGCGAATTCCTGGATGGCCGCGTCCGGCTCGGTGAGCGGCGTCTTGCGCAGATACAGGCTGGGGGGAAAGCGTTCAACCGCGCCCCGGACGATTCCATGCGTATCCTGGGTCTCGACCTCGCCCGCCACCAAGACGGTCAGCTCGCTCAACGGAGTGTCGGTGGTGAAGGTGTGCGTGACGTTGCCGAACGCATCCTCTTTTGCGTCGAGCCGGCAGTCCTCGGACACCTCGATCCGCCAGTCGACGACGTGTTGGCCTTCGTGCGAGCGCGGGGTCACGCGCAGCGCTTGGATAACCCGCGTGACCGGCGTGTCGTAGCGATAAATCGTTTCATGAGAGACGAAGATGCGCATCGCGGGCTTGCGTCGAGACCGAAGAGCTCAGACCGGCATCGCTCACATGAGGTACTGCCGAGTGACGGCGGCGCCGAGCTGGTTGTTGTCCGCTATGAACTCTTCGATGAACTCGTGCAAGCCGGTCTGGAAAATCTCCTCCATGCGGCTGTTCTGGAGCCGCGCTCTGATCGCGCGGGCCTGGCGCTGCGCTGGGCCTTGCCGGCCGTAGGCGGTGGCGATCGAATCGCAGTAGCGCACGAGGTTATCGTAGCAGCTCGCGAGCGACCGCGGCATTTGCGAGTTGAGGATGAGGAGGTCGGCGATCAGCCAGGGCTTCAGTCCTTCCCGGTACACCCAGTGATAGGAGGTAAGCGCGGAGACCGAGCGCAGGATCGCGGCCCACTGGTAGTAGTCGAGCGGGCCCCCTATCGGGGCGTCGACCGGAAGCAGCAGGTGATACTTTTTGTCGAGGATGCGGGCGGTGTTGTCCGCGCGCTCGATATTGAGGCCGAGACGGGCGAACCAGAACATGTCGTTGCGCAGCATGGTGCGGAAGGCCGAGCCGTCGAAGCGCAGCGAAATCTCCTGCACCCAGCGCAGAAAGCGCAGGAACTCCTCGCGCGAGCCAGGAGCATTGGCGAAGCGCTTGAGCTCCAGCCAGGCGCCGTTGATGACGTCCCACATCTCGCTGGTGATGGCGGTGCGCACGGCGCGGGCGTTGGTCCGCGCGAGCTCGATGCAATTGCAGATCGAGGATGGGTTCTGCGGTGAGAACGCCAGAAACTCCATCACATTCGCTTCGTTCGCCTCGGGATAGCTGGCGGCGAAGGCCTTGCTGCATCCTGCGGTCGCGACCGCCGATTCCCACTCATTCCTGGAGCCGATATAGGCGATCGGAAGGCTCGTCAGCCGCATTGTCACTTCGAGAATGCGGGCGAGGTACTCGGCGCGCTCGACATAGCGCGAGACCCAATAGAGGTTGTCAGCGGTTCTCGACAGCATCAGCGGTCCAGCACCCAAGTGTCCTTGGTGCCGCCTCCCTGGCTGGAATTGACGACGAGCGAGCCGTTCAGCAGGGCGACCCGCGTGAGCCCGCCCGGAACGATCCGGATCTGATCGCGCCCGGTTAACACGAAAGGACGCAGATCGATGTGCCTGGGCGCGATGCCCTTATCGACGAGGGTGGGGCAGGTCGAGAGCGCCAGCGTCGGCTGAGCGATGTAGTTGCTCGGATTGGCTTCGATGCGGGCGCGGAAGGTCGCGATCTCCGCCTTGGTTGCGGCAGGCCCCACCAGCATGCCATAGCCGCCGGAGCCGTGCACGATCTTCACCACGAGTTCGGGCAGATGGTCGAGCACGTAAGACAGGTGCTCCGGCTCGCGGCAGCGCCAGGTCGGGACGTTGTTGAGGATCGGCTCCTCCGTGAGATAGAACTTCACGATCTCTGGCATGTAGCTGTAGACCGCCTTGTCGTCGGCGACCCCGGTGCCGACCGCATTGGCGAGCGTGACGTGCCCGGCGAGGTAAGCCGACATCAGGCCGGGAACGCCGAGCTCGCTGTCCGGGCGGAAGGCGAGGGGATCGAGGAAGTCGTCGTCGACACGGCGATAGATCACGTCGACCCGCTTCGGTCCTTCGGTCGTGCGCATGTACACGACCCCGTTCTTGACCAGGAGATCGCGGCCCTCGACCAACTCGATGCCGAGCTTGTCGGCCAGGAACGAGTGCTCGAAATAGGCGGAGTTGTAGATGCCGGGGGTGAGCAGGACGACCGTGGGATCCGACGAGGCCGTCGTAGGCGCCACCGATTTCAGTGTCGCCAGAAGCTCGTCGGGATAGTTTTCCACAGGGGCGACGCGATAGCGCGAGAACAAGTCCGGGAACAGCCGCAGCATGATCTCGCGGTTCTCCAGCATATAGGAGACCCCCGACGGCGCGCGGGCATTGTCTTCGAGCACGTAGAACGTCTTCTCGTCGACGCGCACGATGTCGATGCCGGCGATATGCACATAGATGTTGTGCGGCACCCTCTGGCCATTCATCTCCGGGCGGAACTGCGGGTTCTGGAACACTAGGTCTTCCGGAACGATGCCCGCTTTGAGAATTGCGCGCGGACCATAGATATCGTTCAGATACAGATTGATCGCGCGCACGCGCTGTTCGAGGCCGCGGTGGAGAACGTCCCACTCAGCGGAAGAGATAATGCGGGGAATGACGTCGAAGGGGATGAGCCGCTCGGTCGACTCCGCCTCGCCATAGACCGCGAAGGTGATGCCGATGCGCCGGAACAGCAGTTCGGCTTCCTGGCAACGTTGACCGAGCAGTTCAGGCGGTTGGCCCTTCAGCCAATCGTCAAGCACCGCATAGGCGGCGCGCACCTCCTCGTCATGGCCGTTCATCTCATCGAAAGCGACCGGCATCACTTCCTCCAAGACCCAGATGCCCCCCTCACGCGGGCTCTGCCGAGAGATTGAAGCTGCAAGCTTCAGGCCAAGTTTTTCCTTAAGGGGAACAAGACGGAAGGGCCGTCGCAGCCTCAGGAGACTGCCCAAGCTTTAGGCTAATCCTGACCAGGAGTGCGGCGCGGACGCTCGCACCGGCGTGCAATCAGCCCTACTTGAGCCGCTCCGATGGTCGGGCTAGAGGACTCATAGGTATGGAGCCGACCCATGATCGACAAGAACGGGCGCCACCCCGCGGCCCAGCCCGCGCTCTCGGCTTTGTCCACGGCGGAACCCTCGGGCGCGGAGCTTCCGCAGGTCCGATCCGTCCCCCACGTCATCACCGCCGGGTTGCTGGTGATCGGCAACGAAATCCTGTCGGGACGGACCAAGGACAAGAATATCGGGCACATCGCCCGGGTTCTGACGGAAATCGGGATCGACCTGAAAGAGGTGAGAGTGGTCGCCGACGAAGAGCCGGCGATCGTCGCCGCGCTGAATGAGTTGCGGACCCGTTACACCTACGTGTTCACCACCGGGGGAATCGGCCCGACCCATGACGACATCACCGCGGACAGCGTCGCCACGGCGTTTGGCGTGCCGCTCGACTACGACCCGCACGCGATCGCGCTGCTGCGCGAGCGGCTCGGCGGAGCGGATCTCAACGCGGCGCGCATGCGCATGACTCGCGTTCCGCGCGGCGCCACGCTGGTCACGAATAAAATCTCCGCTGCGCCCGGCTTCTGGATCGACAATGTGATCGTTATGGCCGGCGTGCCGGCGATCATGGAGGCGATGCTCGACGAGGTTATTCCCAAGCTGCGTGTCGGGGCGAAGCTGATTGCCGAGACGGTGCGCGCCGACCTGCGGGAGGGCGATATCGGCAGCGAGCTTGCCGCGATAGCCGCGGCCCATCCCGACGTAATGATCGGCAGCTATCCGTTCATGGACGATCGCGGACCGAACACCAATGTGGTGCTGCGTGCGCGCGATCCGGAAAAACTGGCAGCAGCGAAAGCGGCGGTGGAGAAGACGGTCGCGCACCTACGAGCGGCTCTGGCAGGACATGCAGGCGGTAGCGCGCCGGCTAAGCAAACCTCCGACGGCGCCACGTGAGCAGCGAAACACCGACGATGCCTACCTACGACAAGACCGTTACGGTGTCGTGGGACATGTTCCACCGCGACGCCCGCACGCTCGCAAGCCGACTCGCCGACGAGCGTCCCTTCGCGGCTATCGTTGCGGTGGCGCGCGGCGGCCTCGTGCCGGCGGCGATCGTCGCGCGCGAGCTCGGCATCCGGCTGGTCGAGACGGTGTGCATTACAAGCTATGAACACATGACGCGCGGCGCCGCGAAGCTCCTCAAGAGTGCATCGCGCGAGGTGATAGCGCTTGGCGATAACGAGGGGAGCGCGCTGCTGATCGTCGACGATGTCGTTGACACCGGACAGACGGCACGTGTGGTGCGGGAGTTTCTGCCGCGGGCGCATTTCGCTGCCGTCTACGTCAAGCCCATGGGGCGTCCGTTAGTCGATACATTCGTCACCGAAGTCGCGCAGGACGCCTGGATTTACTTTCCCTGGGACACGGCGCTCGCGTTTCAGCGGCCGATCCGGGGCGACGAGGAATAGGATTTCATCGAGGTCAGTCCGGCGTGAAATCGGATTGCCAGAACACGATTCAATCCTGCACAAGTGAAGGGCATAAGAACGCTTGAGTACCGACGAACAACCGGGACGCGCAAAATTTCACGGTGCCGACTTGCGAACGATGACGGGCAATCGAGGCGACTTGACCGTCTGCAGCGTGTTGGTTGGCCGGCGTTTCCTCACGCTTGAGGAATAGCGATGCCGAGAAGACTGTCCCTATCCGGCGCCGCGCCCGGAATGTCGATGCGTTGCGGCGCTAGCAGGTCGAGCCGCTGGTTCAGTCCGCGCGCCAGCGTGTGGATATAGAAATACGTAGTGCGGTCGTCGGTGGCGTTCATGACGGGCGATGGCGCAGAGATGATCCGCAGACTGCCGCATTCGCCGATCCAATCGATGTGCCGGTGGCCGTGCATCACCACCGCGCCCGGCGCAATATGCTGCAGGCGGCGCACGAACCAGCTCCCGTTGATGAGGGCTGTTCCGATCCGCTCCGAGAGGTGCTTTGCCGGCATCGGGTATTCGACCATGTGGTGGTGCAGCCCGACCAGCCAGCACGCGGAAGGAAATTGCGCGCAGGCGATCTCGACGCCGCGCATTTCCACGGCGGACACCAGCCCGAGCGCATTGGTGAAGGAGAAGTGGGTGTCGGCGTTCGAATTCAGGAGGATGATACCAAGGCCGTCCTCGGTCTGCGGCGGGCGAACCATCGGGAAGAGATTGCTCCACAAAGCGGCAAGCGGGCGCGACAGGCGAAATGAACCCTTGTCCGCGAACTCCGCAATCGCAGCACGGTGCGGTCGCAGCACCTCGTCGAGCGTCGGGCCGAGGCGCCGCCTTTTGAGGTCGACGGTGTGCATGCTCGCACCCTGCACGGCGGCCATGGCGGAAATCATCCGCGCCTCCCGAAGGCGCTTGTTGGAGCTGAGCGGCATATCGAGGCGGGCGGGGTTCGCCCGATCGACGACGTTGATGTCGTGATTGCCCGGCAAGATGAGCAGGCGGGCGGCAAGCTGCGGATAGGGGGCGAGCGCGGTAAAGCACTCGGCCCATTCCGCCGAGCGGCCGGCATCGGTTAGGTCGCCGGTTATGAGCACTGCGTCGAGTGGCTCACGCGCGTGGATAGCGTCCAGACGTTCGAGGACGCTGCGCAGCCTGCCGTTTCCGCAAGGCCCGGAGCGCCCGCTCTCGATGCGAAATCCGTAGTGCTCGCCGACCGTATGAGTGTCCGATAGGTGCGCGATGCGCCATCGTCGCTGCTCACTGGGTGGGTGCGCAGGCGATACGATGAAATCGCGCGGCTGGTCCATGGTGGCGTCGGCCAGGCCCCACGCGAGCGCGGCTACGCCGAAGTAGCCGGCAATAAGCACGAAGCTGTTGGCTACGGCGATCGCGACAACGCGCCAGGGCGAGGCGAGATCTGCGATCGTTCCACCCCACAGGGTCGCGGGCCACACTATTGCGACCAGCCACAGCGCGATAACAAGGATCATTAACCCGGCCACCGCCGCCATTCCGGCGCGCAGGACTGAGCGCATGTCGCTGCTTGCGCTCGCCGGGAGGAGCTTTTCGGCAAGATGACGCAGGAGTTCGCGGACCACGGCGTAAGCGGGCTGAACCGCAAGCGAATTGAGGGACCAGAAACTATTCTCAACAATCCGGAAAAGCCGATGGCCGCCGTACCAACCGATGGCGATCACGGCGAGCGTCAGCAGCAGGGACCCGACGCCGGAAAGCGCATAGGCCACCTTCTGCGACAGCGTGGCGAACCAGATCGAAAAGGTGAGGGGAGCAAGACCAAGGAGGACGGCCGGCGCGCCGATCATCAGAACCCAGGCAACAACCAGCTTCGGCAGGCTGATCTCAGCCAGCAGGCTCCCGGCGAGCGACAGCATTGATCGCTGCTTGGTGCTCGAAGCGTCGTCCTCGACGTCGCCGCGCCGCGGATCGATGAGGAAGGTCATGCCCAGCTCGACACGAGGTTGCCCCGCACGACTCGTGCTTAAGCGAGGTGGCGATGCCTGACAATGCTGTGAACGCCGATCGCTACGCGAAGGGGAAGCGCTGCAATGACGCAATCGGACGCGGCGCAGCTTGCCGGGTGCCCACGGGGCTCCGCGCAGGGTGTGCGCGCGCGAACGCGCGTGCTGCCTAGGGCCTTCCGGGATGCGCCGCCATGGCGACCAGCGCCGGTAGGCCGATGTCCAGCTTGCCAGATAGCGCCGGCATTGCTGCTCGCGATCGTAGCCGAGAAGCGTGCCGAGGATGAAATCCTCCTCGGCGCTAAGCTGGCCAGACGGGCCGAATGGCGATCCGCCGCGCCACGGCGACGAACTGGGCGTTGCCGAAATAGAGATTGACCTTCAGCTCGTTCACCGGCTGCCGATAATAGGCGGCCGCATGCGCGGCAAACCATTCGCTATTCTTGATCTGGAACAATCTTTGTGAAATCGCGCGGCCTATTCTAAAGCGGTTTAAAGAACAACAGCTTTTCCTTCCACACTGCCCGGCGCGATCCGCGCCGGGCATATTTATTTGGGACGCAAACACCCGTTCTTTCCAAACCCGCGATACCGGCACAAAATTATCGGTCCCAAAACATAAAGCGGCCGAGGTCGACTCTCGGCCGCTCCTGTTCCGCCGTCCGAAACCCGCCTGCAACCCGCGGCACAGTCGCGGTTCGACTGGTTCGGCCCAACGTTATAAATCATAATAAGCGTGTATCCCGATGCTCTTTGACAAAAGTCAACTGCCCGCGGGTTTTGCAGCTCCAATGGCGGCGAACCGGTCTGCGTCCCCAGCGCGCCCCCCTTCGGCGCAAAACTGTTACCCATGTCTCCGGAATAGGCGTTACCCATGTCTCCGGAATGGACAATTCGAAAAACATAGGGAGGAACGCGCGCGATGACTGCAACGGATAACAAGGTCCCACCGCTGATCGACGATGCGACACCGGCGCAGATCGCCGCAATCCTCGGTGCCATGCGCGCCGTTGCCGACACTGGAAGGCCAGCGAGTGACAAGGATCGCCACGCCATCACCAGTGCGCGCCGTTACATGTTTGGCGCCAATGGCTCATTCGATGTCGCTGCGCTGAAGCCCGCCACCCCGGACGACCTGGCATCGGCATTGGCGGGAACAAACCTCGCCGAGAATGCGATCAAGTTCATTACCGTGATGGCGTTCATCGACGGCGAGCTGGACCGCGCCAAGATCGCGAAAGTGCTGCGCTATGCCAGCGCGCTCGGCATGCATCAGCACTATATCGACCAGATTGATGAGGCCGCCAACGGCCATCTCCAGGACGTGCTGGCCGATATGATCCGCTGCAACATGGAAAGCATCACCGGAAAATCGTGGGACGGCGGTGACGTCAATCAGTGGCTGCTGCCCTATACCGGCGATCACGCCAATCCGAGCGAGGCGGCCCGCTTCGAAAGGCTTGCCGACCTTCCGCAAGACACGTTCGGTCGTGCGTTCTACGACCACTTCCGTCGCAATAATTATGGTTTCCCCGGAGATCCGACCGCACTCAACGGCGCGTTCTCGCTGCCGCACGATTCCGTCCACGTGCTGACCGGCTACAACACGACGCCCCGCGGTGAAATTCTGGTGTCGACCTTCACCGCCGCCATGCATCCCTATTTCCCGATGGGCGGGCATGTCCTACCGGTCATCTTTTCCTGGCATCTGATGGTTCAGATCAATGAGATCGCACGCAGCGCCAAGGATGCGCTTGATCCGGATGAGTTCTGGCGCGCCTGGGCCGCGGGCGCGGTGGCGACCATCGATACGTTCGCGCCGAATTACTATTTCTGGAGTCACGTCAAGGAACCGCTGAAGGAGTTTCGCAGCCGTCACGCGATCCTGCCCCAAGGACTTGCCGGCACCGTGACCGCGTGACTGATGCCGCGGAAAAGCGACTTTTAAGCCATATTAAACATATTCTTCACGCGAAGAACGACATCGTCCGAGATTACTTTCACAATTATTTGGATACTGGCAGCATCACCAGTACCATTGGACCGCTAAGTGTTGGCGCGCTCGGAGAGATTCGAACTCCCGACCCCCAGATTCGAAGGCCCTCAGAACATAATCAGGGC
>Ga0315534_1003200_pt1 | contig 10636 bp, 7 predicted proteins | sample SalMarSW160240MG_FD_203094 | JGI IMG/M metagenome (GOLD analysis project Ga0315534, IMG submission 203094) | Salt marsh sediment microbial communities from the Plum Island Ecosystem LTER, Massachusetts, United States - Salt Marsh Sediment SW1602-40 ... | reverse complement strand
AGTCGGCTGCAGCTCTGCTTGGTCAGCAGGCCGAAATCTTCAAGAAGCATGGCATTGCGCTCGAATTCGTATTCACCCAAGACGACGGCGCGACCGAAGATCAGGTGATTTCAGGCGGCGCCGACGTAGGCTTGGCCGTTAACGCCATGCATGTCATGCGCAGCTACGCGCGCGGCGCGCCTTTGCGGATCATCGGCGGGCAACGGGCGGGCAGCATCAATTATTGGTACGTGCCGAAGTCCTCACCCATCAAGTCGATTGAGGGCATGGAGGGCAAGACCGTCGCTTATGAGAGCTACGGGTCATCCAGCCACTATGACGCCATCGATTTCATGCGGGAATATGGCCTAAAAGCAAAGTTAGTTTTGACCGGTGGCGCAAATGCGACGTTCGCCCACGTGAAAGCTGGAATAGTCGATATTGGCTGGGGAGCCCTCCCATTTGGCATCGATAAGATCGCATTAGGCGATATTCGGGTCGTCGCACGCGCGAACGACGTACCGAGCATTCGGAACAAGACCACCAGCGTGATGATCACGAATGCGGAGACCTTGCGGAAGCGCAAGCAGGTTCTGGTGCGGTTCCTGCTGGCCTATCGAGAGAGCGTCGCGTGGATGTATTCAGACCCCGCTGCCCTCCAGCGTTACGCCGAACTCGCCGACATGTCGGAAGGGGTCGCTCGCGAACTGCGCGACGAGTTTTTTCCGAAGGAGATGTTGTCGCCAGGCAGGATCATCGGTCTGAACGCGGTCGTCAACGATGCGATGGCTCTGCACTACCTTCACAAGGTGCTGTCGAGAGGTCAGATCAGGATTTTGGCTCCGAGCGCCCCAGCGACGCCAGTTGAACGGGTGCTTTGTGTGTTTGATAGCGAGGCATGTCCGATGGGATTGATCGCCCCGTAGCGCATCAGCACCAGGGGTATCCTATCCGAGGAGGCGAACTTGACCGTTCACACGCTATTAGCTCTTAAGGGCACGATCGTTCACAAGATAGGGCCGACGGCTTCCATCGCTTACGCCGCAAAGGTCCTCTCCGACCACGACGTTGGCGCGCTGGTGGTGACGGACGCGGAAGGCGCGATTGTCGGCATTATTTCCGAGCGTGACATCATGCGCGTACTTAGCGCACGCGGCCGCGCCGCGCTCGACACGCTCGTCGCCGAGGTCATGACGCGCAGGGTCATGACCTGCAGTCGGCACGATAGGGTGGACGATATCATGCAGCGCATGACCGAAGGCAAGCTCCGCCATTTGCCAGTGGTCGAGGACGAACGAATCATCGGCATCGTGTCGATCCGGGACGTCGTTAAGCGGCAACTCGAGGAGATGGAGCAAGACTTGGACGCGCTACGCGAATATGCCGGCTCAAAATTGCGGGCACGCCAAAATGTTTTGCAAAACAATATCAATTTAGAGCAGGCCCGCTTTCCTCGCGTGTTCTAATGCCATCTTTGATTTGAAAAGAGCAGGAGCATACATTTTCCCGCTGCGGGGATGAAACCGATGAAGAAGGGTTTAATCGCGGCTTTTCTATTCTTGTGGCCGTGCTTGGCCGGTGCAGGATGGAAGGTGGAACGCGGCACTAAGGTAGGCAGTTTACGTAACGATCCGGTCGGGATAATCGCCACCCTTCCGGCCAAGGCGACATTCGAAGGCATATCTGCCTATCTGCAAGTCGAATGCTTAGTGCATCCTCGGTCGACGGCGCTGATTGTAAGCATCGTGACGTCAAGAGGCACGGCTCCCAGTCTGATGATGTGGCGCTACCAGTTAGACGAACGTCCGCCGAAGCAGCGCGGCCCTTACAGTCGCCTCAGCTTGACGGTCACAGGCCTTGGGGATGCTTCCAGCGATGAATTCAAAGGCCTGTTAATGGCGCGACGATTACGCGTGACCTTGATGCCGACGAAAGGCCCGCAATGGCCATTCGAGTTCGATCTCAGCGGGGCCCCGCAGGCGATTAATGCAGTGCCCTGCCAAAAGTAATGCTTGTGCTCGACTCCGGTCCAAATCAGCGCAGGTGGACGAAGGCGACTAACAACGTCCCGCCCAACTTGCCACGGATAGCCCAACGCTAAAAATTCAATCGCTGCTTCACCGCGCAAAGCGCGCGACGATCCAGACATGGCGGGCCATTTCGCGGCATGCTTGCCTGAAAGCCGCTTTTCGATACGATAGCGGAAACTTGGATGAGCAGCGCAAGGCGACTAAAGAGGCTTCAAAACAATCGGCAAGTTCATCCGATACTTTACATGCTGATACTTCAGAGACGCCAACCTGCCTCATTGAAAGTCAGTCCTGTACAGCCGCTGCCCTGCAAATTCTTCCGTCTTAATATTGTCCAATAGAAAGGTCGATCCACGTCAAGAGACCTGCTGAATCTCTTTGTTGGCTCGAACCAGCCTCTCCGAAAATAACCTAATAATCAATGCATGGAATAACCCGGCCGCTTCCGGACACTGCCTCTGCATCGTCTCTAATTCCATGGCTCCCAACCTATAAAATATCCCGCTCTCCTCAATACGAACGCTAGCCGACCGCGGCGCTTTTGTGTAGACGGCCATCTCACCCAGTATGGCTCCCGCCGTATAGATCCGTATGACGCGTTCATGGCCATCCGGAAATACTGTGATGACCGCCGCGACGCCCGAGTGAACGAGATACATACAGTCGCCAGTTTCTCCCTGTCGAAACAGGTAGTCGCCGGCAGTGACTTCCACGGACTCAAAGAAAGGAGCAATTTGGCCTGCTGCGACAGGAACACCCAAAAGTTGAGTTAGTTGACCTTCGAAATCTCCGTATTTTCTTGTTTCAAAAACAAACGTCCCAAGTATTTGGGCCTCGCACCACGCGACGCCATCATCGAGTCGAGCGAACTCCATACGCTGCGTGGCTGCTGGAGCATCCGCGAAGAACCCAATTTTGTTCAATTGGTTACGGATATTTTTGGTGATCTCGGTGACCAAGATGTGCACGTTTTCTTTTTCCGATAACTGCGCCAATTTGGAAAAAACGTGCACAGCAGACGCATCGATTGTTCCAACGTTGCGGAAATCGATCACCAAGTATCGTATCTTGGTTTCAACGTCCTGGCTGCAAACACGTTCCTTGATTGTCGCACGCAGCCCTTCAGCCGTTCCGAAGAAGATAAAGCCTTGCAGCCTCACAATCCAAATTTGGCGCCCTTCACGATTCAAGATCTCTCGGCGCGCTGGATCTCGGTCGACATGGCTCGCGTGCTCGCTGCCGGTCAACTCACTCCTAATTACTTTAAGACGGCTGTAGGTGACGACAAACAAAACAACGGTGAGCGCTAACCCAAATGCGAAACCCTCAAGGATGCCGACAGCGGCAACAACATAGAAGATAACCAGGATGACCAGATAATCGAGCAGAGGTAGATACTTACGACTTTTCCAAATCCATTCGACGAGAAAGTCGAGACCCACGTAAATGAGCAGTCCGCCAAGGATAAACGTCGGGATACTCCCAATAAATCCGGTGCCGGCTACGATCGCCAAACTGACGACGCCGGCATACGTGAAGCCCATTAAGCGACGGTCGCCGCCCAGCTTGTAGGTGAGCGCCGTATCCGTAGCCACGTGCACACCGGGATATCCGCCTGCGAGTCCGTTGACCATGTTCGTCCAGCCGGCAACCTTCAGCTCACGATTCGGGCTGATCTCGCGCGAGGCAATGATCTCAATGCCTGAAACATCGATAAGCAGGATGATGGCGTTGAGGATGGCCACCGTGGCGATGCCGCCCGATTGTGCTGCGACCACAGACCAATTGACTGCGAAAAGGTTTGAGAAATCAAGAACGGGGAAGTCTACGGGGGTTGAGGAAATTGCTGGAAGCCAGCCAGCGGCCTCCGCACTTTCGCGGGTCTCGCCCATATAGCCGAGAACGGAATAAAATGCACTGAAGCCAAGGGCCAGAAAGAGCGGGACGAGGACCCAATGTCCCCAACGAAGCCGCGTCCAATAGAGGGCTATGGCAAAAAGAACGGCTGGAAGTGCCTTGATCGAGATGTCGGTCGTTATGAATTCGGGCAGATTGTCGATAGCTAACTGCGCGCCGCTCGCGACCGAGATCCCGCCCTGCACAAAGATAAACCCGATGCCGGCGAAAAATCCTCCCATCACGGGATAGGGGACATACCGCACGAGCCGACCAAGCTTCAACTGCCCGAGAAGGAGCAACACCAATCCCGAAACGAATGCGGTCACCATGATGGTCATGACGATTGTCGGCAAGATGGCGTCGCTCCGAGCGCCGTCCTTCATCATCGTCATGATCGCCGCAATGAGGCTTGCGAACACGGGCGCAAGTCCGCTGCGGGGTGCGATAATTATGCCGTGAAAAGCGCTCGCCAGTGTGCCGCCCAAACCGGAGACAACGGTACCAATCAATAGAATTGCCACGCCGACAGCAAAGTATTCGGGTTTTGTCCCGGAAAACATGAGAGCGGCAGTTGAAATGGCGACCGAGATATTGATAACGCCAATAACCCCACCCGCTAAGACGTTTGAGATCAGAGCTCGTACCGGCATTTCGGCCCCCGCAACAATGTTGCCTCACTTCCTGTCCAACCCACGACGGATAGGCTAACGATAAAATTCAATCGCCGTTTCACCGCGAAAAGCGCGCGACGATCTCGACGTGATAGCTGTAGCGGAACTGATCGACCGGCGTGACCTCGGTCAGGCGATAGCCGCCGTCGAGAAGGGTCTTGGCATCGCGTGCGAAGGTCGCAGGATTGCATGAAACCGCGATGATGGTGGGAACTTTGCTGGTTGCGAGTTCGTGCGCCTGGGCGTCGGCGCCTTGGCGCGGCGGATCGAAAATGACGGCATCGAGTCGCAAGTCGGCGAGTTCGCGCGCAAGAAATGGGCGGCGGAAGAGATCGCGCGTCTCAACATTGACCGGTTTGAGCCCGTGCGTTTTCTGCGCCGCTTGACGAAGCGCTGCGACGGCGGCCTCGTCGACGTCGGCCGCAACCACGCGCGCTCGCTCGGCAAGTCGGAGCGCGAAGGGGCCGACGCCGGCAAAGAGATCGGCGACCGATCTCGCATCGCCGATCTGGCGCAGCACGAGATGCGAGAGTTGCGCCTCGCCCTCCGCCGTCGCCTGGAGAAAGGCCCCCGGCGGAATGGCGATGCTCGCGCGTCCCATCGTCACGGTAGGGATCGCGCGCTGCGCAATCAGCTCGCCGTGGCGGGTGAGGCGCGCGAGGCGATGTGCCTCGGCGATTTTCGCAAGCGAAAGCGCTTCTCGCGGCCCCAGCGGGCCGGACCCGCGCACATCGATGTCGAGCCCCGCATCGGTCGCGGTCGCATGGATATCGATCGGCTTCGCCGTCGGCCGCAGCGCTTCGGCGATCGCCCAGGCCGCTTCGATGGCGCCGTCGAGCCCCGGCGCCGTCACCGGGCAGCGGTCGATCGGCACGATCGCATGGGCATGCAGCGCGGCAAAGCCGACCTCGAGCACGTCATGGGTGCCGCGCCGCGCGTGCAGTACGATGCGCCGCCGCCCCTCGCCATGGGCGTCGACGAGGTCACCGACGTCGGTCTCGATGCCGACTTGTGCGAGCGCAGTGACGACAAGATCGTGTTTCCAGGCGCGATAGTGATCCCAGTTCCAGTGCTGTACGGCGCAGCCGCCGCATACGCCGAAATGCGGGCAGATCGGGGCGATGCGTTCGCGGCTTGGGGTCTCGACGTGCAACAGCCGTCGACGATCGGGATGACCATCCCAATCCTCGACCTCCACCGTCTCGCCCGGCAGGGCGTAGGGAACATAGACAGGACCGCCTGACGTTTCTGCGATCCCGTCGCCACGCTTGCCGAGGCGGGCAATGGTCAGATGCTCAATCACGATGCGACGCGCCGCGCGACAATCAGGAACTCCCGGTTGCCGTCGCCGCCTTCGATCGGCGAGGGCAGCAGCGCCTCGACCACGCAACCGAGGGAGCGGATAAACGCGGCGATGTCGTCGCACACCGCGGCGTGGACTTGCGGGTCGCGCACGACGCCTTTTCTCACGCGGTCGCGTCCCGCCTCGAATTGCGGCTTGATCAGCGCGACGAGCCGACAGTCGGGTGCAGCCAGCGCGAGCATAGCCGGCAGCACGAGCTTGAGCGAGATGAAGCTCACGTCGATGACGACGAGGGAGGGCGGCTCGGGAAGCGCCGCCGGGTCGAGCGCGCGAATGTCGGTCGCCTCGATCGAAACGACGCGCGGATCGGCGGCAAGGGTCGGATGCAGCTGGCCGCGTCCTACATCGATTGCGTAGACCCGCCGCGCGCCGCGTTCGAGCAGCGCTTGGGTGAATCCTCCGGTCGAGGCGCCGACATCGAGGCAGATGCGGCCGGCGACATCGATCGCGCAGGCCTCGATCGCCGCCGCGAGTTTCACCCCGCCGCGCGACACGAAGGGATGCGCGGGGGCAGCGGCAAGCTCGGCGTCGCGGGCGATGTCGTCGGAGGCTTTATGCACTGGCGCGCCGTTGGCGCTGACGCGGCCGGCGGCGATGGCGGCTTGCGCCTTGGCGCGGCTCTCGAACAAGGCGCGCTCAACCAGCAGCCGATCGGCGCGCAGGCGAGGGGACATCATGAACCAATTATATTTTCGTCATTCCGGAAGGCGAGCGAAGCTCGACTGCCCGGAATCCGCAACCTTGGTCGGTGGTATAGATTCCGGACTCGCCGCTTCGCGGCGCCCCGGAATGATCGCGTAAATTCTTACGCCAGCCGCACGGTCTCCGCGCCGGCATTCTTGCCGAGCGCCTCGAACACCTTGGCGACGATGCCTTTGGCGTCGAGCTCCGCCTTGGCGTACATGGCCGCCGGCGTGTCCTGGTCGATAAAAATATCCGGCAGCACCATCGCACGCACCCGCAGCCCGCGATCAAGCATGCCGTGTTCGGCGAGCGCCTGCAGCACGTAGCTGCCGAACCCGCCGATCGCACCTTCCTCGATGGTGATCAGCACCTCGTGCTCGCGCGCAAGCCGCAGCAGCAGGTCGATGTCGAGCGGCTTGGCGAACCGTGCGTCCGCGACCGTGGTCGACAGCCCGAGCGCCGCGAGTTCGTCGGCGGCCTTGAGGCATTCGGCAAGTCGTGCGCCGTAGGAGAACAGCGCGATCTTGTAGCCTTCGCGCACGATGCGGCCCTTGCCGATCTCGAGCGGCTTGCCCTCCTCGGGAAGCGGCACGCCGACGCCCTCGCCGCGCGGATAGCGCAGTGCCGTCGGGCAATCGTTCATGGCGGCCTGGGTCGCGACCATGTGCACGAGCTCCGCCTCATCCGCCGCCGCCATGAGAACAAACCCCGGCAGGCAGCCGAGATAGGCGACGTCGAACGAGCCGGCGTGGGTTGGACCGTCGGCGCCGACCAGCCCGGCGCGATCCATGACAAAACGGACCGGCAGCTTCTGCAACGCGACGTCATGGACCACCTGGTCGTAAGCGCGTTGCAGGAAGGTCGAATAGATCGCGACGAACGGCTTGTAGCCTTCGGCCGCGAGCCCGGCGGCAAAGGTCACCGCGTGCTGCTCGGCAATACCGACGTCAAAGCGTCGGTCGGGGAATTGGGTGCCAAAGATGTCGAGCCCGGTTCCCGCGGGCATCGCCGCGGTAATGGCGACGATCTTGTCGTCCTTCCTCGCCTCTTTGACGAGGCTTTCGCCAAGCACCTTGGTGTAGGCGGGCGCCTGCGCCTTCGACTTGACCTGCGCGCCGGTCGCCACATCAAACTTGACGACGCCGTGGTACTTGTCCGCCGATATTTCGGCCGGCGGATAGCCCTTGCCCTTTTGGGTGACGACGTGCAGCAGGATCGGCCCCTTGCGGTTGGCGTCGCGCACGTTTCGCAGCACCGGAAGCAGGTGGTTTAGATTATGTCCGTCGATCGGACCGGCATAATAGAAGCCGAGTTCCTCGAACAATGTCCCGCCATGGGTAATCATGTTGCGGGTGAATTCCTCGGCGCGGACGGCCTGCTCGTGCAGGCGGCGCGGCAAGTGTTGCGCGATCTCGCGGCCGAATTCGCGCAACGACATATAGGGGCGGCCGGTGAGTAGCCGGGTCAGATAGGCCGACAAGGCCCCGACCGGCGGCGCGATCGACATGTCGTTGTCGTTGAGGATCACGATGAGATTGGAATCCATCGCGCCGGCGTTGTTCATGGCCTCGTAGGCCATTCCGGCGGACATCGCCCCGTCGCCGATCACGCACACAACATGTTTAGAACCGTGGCTGAGGTCGCGGGCCACCGCCATGCCGAGCCCGGCGGAGATGGAAGTCGAGGAATGCGCCGCGCCGAAGGGGTCGTATTCGCTTTCCGCGCGCTTGGTGAACCCGGACAGGCCACCGCCTTGACGCAACGTGCGGATGCGGTCGCGGCGCCCGGTGATGATCTTATGCGGATAGGCTTGGTGGCCCACGTCCCAGATCAAGCGATCGCGCGGCGTGTCGAAGATATAGTGCAAGGCGACGGTGAGCTCTACGACCCCTAGTCCTGCCCCGAGGTGGCCGCCGGTTTGGGCGACGGCATCGATCATTTCCTGGCGCAGCTCGTCTGCGACTTGGCGCAGCTCCGCCGGTTCCAAACGGCGCAAGTCGTCTGGCGTATTGACGCGATCGAGCAACGGGGTTTTGGACGACTGCGGCACAGGACATCTCCCAGCGGGGGGTCGGCAATTCGGAATCAAGGGCTTACACTAGATGTTAGGACAAGCCAATTAGCTAGAAGCTGGCGCCGGTTGCGCCAAAAGCGTCCGCGGGGGAGCCCGCGACCAGAGGATGCGTTTCATTTCAATGGCCTAGTGGCCGTCAGCCGGTCAGAGCAGGACGTCATGGCGCCGCGCGCAAACTGGAAGGGCTACCTCAAACTTTCACTGGTTTCGTGCGCGGTTGCGCTTTTTCCGGCGACCTCGACCAGCCAGCGAACCCGCTTCAACATCCTTAGTCGGAAAACCGGCCACCGGGTTCGATACGACGTCGTCGACGCCGAGACCGGCGATCCGGTACCCGACGAGGACCGCGTAAAAGGCTACAAGGTCGAGAACAACGCCTATGTCCTCGTCGAGGAGGATGAGCTCGACAAGGTCGCCCTCGAAAGCACGCACACGATCGACATCGAGGCGTTTGTGCCGCGCAGCGAGGTCGACGCGATCTATCTCGATGCGCCGTATTACCTCGTTCCCGACGACCGCATCGCGCAGGAAGCGTTCGCCGTCATCCGCGAGGCGATAAAGAAGGAGGACGTGGTGGGGCTCGCGCGCGTCGTGCTGAACCGGCGCGAGCGCATTGTAATGATCGAGCCGCGCGGCAAGGGGCTGCTGGTCACGACGCTGCATTACAAGAACGAGGTTCGCAACGCCGACGTCTATTTCGAGGATATCCCGGACATCAAGATATCGGACGACATGCTCGATCTGGCGGTACATATCGTCGAGACCAAGGCCGCCCATTTCGATCCGGCCAAGTTCGAGGACCGCTATGAGGAGGCACTCGCCGCGCTGGTCCAATCGAAGCGCGCCGGCCAGACGATCACTCCGAAGCCGATGGCGCAACCGAGCAATGTGGTCAATTTGATGGAGGCGCTCCGCCGCAGCGTTCAGTCGGAGCGGGGCGCGGGCGCTGGCAAAGGCGGCAAGGAGACCAAAGCGGCCAAGGGCGGCAAGGCGGCTGCCTCCTCGGCTGCGCGCGGAAAATCCGCAAGCAAGGAGAGCGCTCCCGCCAAGCGGAAGCGGATGAAAAAAGCGGGCTAGGCGGTGGCGCTCGACCTCTATCGTCGCAAGCGCAAATTCGACGTCACTCCCGAGCCGCGCGGCAAGCGCGCGCGTGCGCGCGGAAACAGCTTCGTCGTGCAAAAGCACGCGGCGCGCCGCCTGCATTACGATTTCCGGCTCGAACTCGACGGCGTCTTGAAGAGCTGGGCGGTGACGAAAGGCCCGAGCCTCGTCCCGGGGGAAAAGCGGCTCGCCGTCGAGGTCGAGGACCACCCGCTCAACTATGGCGAGTTCGAAGGCACGATCCCGAAGGGCCAGTATGGCGGCGGTACGGTGATGCTGTGGGACCGCGGGTGCTGGATTCCCGACGGCGATCCGCATGCCGGCTACAAGAAGGGCCACCTCAACTTCACGCTCGAAGGCGAAAAGCTGAAGGGGAGATGGCACCTCGTGCGGATGCGGCCGCGCCGCGGCGACAAGCACGAGAACTGGCTTCTGATCAAGGCCGAGGACGCGGAGGCGCGCAAGAGCGGCGATCCCGATATTCTTGAACAAGACACGCTGTCGGTCGCGACGGGGCGTTCGCTCGAAGAAATCGCGCAGGGGAAAGCCCCGAAAATCCGCTCCAAGGTGAAGGCCGCCGCCGTGTGGAACTCGACGGCGCGCAGCGAGCGCGCGTCCGCGCCACTAATTCTACCGCCGGACCCACCCGCCGCCATATCCGCGTTGTCGAACGCCGGGCGGACCGCGCGTCCAAACAAAGCTCAACGTGAGGGCAGGGGCGGGCGAAGCCGAACCGCCTCCGTTCCGCTTCCGGACTTCGTTCCCCCGGCGCTGGCCGAGCTTGCCGCAAGGCCACCGGACGGGACGAACTACTTCCATGAGATAAAGTTCGACG
>Ga0315534_1003199_pt1 | contig 10641 bp, 8 predicted proteins | sample SalMarSW160240MG_FD_203094 | JGI IMG/M metagenome (GOLD analysis project Ga0315534, IMG submission 203094) | Salt marsh sediment microbial communities from the Plum Island Ecosystem LTER, Massachusetts, United States - Salt Marsh Sediment SW1602-40 ... | reverse complement strand
TTTGTGCTCTCTTCCCCCTCCTCATAAGAAAGGTAAGAAGCAGCCGTATCTTGCCAGACTACGTGTACAGTTTCATCACCAGACAAAGCCACAGCGGGATCGGAGGACACGGAATTTGGTGTCAAGCTCAGATTAAGGGGCCGTCCGAAGCTGATCCCGCCATCGACACTTTTCCGCATCATAATCTCACTTTTGGTCTCTCTTGTTTCAGGTAGCAGATTTATTCCCTCCCCAGCAGCAGCAGGTGGTGGTGGGAAGTGGGTAGTAGTAGTTGTAGTAGCAGTAGTTGCTGTAGTTGCGTTTGTGACTATGTTCGCCGTTGTTGCTGTGGGGACATCGGCGGTAGCAGTAGCAGCAGGTGATGTAATGCTCGCAAACCCATCAGTCAATACCGGCCTGCTACTCCACGCTACAAAGATTTCTTTGCCGTTTCTACCCATCGCAACATCAGGGCTGTTTGAATCAGATGAATTTGAGCTTAGTTTAATCTGACCAGAAGTGGTATCAGTACTATCTGGATCTCTACGAAAGTAAATCTCCCCCGGACTTGAGATCTTGCTCCAAGTAACGACAAGCCCGCCAGAATTAGATGCAGCGGCATTGGGATCTGCTATCAATTGACCACTTGGAAGGGTAGATAATGACGGAACAAAAGGTGGATAAAGTCCCATAAGATAAGACAGTATATTAAAGTCAAAAGATGAGCCGCCTGGAGATATCGGCTGGAAGCCAGGAGGAAGCTGTGGGAACATCATCATCATCATCATCTGAGCAAATTGCTGCCCTTGAAATGTTGTGCCTCCCCCAAAACCTGAACCTGCAGTTTGCGCTGACGTGGCTGCAGTAATTGGCTGCGTTGACGGGACGATCTCCCTCACACTTAGATGCTTAAAGTCCACGTCATCTGCGTTGTCCCATCTGAAGGTTACAACGGGTCCACCCCAGCTCAAGATCTGGTCTGGATTACCTTTGCATTTAGTACCTTCTTTACCAAATCCCCCATTATCGACAAACTCGTACTTCTTGGTCCACTGATTGTTGTTATTTTCATCAAGCCAGATCTCTGTCTTGACCGCAGTGCCGCCTGCATCCTGCATATTGTAGATCACAGCCTTAAATCCTATCCATTTTCCGTTTATCGGACCTATGCCAGGTTCTTCTGCAGTCTTAGTATACTCCACATGCCATTGTTCCTTTGCAAGCTGAAAATTGCCACCATAATATAGATCTGCTTTATAAGATGAACCTTCGCAACCATCTTCGTCGTGATGCCTGCCGCCCCTCGCATACCATGCAAAGTTGTCATCTTCAAGTGCGCTGTTTACCTTGACATAACCGGTAATTTCCACGTCCCTCCAATCCTGAGGCCCACCCATGTAGCCCTGAGCAGCGACTACAGAGTGGTCAGTAGTGGGTGGTTTGCTATATCCCTTATCATCGGCGTAGACATTCATCCTAACCTTCTCTGAGGTCATTTTCCATGACCCATCGGCATTATGAGTTATCTCCTCCTTAGGATCGAACTGTGGATCATCCATAGGACTATTCTCATTCATCTGCCAAAATTTTCCACCGGGCTTCGAAGGATAGATCATCGTGACACCAAAGTTGTCAGGTCCACCACCAGCTCCACCAGCTGTGCCCTGCATTGGCGGCGTAAACAACGGTCCGAATGGAACCTGCGGCTGAGACGGCGTAGGACGTTGACCCACAATAACGGTTTGAAGGTTCGGGGGAAGAGTGGGATCAAGATCTTTGATCAAGACTGGAACTGTTACCAATCCTTTCGATCCATCTCTCAACCGACCTTCAGTTCCGACTCCAAATATGATCGTAGTATTCCCCGAAACATCAGGTGCGATAAAAGAGGGATTCAACGTATGAGAATTATTTAACTTGATCGGAGAAGCTAAAGAGAATACTGGATCAAGGACAGGATAAATCATTTCCCAGCTATAATTCTTTGGTCCTGCGAGCCCAACAGCAGCCAGCCTGTCGTACTGGCTTTTAGTCACCGAAAGAGTGACAGGTGATCCTTCATTTGCTTCCAAAACTTGGTTCTTTTTAATACTTGCAGGTTCACCGATACTCGAATCAAAGCCCGAGATTTGTTCTTGTAGCTGGTCTTCGACCTGCATTGAGGATTGATCGTCACCAGTGTTTGTTGTTGTTGGTGATGTTTCGGCTGTTGATGTTGTCGTAAGACCCAGATCTGAATTAGAATCAAGATCTGAATCAAAACCCGAACCATCTCCGAAAGATAGTTCAGTAATTCTTCCGCCATAAACTGGAAGTGAATCTTTAGTGCTTTCCTTGTATTCTTCAGCGACTATTGGAAGTGGTGGTGGTGATGATGATGGGGAAGTTGCATGTGATTGATATATACTTGTGGGAGGCGATTGCAAGATATGCGTTGGCGATCCCATGACAGGAGGAGAAATGCCATTTGAGGCAGCTAATGCTACCAGAGATGCCAGGGCAAACAGTGCCAATAACGGCTCAAATGATTTCTGTGCCTTATCATACCCAACTGATATAGCCAGCCAAGGTCTATGAATAATACCAATAGAACTAGGAAGCCTTGATATGATATAGCTCATTTTACATGATTTCAAATTTCAAGCGGCTGAGCATTAACCTCTTTCTTATCTTATAAAGAATCTGCTTGGTCTTTATTAGCGTTATTACTACTATACGTTGACGGTCAACGCAACGGTTCTCCCAATCTTCTAATTGAATCACTTACGACGAAATATAGGCTTAATCTGCGAAACGCAGGCATGCAATACGACACACAATGCTAAGCTCAAAATTTTACGGCGCCGAAAAAGCTCTTCGCCAGCTTTGTATAAATTAGATCTTGTTCATCTGTCTTATCATTATGTCTATCTGATTGTGGAGCATATTCTTGTGTTGCAGAAGCAACTCATAAATTACCCAATTATCCTCGACGCTTTCCATAACATCAGCTATCCTCTTCATGGCAAGCTTTAAGCTAATAATAGATTTCTTAAATGCTCGCTGCGTCCTTTCGTCAATCTCTAATACTCTTGACTCCTCTAGAGACAACTGTTCGAATAGCCCTTCTGAATCGTAGACAGAAAGGGAATCCTCCTTGATTTGTTTTGCTGTTTCACGAACTTTTCTCGACGACCAAGAATTTTTCACTGCTAATCTGGCTAACTCGCCTCTCTTTCCGGAATCACGGACAGAAACAAGTTCTTCAGCAGTAGACGTGTCCAAGCTATGATTCGATATGTCACGCAGAATCTCCTCAGGGAATTCCAAGAGTCTCACTCGCCTAAATACATAACTTGGACTTCTTCCAATCTTTGATGCCAGATCTGATATCCCTCCCCAGCCGTAATCCTTAATGTATGTTTTAAATGCGCGGGCTTCATCAAGGGGTTGCAGAGTCTTTCTTTCGATATTTTCTATAAGTGAAATTTCAAACGCTCCTTTATCATCGAGTTCAACGACGTGGGCAAGAATCTTTCTCAATCCAAGCGATTTGCATGCAAGATATCTTCTGTTTCCCGCCACTATCTCAAAGTTATCCTCCCGGTTGTTTTCCTCTCTCGCCATTCTGACGATGATGGGCTGAAGAAGACCCCTTTGTCCAATAGATCTTGCAAGGCACTCAACTTCTTCGTCCCATACGTTGCGTGTGTTCTCTAAGCTAGATAGCCTGATCTTGTGCATGTCCAGATTCTCAATAATACCTATAAGAACGTCAGAGCTTTCCCCCTTGTTTTGCAATGCTAGCCTAAAATCCCCTCATCAGGGGTATCAAATGCACATGATTTAAATATTTAGCAAAATCAAAATAGTTATCGATCGCAAGTGGCGTTCTGAGATGAGATAGTTATTATATATGAAAACAACTTGCAATTATTGACTCGAACCTGCTTAGAGACCTCTCCCATTATGAAAATAAAACTGACAGAAAAAGGATACTAGTAGTTGATGATGACGAAGATATTCTCATTACGTTTAAGGAATGCCTGGAAGGTTTAGATTGGCATGTTGATCTCTACAGCGAACCTCTAAAAGCACTCTCCGAGTTCAAGGTCGGATATTATGATCTTATTCTGATTGATGTGCGGATGCCCAGACTCAATGGATTCCAACTAGTTGACAAGCTGAGAACTCTACAAAAAGATTTAGATGTCTGTTTTATAACCGCTTATGATGGATACTACGCAATCTTAAGGGGCGTTTTTCCACACTTGGATGCAAAATGCTTTGTCAAGAAACCAGTCAGCTGCAGACAGTTGGTAAGTCATCTGGTTTCTGAGCATCAGGGCGGGACGGAGACATGAAAATGAGGATGCTTTCTTCAATTGAGAAACACATATACGAAATTTCTAAATCGTTCTTCTGATCAACGATTAGCAGTTACTGATTATCTCAGTAAATATGCATCCTCGTCTCAATAGGAGTAGGCCACACTACCAATGTGAGGTCGGGACAAATCGTCTGTTCCTAGTATTGACCACTGTTGTTTGAGCAGGTTATTTTAGCTAAATCAAATCAATGTTAATATTTTAGTGGGCAATCATGTCGATTTGTAGAGTAGATGTGTCATCATCATGGACTATCCACAATTTGAGCTGAAGTTGGGTTCCATCGTCATAGAGACCTCAAAAAATAAAAGCTTGATCTCAATCTCGGTAGAGCAGAGTTTAGAAACGCCGGTCGACATTTTTACTGCTACATTTTCTAATGCTGAAAGGCCATCCACCATTGCAAGTGTCAGGCCGGGGCAGGAGGCGTTTGTTTCATTAGGGTATAAGGAGGGTATTGATAAGGTATTTACTGGCATTATTGACTCCATTGAATCAGACTCTTATGGTACCGTGATCTCTTCGCTTTCATCAATGATCAAGCTCTGCAGATCTCGGGTCGATCTGTTCTTTGAGCAACAGACCTCGGGAGCAATCGTAGCTGAATTAATCAAATCATCTGCAGTTAAGGCCGATGAAGGTGGACCAAGTGATGGTATTCAATTTCCATACTATGCAGTGGACAGCAATAAGAACGTCTACCAGCATGTAAAGGAACTGGCAAGACTTAATGGATTCATTACATATATGAACAGCAGTGATAGGTTGGTATTCAAGAAATTTGATCCTAAAACTATTCACACCCTGGAATATGGAAAGGAGATCGTCCTTTTGTCAAGGATTCATCGCTCCACCCAAACAGCTTCGGTGGTCATGTTCGGGGAAAGTCCGTCCAGCGTAATGGGTTCTGACAGGGCACACTGGCTCACAAAGAAGCAAGTGAGAGCTGACGCTGAAGTAGATGTAGCTCAAGGTGCGACTTCTGGTATTGGATCAACATTGTTTCTTTACAATAGATCACTTAAAGATGATGAGGCAGTCTCTAGTGCGGCAGAGTCCATATCTAGAAGGTTAGGAATGATTGAAGTACTGGATGTAAGGATCCCTGGTAACCAGAGAATCTTATTAGGGGATGCCTTGAAATTGAACGGAGTACCTGACGAATCTCTGAATAACAATATTTACCAGATTAGAGATATAATTCACATGATGAACAGGAGAACTGGCTTTACCACGACTGTACGCTGCATTGGCCCTATCTGATCAATCAAGAATAACCTTATTTAAGCCAAGCAAGGTAATTTTAGCATTCTGCATCCGAATACCAAACTTTGCTCGCCAAGGATAGTAGTGTATATATTGGGTGGTACTACTGTGGCAGTTCTGAAGAGTTGCGGTACTACTTATCAGAACTATCATCAAAAGGGTTTGTTGAAGGTGAAAAGTAGGGATTGGAGATATCTGAGGGAAATGGCTCTGCCGATAATGGAGATCCTTTAGCAGTTGCTGCTTCTGCTCCTTTGTCCTTGGAGGATTCAGAAGTAGAAGTCTGGCCTTGTACACTCTGACACTTTCTGCAGTAATTAGCAATGGGTGGTAACGCTTCTCCACAGTTCTTACACTGCTTCAGCTCTGTGCCTCCTGTCGTTAAAAGCTGGCCTCCGTAAGGACAATACATAGAATCTGCCTGGATACTGGCCCCGCAGAAAATACAGAATATCTTGTCCACCGGATCAACCTTCTTTTCAACTGTGACTATTTTATCAGGTACCTCCAACTTAAGAGAAAGAGACATCGTTCCAGCAGGCATCTTCGAGAATAATTTTTTTGCTTTGTTAACGAAATTCACTTCAATCAGATTGTCTTTCCCTTCAGGATGGAATTTTAGAAAATGGCCAACCTCTATGCCTTCCCTTGATATATCACCTAGCATAGCAGCATTCTGGGGTAGATCGGGTATCTTTAATGGTTTTCCATTAATCTTGATTGGAATATCGGAGGAAATATATGAATTCGTAGCACCGACCTTAATGGCAAAATTTAGCTGGGCTTTCTCTATGCGGTCCTGTTCGTAGGCGAGATTCACCACTCTTTTAGCGGGTGAATCCATAATTTCCGAATTTTTTGGCCATATTATTCGCAAGTATTGAGTCATTTAATAATATTACTTCTCCAAGTTCGCAGCTGGCCAATAGATGATTGCAAGACTCTATTATCAAGAACTTTGTAGCATCCCATTTATTGTTCTAAATGAGTGCTCATGTGTATTATACATTTTGGAATTGGCAGGAATTGTTGATCAATTCTGGCAATCCAGCTTATTATCAAAGTATCAGATGGCACATTCCTAGTACACAACAGATGAACAATTTAGGCTCAAAAGTTATTAATACTTCAATTATCATACATCATGAGTGACAGTTAAGCTGGATGACCTTGACTTGTCAAAAAAAAATGGTTCCTCCGCTGCCGGCACTCTTGAGTTGAGAATCGTAAATGATATCGCCATAGTTGATAAGAGGTCTATTGTTGAGATCGAAATTCCTGGAATGGAAGGTAATGTTTTGCATGATATGGGACGAGAGCCAGCAGTAGTCATTATAAATGGAGAGATAATGGGAAAAAATGCAAAATCAGTTGTTGAATCCCTTGTGGCGAAGTCTGATGAATATAAACCTTGCCAACTGCTTACAGATATGTTACGTGGGATTGATATAGACAAAGTGATTATTGAAAATCTGAGCTTTCAAGAAAGAGAAGGCGCTGTAGATAGGTATGGCTACGAGTTAATTCTTAAGGAAGTCAGGGCTTGATATTAGGTCCCTAAATTGGCCTAATATTAAATCCCGAACCTAACAGATTGCCCAAAATTGAAAAAAGTCGATTACGTTTGCCACGTGCTGCGCATAACCACATTGGAATGAAATGTATATGTCAGATGTATCTCATTTCTTTGTTATTAGCATTAGTAGAGTGTCATTCGAAAGAAGCATTCTTCTTCTAATCTCAGGTATATGATCGAGTTGCTACTGTTATTGAGCAGCTTGTCGTTTCCAATCATCGAGCCCGAAACTAACAGCCATTGCAATGCAATGCAATTGCTTGCAGATTAATGTGTTATAGCTCTTACTATAAGGCATATCTAATGATAAGACATATGTTATAACTAATAGTTTGCTTAATACAAATTCCTAATGATAGTAACGTAGCGTATGAAATGATGTACACATAGGAGAACTCAAGAATCCATTTAAATTTGTGAACCATGCCAATAGATTTTTTCGTGTAGTAAAACTCTGATTTAACCGACGACAGGGACAATCCAGACATTAATATATGAAGAATTTTCAGGGCCTATCCATCACCCCCCCTTCAAGACTGCCATGGATTCGGAAGTCCCATGATATAACGCCTTAAGCGTCACTTATGCTTATTCCAAATGATACAAAATAAAATGTAAAATGATACTTTGGTAAGTATGCCTGACTATGCTTATGCTGTTATGGTCACGGTAAGGAAAATGTGTGCTTTGCAATGCAATGAATACTGAATCTCTAAATACATCAATTAGTTAAAAACAGCGAGTGAACAAACATATGATTACAGATAATCTTCGCTTTGTTTTTCTGGTACCTGTGATGATAAGTACCATCATGGTAGCTACAGCTATTGGTATACAAAATCCAATATTTGCTACAACAGAAAGCGTCACACAAGGAGAACAACCCAATATCAATGCCTCAAGTATATATGATATACATTCGATGGTTCTTGGATCTAACATAAAAAATCTAGTAATGTTTATTCCAAATGAAGCGCATGAACCACTTGGCCAACAAAAAAATCAGCTGCCACTCGCAAATCAACCATATATACCAGAGAATGCTGTTGTAAATGTTGGAACTACGGTTACATGGTTTAATGGAGATGTAGATCACGATCATAGTGTAACAATAGTCGATAGTCAAAATTCAAGTGCTCCCGCTATATATGAGAGTGGAAATTTTGTATACAATACAGCTTCTAAACCAGTAACGTTTAACAGTACTGGCACATTTAATTATTATCAAAGAGCATTATCCTTTGTAATGAATGGAACAATAAGGGTAATTAATCAACCTAACACTTTGATGGGTTCTATTCCTGCTTTCTCTTCGAGTGATACCAATGCAACAGGAGTTAATCCAGATACTGTCGGAACAACGATGGTTCCTGCCAAAGATCTGGACCAATATGTTTCTACTCTAACTTCAAAGGGATTAAGTATCGATAGTACTCATACATTTACAGATCTTCGTGGAGGACAAAAGGGAACAGGGCCTGAACAGGGTTATATTGTTTGGACCAGCTCAGGCATGAATTTAGATCAAGTGATCACCGCATTAGAAGAGATTACTCCTACATTACCATATAGCTAAGAGTGATCTCTTTAATTTTAGTAACCATAACCAAAAGCGTAGCTCGAAATATCTAAAGTTTTAATCAAACGTTGGACATGGACTAAGTAATCCAGATCAACACCCCAAGCTAAAGCTCTTCATGTACAAAGAATATGACAATTACATCAATAATATGTAACGACACTTATCTTAATTGGTTTAGTATCATTATCCGAGAAATATTTCTTACAATTGTCCCTATTATTGTTGGAGTGTAAGACAATTGGATTAGGAATTCTGTTATGTGAAGGAACTAGAATCAGGGAATCAGTTTCCCCCGAACAAATAAAGAATTGAAGATGTCAAGGACGTCAGGGTGTCCTCTGACGTTGATATCGCCGAATAGTATATTCCTACACTGAATATAGTACATCCTCCCCAGTAGAATAGCAAATGATATGAGTGATAGTGTTGTATCCGATGACAATGGAAATGCTAGGAGAATTGGCATGTTAGCCGATAAAGATGCGGTTGCAAATATCGCAGTCAAGGATTTGGAAGTCGCGAAGAAATATTACGAGGATACGCTCGGCCTTAAGCAGGTAGATGCTGAAGATCAAGAGGTAATCATCTTCAAGAGTGGGAACTCCAAAATCATCGTCTACCGATCGCAGTACGCAGGAACCAACCAGGCTACCGCTGACTTGCCTTTTTATTGACTAGATCAATACCCTTGAGGCTTATAATTCCGACAAACAACAGAGAATCATTAGCTGATGACTTTCTGCAATCTACTGCAAAATGTATGGCATTAAAAGACTTAAAATCTCTATGGTAAGACTTGATGAAGTCTAACGCATTTTTCATCGTATAGGGATAGGTACATTATACAGATTTTTGCGATATTGTAATTCATAAAACTAGTTATATGCTTTGCATCATTTACTGAAAGTTCTCTTAAGTTAATAAAAATGCCGTTCAATTTAGGAAAATTTCTATATGCCATATCTTTGTTATCGTTGTACGGCTATATTTTATAATTAGAAGCTAAACACGTCGTGCCCCAAAAATTGATTCACAATAGAAGTTTTATGAAGTTATAGATGAATCTGTGCTTTTATGCTTCCAAGTCCTTAGCCAAGATGTTAATGGCTACTATGACCATTATGACAATATTAGCGATTTTTGATTAAAATTTCGACTTCAATCACATAACCATTATCTGCTTGTATTGTTGTACAGAAGTCAGGTCTAACTGTATTGCACCGACTGCAATATTATATTGGCTGCTCAGGCTGGAGTTATTCGTCATGGCAAGGACCCTTCTATCCTATACCAATTAAGATAAGTTCCCTGACATATTTCTAGTGAGATAATTCCTCATATTCAGATTGAAATGTTTGGTTCTGAAGTACTGTCCTAGCCTCTTTCTGAATTCTGTAAACGACTTGTAGTATGTTAACACTAGTAGATCATCTTTGGATATATTCCAGCATCCTTCCAGTACCATGAACTCTGGTGATGCTGTTGGAAGATAGACTGGTATTAGAGTATCCTTATGCTCTCCAAAGTACTTTCTTATCTTACGAGATCTATAATGCTGAGGAGCCTTATCTAAGAATAAATAACATTTTGGGAATTTGTAATGTACCTGTTTTAGGAATTCATAGAATGTATTCTCGTTAAACCTTTCAAATATTCTGAATAACTGCTTTCCATTAAGGCTAATAGCTCCAAACATAGATAAATTCCTGTGTGAGCCTGTTATCGTAACTACAGGTCTAGAATCTTTATAGATCCATACCTTCTTTACAAGGGTATCAAAGAAGAAGAATGATTCATCCATTGATACTGTTGTAAATCCCTTTTGTAGATTATCTAGAACCACCTTTGCTCTTTTTTGAATTCCTCTTTTT
>Ga0315534_1003198_pt1 | contig 10643 bp, 11 predicted proteins | sample SalMarSW160240MG_FD_203094 | JGI IMG/M metagenome (GOLD analysis project Ga0315534, IMG submission 203094) | Salt marsh sediment microbial communities from the Plum Island Ecosystem LTER, Massachusetts, United States - Salt Marsh Sediment SW1602-40 ... | reverse complement strand
TGGAGGAAATGTTCAGGAAGGAACTGGATAAACAGGATTTAACGAAACTCTTTTACGAAGTAGAGATGCCGCTGGTGCCGGTCCTGCTGGATATGGAGAGGAACGGCGTGCTCCTGGACAAGGGTATCCTGAAAAAGATGTCGGAAAACCTGGGGGAGCAGATCAGCGTGCTGGAGGAACGCATTTACAGCGAGGCCGGGGGTGAGTTCAATATAAATTCGCCCAAGCAGCTGGGGCGTGTCCTATTCGATGAACTGCAGTTGCCGACGTACCGGCGCGGCAAGGCCAGGTATTCCACCGAGGCATCCGTTTTACAGGAACTCAGCCAGGACTATCCTATTACCCGCGACGTCCTGGAATACCGTCAACTGGCCAAGTTGAAGTCGACTTATCTGGATGCCCTGCCCGGGTTGGTCAATCCGGATACCGGGAGGATTCACACCAGTTTCAACCAGACCCGGGCGGTTACCGGACGGCTTTCCTCCAGCGACCCCAACATGCAGAACATCCCGATACGAGGGGAACTGGGCGGGCAAGTGCGCCAGGCCTTTATCGCTCCGGAGGGCTCTCTGCTGCTGGCCGGCGATTACTCCCAGATTGATTTACGGGCGCTGGCGCACCTTTCCCAAGACGAGAATCTTCTTAAAGCATTCCGTCATGATGAAGATATCCATGCCACTACGGCCGCCCAGATTTACGGTGTCTCACCGTCTGAAATCACGCTGGACATGCGGCGTTTCGCCAAGACGGTGAACTTCGGGGTTATCTACGGCATGAGCGACTACGGACTGGAGCAGGCTACCGAGTTGTCCCGCGAGGAAGCGGGTAAGTTTATCAAGGCCTATTTTGAAAAATATCCGGGAGTGCGAAAATACTTTAACGCTACCCGGGAAAAAGCGCGGCAAACCGGATATGTGGAGACATTGCTGGGCCGACGGAGATATATCCCGGATATCAATGCCGCCAACCGACAGGTCAGGGAGTCGGCGGAACGCATGGCCATCAATATGCCTGTTCAGGGCACCTCCGCCGATATTATCAAGGTGGCGATGATAAACCTGTTCCGCCAGATGAAAGAGAAGAAGCTCCAGAGTAAAATGCTGCTGCAGGTCCATGACGAACTTGTATTCGAGGTGCCCGAAAGTGAGATGGACACGATGTGTGAAATGGTCTCCGAAGTTATGTCCTCGGCGGTAGAACTCAGCATACCCCTCAAGGTAGACATCAAACAGGGCGGGAACTGGGGAGAAATGAAGTAGGCCATGCCCGAACTGCCTGAAGTAGAAACCATCAAGAATGAGCTCTTGCCCTACGTTATCGGCAGGAAAATCACCGGTATTACGCTGTTCTGGGAAAGAATAGTACGCACACCATCGGCGGATGAGTTTATCAATAGCGTGGTCGGGCAGGAGATTACCGGGCTGACGCGCCGCGGGAAATACCTCTTCTTTCATCTCGGCAGCGGTAAAATGCTGGTGATGCACATGAAAATGACCGGCTCTCTGATAATCGACCCCGCTGACGACCGCTTCACCCGGGCGATTATCTACATGGACAACGGCACGGCGATGCATTTCTGGGACCCCCGGAAATTCGGGGTGATGTGGCTGGCTGATGATGACAGGGCTGTTTTGACTAAACTCGGCCCCGAACCGCTGGAAGGAGATTTCACCCCCGAAGTACTGACACAATTATTGAAGAACCGTACTGCCCCGGTCAAGCCGGTCATACTCGACCAGGCCGTAATCGCCGGCATCGGTAATATGTACGCCGACGAAGCGTTGTTCGATGCTAAAATTCATCCGTTAAAACCGGCGGGTAGCCTGACGCAAGACGAAGTAAACCGACTTCACGCCTCGATAATTCGTGTACTAAATAAAGCCTTGAAGAGCAAAGGCGCCAGTGTGCGGAATTATATCCGGCCCGGCGGTAATCCCGGTACAGCCCACGACGAGTTCAACGTAGCCCACGGGACAGGGAAGAACTGCCCCAACTGCGGCACGGCCATCCAGCGCATCGTGGTGCGGGGTCGCGGCACCTACCTCTGCCCCAACTGCCAGCGCTATTAATCGTCCCAGAGCCGGAAGGGCGGGTATTCATCCGTCATCAGCGAGGCGTAGGCGTATACACGGAAAGACCAGCGGTTTATCCCAATTATGAGTTTGAATATTTCCGGGGGATACTTGCCGGTAAACAGCACCACGATAATACCGATGAGAGCAAGCAGGAATGCTAAACCACCGCCACGGCCTCCCTGGAATATACCGACGATGATATAGTGCGGGATGGCCAGCAGCCACCATTTGACCAGTACCAGCCCTCTAGATAGGGATTCGGGGTAGGCGATATCAAGATCGGCGGGGTAATCGGGGTCGGGATCCAGGCTGAATGGCGGGTACTTATCAGTGCCGAAAGTCTGGAAGCTGTAGAAACCAACCCGCCACCACCAGCGCAGGTAACCGGCGTTGAATTCGAAAAGAGATTTAGGATATTTCCCGGTAAAGAGGATAGCAAAGAAAGCTATTAGCCACACCACGAAGAAGGCTATCGAGAGAAAGAATAGTACAATAGCGTGGGGTATGATTAATATTAACTTGAAAATCCACACCCAACGCCCCGGGGGTATGGAGAGTTCACCCCTTAAACTAACCGGGTAGGTTTTATTTTCGGTGTTCATGATGTCCTCCCAAGTTTTAAATAATATCCCCAAGAATATAGATATTTTACATAATTGTCAAGAAGACTTTGAATTATCCGGTACTATCGGCGGCTATCTCCTGAAGGGCGGAGAAATAGGCGGTATAGGCCTCGGCGTTGAAAAGGACGAAGACGACCTCTTTCACCGAGGTAATCTGCTGTAGGAAGTTGGCCACTGTCTTCAGGGCGATACGGGCGGCTTCGTCTACCGGATAGCGGTAGACACCGGTACTGATGGAGGGGAAAGCGACGCTGGTGAGGTTGTTCTCGGCGGCTACGTTCAGGCTTTCCCGGTAAGCGCTGGCTAGGAGTGAAGCCTCCTGCTGGTCACCCCCACGCCATATCGGACCGACGGTATGGATTACATAGCGGGTTTTCATCCTGCCGCCGGTGGTGATTAACGCCTGTCCGGTGGGGAGTTGTCCCTGACGGGCGACGATTTTTTTACACTCCTCCAATATCGCCGGGCCTCCGGCACGGTGAATCGCGCCGTCGACACCACCGCCGCCCATAAGGCTGGAATTGGCGGCATTGACAATAGCGCCGGTGGACATCCGGGTGATATCACCCTGCGTTATCGAAAGCCTGGCTCCGTTGATGATTATCTCGGGGTCGCTGTTCATTTTTCACCCCCAATATTCACTAGTTATTCTCAAGGTAATCGATAGCCCACTGTACGGCGTCATCACCGGTGAGGTCGATTTCTATGTCCGGTTCTATTCCCTGTCCTTCAATGAGATGACCGTCGGGCGTCAGCCATCGGGCCACCGTCAGGAAAATAGCCGAGCCGTCGTTGAGACTTATTATGTTGTTAACGCTGCCCTTACCGAATGTCTTCTGGCCGGCGATAGTAGCCCGGTCGTGGTCCTGCAAAGCCCCGGCCAGGACTTCACTGCCGCTGGCACTGTGTTTATCTACGAGTACTAGCACGGGCAAGTGGACCAGCGGTAGGACTTCTTCCCGGTTATAGGTGGTGATATTCCCCCCATTGTCTCTAATATCAAGGATTTTCAAATCCATGGTAAAAAAGTGGCTGGCCACCAGGATAACCGACGCGACCGTACCCCCGGGATTGCCGCGGACATCCAGGATAATTCCCTTTGCCGTGGCCTGGTCGATGCTATCCAGGGCTTCGGACATCTCATCGCCGGTGCGGTCGGTGAAATTGGTAATGATAATATGGGCAAAATCGCCTTCCATTTCCAGCATGACGCTAGCGACCTCCACTTTACCCCTGGTGATATTGATAATAAAGGGTTCGTCTATGTTTTCACGTACGATGAGCAGGTTCAGCGAGGTGCCCTCGGGCCCGCGGATTTTCAGGAGGGCTTCGGTAAAGGTCATGTTTTCCACCAGCTCTCCGTCTATTTCCACGATGATATCACCGGCCATAATCCCGGCTTGTTCCGCTGGAGAACCGGCTATCGTCGATGTAATGATTAAATGCGAATCGTCAACGGAAACGTAAGCCCCGATGCCTTCGAATTCACCCTCAAAATCGCTGGCGGATACTTCATATTCTTCGGGGGTCATAAAGAAGCTGTAGGGATCGTCCAGCGCTTCCATCATACCTTCGATAGCGCCGTGGCTCAGCGTAGTAGTATCCAGTTCATCCCGCTCGACATAGTTAGCGAGGATTTCACTCCAGGCCTCCTCGATTAAGTCGGGTCCTTCACCAAGCCGGGGAAATCCATCACAGCTTATCACGGCGCCGATTCCAACGGATAATCCGAGAACCATAAGCCCTAATAATACGCTGAATATCTTGTTTCTTGTAGACATACTGCACCTCTTTACCGGGAAAACATAAATATGGGAAAACGGTTACTTAATGATACCATAAATGCGGTCGTCTGGTGGCGATGGGAAAGCGGATAGGAAATAATCCCGGCCGCAAATTAAACGGGATGGCTGTTATCCGTACGATTGAGGAGCTATCGAACTATAAGCAGGGTTGAAAAATCTACCCCGAAGGGGGACGGGTATTGGGGGGTGGCGGATTTTTCATGCCCAACCGGTAATACTCGCCGGTGTCCTTACGCTTCCAGTTCATCGATATACGCTGCTGGGTGGGGTGGAGCATGGTAATAGCCCCGGGACGGGGGCACTCCTCAACGCAGCCACCGCAGTACCAGCATTCCTCGGGATAAACGACGATGGGTTCCTTACCCTTTTCCGGATTGGGCAGCATGACATCGGTAGGGCAAACGTCGACACAGAGATTACACCCGATGCAGATATCCGGGTTAAACTCCACTGCCTTATTCGGCGTAGGGGGATTGGGCAGTATATATGATTTTTCACTCATTTTCATTTCCCTTTCCATATTACATCCCGGTATCGCCATAGAGTTAGGCATAACGCTGGTAGTTTTCTTCATAAGAAGCAGCGTAGGGCGCCTTCAAATGAAAGTCAAGCGGCAGTTCCCTGACTACCACCTTATTTTCCTCCTGCCGGATGGGTAATAGCTTATTCCAACCGGACGGGTCCATATCCGGGTAATCAAGGCGGTGGAAATCGAGGATGGAGTTGCTGGCTTTGCGTTCCAGGGACGATTTTATGGCCAGTTCTCCCACCGAAACAAGGGCCTGGCATTCCAGCAATCGACCCAGTTCGTGGGGATTGGAAGCGTAGGCGGATGACAGCTCGGTAGTCTTGAGTTCGTTCAGCAGTCTCAGTCCCAGGTTAAGCGTCATCTCGTTCTTGTGGCGACCGCAGTAGTCGCGCATAATCCTGGCGATAGCGGCGTTGATTTCCTTCCAGCCATTATTACCCTTGTTTTGCTTCACAGCGGTGTAAGCCCGGGTCCTCTCGGCTTCAACCTGCTGCCGGTCGGCTACCGGTTCCTGGGCCGTCCTGGCGTATTCAGCGGCATGCCGGCCGGCGTACCGGCCGGTGGTGTGCGACTCGCCGTGACAGCCGCCACCGAAAAGGGTGCTGCCGGCCCCGATATAGAGTCCTTCGAGGTTGGTCATCAGGTTCCAGTCCACCAGGAAACCGCCGCCGCCGAGCATGCGGACGACGGACGGGGTATTGGGTGCAGCGGACCAGTAGTTAGAGTTGAAATAACCTTCGAGGGGCATCACCGGCGCCTGGAACATATCTTTATCCGGGTCGAAGCCGGCCCTGGTCATCGTGTTATATATTGGTATGCGGGTTTTACCCTCGTTGCCGACCATCATACCGAAAATCACCCTTCGTTCGTGTTCCGGGAGTCGTGTAAGGTCGGCATATAACGGTAACTTGAATTCACCTTTTTCGATACGTTCGGGGAGGTCCGGCGTGATGTCGTTAAGACCGAATTCTTTATTCGTACGCGAAATACCGATGCCGATACCCAGCGAAAATTGCTGTCCATCCTGGGGTATGAACCGGTCTTCGACGGTATTGAGTTCTCGACCGAAGGGGTCTACCCAGGGTACTTCTTTTCCATCGGCGTCGACTATGGGAGTGCCGTGAAAGGTATTACCGGCGTTGCCCATGCTGTAAGGAGCGTAGCCCAGTCCGGTAAGTCGTCCCGGCCCGGATGCCTCCATGCAAACGAATTCGGCCCCGGCGTTCCAGCCGATGGCCTGGCCGACCCCGGCGTTATTCATATCGGACATGGCGCCCGAAGCGGTCATTTCCGGCGAGAACAGGGTGAGTCGACCGGCGCCTCCGGTGGCGATGATGGTGGCTTTTGACCTGAAGACGTAGAACTCCCCCGTATGGGTATCCACCGCCGTTGCCCCGATAATCCGGTTACCCTGCCGGCCGCCTTCATTGAGCAGGCTGGTGACCATCATACGATTGAAGATGTCCACACCAACACGCCTGGCTTCCTCATAGACCCTGACCTTGATATTATATCCCCAGATCCGGAGCATGTGCCGACTCCGGTAGTCGTAGGCAAACATAAGCTTGGTCTCATCGTCACGAAAGTTGGCACCCTTAAATTCATCATTAACATCCCTTATCTGCACGCCCATCTTTTCGCACTCAAGCAGGGTATCCCAGCTTTCCCTGGTGATGATATAGCGTACGTGCCCTCCGGTCCAGCCGGCCATGCTGTCGTAGCATCCTTGCGTGTATTCTTCGGGCGTGACTTTAGAGCAGGGGTTGGTAACCGCGCCGTGCCAGTGGTCTACCCCGGCTCCGCCGGCTCCGCTTCTCTTAGCATGACCCCTCTCCGCCACAGCCACCTTAACACCTTTCTTGGCGGCGTTGATAGCGGCCTGTAATCCGGCCACACCGCCCCCGACGACCAGTACGTCCGTCACGACTTCATTAACCTTGTTATAATCCACGGGATAAGGCCATTCGGGCAGTTTTCCGGTTGCCTGTATATATTCGTGCCAGGTACTCATTTATAACCTCCTGTATCAGTTGGCTCGTATCCAGACCGGCTAATATTGTACGCTTATTACCGATATATCTCAAATGGCAACAGGAAGCTGTATGAATCGGGGATAGTAGAGAAAAAATGAGCCAAGTAAACCTGTAAGCCGAGTTCTGTACTCCGGTAAACCGGAGCGGTGACCATCTATCTAGCCCTGATGTTACCATCAGGGTCAAGCGACCAACCCGGGGAACAGGCCGGGCGTCCTGATGTCCCTCTATTCGGTCTTGCTCCGGATGGGGTTTACCCAGCCGGCCAGTCACCTGACCGCTGGTGAGCTCTTACCTCACCATTTCACCCTTACCCCGAGGCGGGGCGGTATGTTTCTGTGGCACTCTCCGTAGGGTTACCCCTCCTGGGCGTTACCCAGCATCCTGCCCGGTGGAGCTCGGACTTTCCTCCCCGCGAAAGCAGGGCGGTCACCCGGTTTACTTGACCCAGTGATAGTGTAGTGGAGCTAAGAGGGATAGTCAATAAGTGAAAGAGGGATATGATGGTGTATTTTGATATGGGGAAATCCGCGAATTAGTGCGTGACCTGACCGATATAGAACACGAGAAGGCCGCCCAGGACAGCCTGAATCAAACCCAGGATGAAAGTAGCCCGGTCTATTTTACCGTCCAGTTTCACCCGTGAACGGGCGTATACAAACATGACGAAAAGGGCCCAGAATATACCGGCTATCAGGTGCCCGTCAAAATAGCCGGTTATCCAACCTATTAGCGCACCCGGAATGACAACCCACGAAATCCCGACTAAAAATAATATCATAATACCCGGCATGATATATCTCCCAAGGCGTGTTCAGATTGAGCGGATTATGAGTGCCTTGATATAATACTATAATTTATCCAGCGCCTGGTTGGCAAGACTATCCGCCTCGGCGCTTTTGGCCCGCCGTACATGTTTAATTGAAAAGCTTTCCAGCGAGCCGGTCAGTTTCACCACTTTTTGATACAGTTCGCGGAGGGCGCTGTTTTTTACCCGGTAGTGACCGTTTATCTGTTTCACGGCTAGCTCGGAATCGGAACGAATCTCTACCTGCTTGGCGCCGAGTTTACAAGCTTTTTCCAGTCCGGCAATGATCGCACGGTATTCCGCCTGATTATTGGTGGCCTTGCCGATGCGACGGGAAATAGTGTCGATGAGTGTGCCGTTATCGTCTTTAATCGTTACCCCGATAGCCGCTGGTCCCGGATTGCCCCGGGCGGCGCCATCGGTATGGATATGAAGCTTAATAATACTCAAGGTGTCCTTTTATGAGATGTACAGGATACGCCCGCAGGTGCCGCACTGTATCGGCTGTCCACCCCGGGCTCGCTGGAGGGCGCTGGCGGATAACGATATGCGGCAGGCGCGGCAGATACCCTGCTCGACCTTGGTAACGGCCGGCTGCTTCTGCTGCCTGATTTTTTCGTAAAGGGCCAGCGCCGATTTATCCAGTTGGGCGGCCAGTTCTTCCCGCTGCTGGTTTAGTCCGGTAAGGTCGTTCTCAAGCTGTTTGATGTCTCCCGAGAGCTGCTGCTGTTCTTGCTGCCATTCGGTTTCGAGATTCTTAAGTTTATCGACAGACTGCGCGACCTTACTCTCGGCCTCTTCGACGAGGTCGATGATTTCCAGAGTGGTATTCTCCAGGTCTTCAGCCCTGGTTTTCATCGTGGTAACCTCATGCTGAAGACCTTCAAGTTCTTTGGGATTGGTTATCCTGCCGCCGTAGAGTTGCTTTTCTATCCCGGCTATTTTGGTCAGAAGGTCGGTTACTTCTGCTTCCGAATCGCGGTGCCGGTGTTTCAGTTCTTCAAGTTTCTGCCGTTCGACCGCCAGGCGATTCTCCGCGGCATCCAGTATGTCGCGATTGCCCAGTCGGTTGTTTTTCTGGTGAAGAGATTGGGTCTTTTGCTCGATTTTCGAATCGAGTTCCTGTAGTTGAAAGAGCTGTCGGGTTACTGCCATTTTTCCTCGTAGCTTATTCTATAACGTAGGAAGCATAATAGCAAACACCTTGATTTAAGTGACAAAACCGGCTGGAATAATAAGAACAAATGTGCTAATCATAGAAGTGGAATTACGTTATATTTCATCTACAGGGGGAGAAATGAGGTTACTAAGACTCGCCGTTAAAAAAGAGAGGTGGGACCTGGCGGCTCATACCATTGTGCTGGCAACAGCCAGGCAACTTAAGAACGGGGAGAAGCGAGATGGTAAAGGAAGCCAAGCAAAGAAAGCAAACGCGAAAAAGTAAGAAAGAATCAGTAAAGTCCGAATTTTATGCCAGGGTAATGGACGAGGCAGATAAGCTGGACCTGGAGGCGGCTGCCGGTGTGGAAGGGATAGATGATGAGATTGCATTGCTGAGGGTTAAGATAAAATCCGTCCTAGAGAAAGACCCGGAAAACATTAAACTTATTTTAAGGGCGACGAATACTCTGGCAGGCCTGGTGAAAACGCGTTACCGGATTACCAAGGAGCAGCGGCAGGGCTTAAAGGAAGCGATAGGTAACGTGCTGAAAGATGTAGCGATTCCGCTGGGAATAACCATAGGGACGAAGGTTTTGGGTAAATAGTGGAAGCGCGTTCGGTGATAAAGCGGTTGCGACCGTACCAGAAAGAAGCGGCCATGGCCATACTGGAGAGTGTGTTCGGGAAGAAAGGGCTGACCTTTTCCGTGGAAATCGCGCGGCAGGGCGGCAAGAACGAGCTTTCGGCGCAGCTGGAGCTGCTGTTATTAACCCTGCATATTACCGAAAATAAGAACCTGATTAAATGCTCGCCGACGTTTAAGCCGCAGGCGGTGGTCTCGATATCACGGCTGAAGGACCGGCTCAATGACGCCGGGTTCGATAGAATATGGTCATCGGAGCACGGGTACATAATCAAGCTGGGCAACGCCCGTGCCTTTTTCCTCTCGGCGGATGAAACATCCAACGTCGTCGGCAATACCGCCCATATCCTCCTGGAGGTCGACGAATCTCAGGACGTGAGTAAGGAGAAGTACACCAAGGAGTTCAAGCCGATGGGCGCTACTACCAACGTGACGACGGTGCACTACGGCACAACCTGGGACGACAGCACACTGCTGGAAGAGGTGAAGCAGACCAACCTGGAACTGGAGCGGCAGGACGGCATGAAGCGGCACTTCCGATACGACTGGGAAGAGGTGGCCAAATATGTCCCCGACTACCGCGCCTACGTGGAGGGAGAAAGGGAGCGGCTGGGTGAGAACCACCCGTTATTTATGACGCAGTACCGCCTGATGCCGGTGCGCGGCGGTGGCGGCTTTCTCAGCGTGCAGCAGCGGGAACAGCTGACGGGAAAACATACGCGGCGGCACCGGGCGAGGAGCGGTAAGACCTACGTAGCGGGAATCGATTTAGCCGGTGAAGCGGAAGAGATAGAAGGGGTTTTAAGGACAGCGGTTAATAAACGGCACGACTCCACCATAGTAACCATCGGGGAGGTGGATTTTACGCAGGCTGACGATATAAACCGCGAGCCATTTATAAAGATAGTAGAACACTATTGCTGGACGGGACGAAAGCATACCGAGCTCTACCCGCAACTCGTCGAT
>Ga0315534_1003196_pt1 | contig 10652 bp, 6 predicted proteins | sample SalMarSW160240MG_FD_203094 | JGI IMG/M metagenome (GOLD analysis project Ga0315534, IMG submission 203094) | Salt marsh sediment microbial communities from the Plum Island Ecosystem LTER, Massachusetts, United States - Salt Marsh Sediment SW1602-40 ... | reverse complement strand
GTAATACCAATCTAAAAACACTGACGCAAAGCATAAGACAAGACCTATCACAAAAATAACTTTATATCCTGATTTAAAATTTATCGACATGTCACTTTAAACTCTCTTTATTTCCTTAAAACCCAAACTCGACGAGAATTTATAAAGAAAAAAATTACATACAGATAGAATAATAACGATTTTTAAATTATGGATCCTCTAAAAATGAGATGTATTTATTACCGTAATTATTAGGAGTAATTCTCTTCGTGTTTTCTTTGGAATCCTCAGATTCGTACATAGTAGGGAAGTGTGACTCCTTCTTTTTCATGTCCAAGCTATTTTTTAAAGTGTTTGCTTCACTTTGCTCAATAACTCCGAACTTAGCGTGTTTTCCTAAACATTCGTACCCAAACTGAGTCAATAACTCGTCTGTGAACTCATATTTAAAATCGAGAAGATCTATCTCGCTAAATTCCAAATTTTGCATATAGTAAGGGGTTTCGAACTTATCTAAGAAGTTCTTTTTAGTTTTATGAGCTCTAAAATATAAAATTATTAATAAAAAAGCGTAAATCCCCATAACGGCATACCCGATGGTATTAAATAGCCGTAATAAGTAATACAACTCTGTGAAGTAAATAACTGCGAGCGTAACCGCGTACCCGAAGACAAGAAAGGACGCCACCCTCACTTTGGAGCAAAATTTTTCGTTTACACTTTGATATTCTTTAATCGGATTTGATCTTTTCGTCCGACTCTCAATTATTTGATATTTCTTCTCTAAGAACCTAATCAAAGAGGATAAGTTTGGATAATCGATTGCGTGGAGATTTGTGCTTCTTTGATACGGAAAAGCGATGGATTTTTCCATACTTCTGGGAGGGTTGTTGCAAAGTAGAATAGGTTCGATAACGACTTTGTATTGAGTAGCTCCGGAAGGAAAAACCCCTTTTTTGCTTCCTACGCCTTTTTCTGAATATAATTCTACGTGTAAGTATTTTTGAAAGAATTCGCTAATATTTTGGTGATGTACTAAATCTTCGTCCACCGAATCCCTAACTTGTAATAAGTTTTGGATGGCTTGCTCTAGGTTGTTGTAAGCTCTAAGATCATTTGTATTTGCGTGCGATTTTAATTCTAATTTGGTCTCCTCAACTAACACCGTTCCTTCTTGGTCAAACATTTTTACAGGAAATAGTAGCAGAATCCTAAGGTCGTCCGAAACTTTCACTAACTTATACCCCAGAAAATCAAGACCAGTAGTAAATTGTTTTAATGTTTTTAATGAGCAGGGGATTTCATAGCACCCTACTGCTTTGAAAGTCTTGCTAATTTGATGGTGAATATTACGCTCAGAAAAACCTTCTTTGGAATTTTCGAAATCGATACTTTTTGGTTCTTGGTTAGTGTAATCGACCTCCTCTCCTTGCACAGCCTCTTCTATCTCCGGTTGAGCCTCTTTTACTAGAATTTCAGGAACAATTTCTTGCGTGGATTCTTCTTCGTATTCGATTACTTGCTCCATTTCTGGTTTCGTATCGAACTCATTATCGCCAGTAAATTGTGCTTTTTCCGACTCAAGCGCAATTTCTTCTTCTTCTTTTTCGGTTATATCGTCATAATTTTTAACTCGTTCTGATATCGGAGGATAAGACGCTGTTAATTTCGAATAATTGTACTTATCGGAAAACCATTTTTGCTCGGTTTGCGACGGTTCAAAATCTTCCTCAACTTCCTTTTGGGATTCCTCGCTAATTTCTTCGGTTTCGTCTACGATTACTTCTGCAACTTCGTAGTTTTCAATAGAATATGGTTTGGATTCTACTTTTGTCGAATCTTGAATCCGACCATTCTCGCCTACATTGTCTTCTTTTTGAGAAGCTTCTAAACGATTTTTGGCTGCGGCAATAAATTTCGTTGCAGAAACCAACCCAATTCCGGGAGTCTCAGACAACCTTTCGGGCGTCATCTCGGCAATTTGTTGTATCGTTTCGATTTTAGCGTTGTATAATTTTTCGGCAGTGGTCGCGCCAATACCTTTGATTTTGGTTAGATCGTCTCTGGAAGGTTCACTAACCATATTTTCATGGGTTCCGTATACATCTGTCATAAGAATCTCTTCTATGAAAAATCGAGCGTTTATAAAGAAAAAAATGTAGGTGGATGCAAAATTCAGTGATTAGAAGAACCAAATTATTGGGGGGTTTTTGTAAAAAAAATTTTCCTAAAAAGTTTATAACTATTTATTTTCTTTTGATTATTTGGTGATTATAACAATAATAGAAAATAAACAACTTTCAGAAAAGGAACTTACGCAAATCTTTAACTTGTTAAAACATCCTTTACGGAGAGCAATTCTAAAACAATTATCTAAAAGTCCACGAGCTTACTCACAAATTTTGAAGAATCTTAACATTCAAGAAAGTAGTATTTTAAATTATCATTTAAGAGAAATGGACGATTTAATGATTAAAAAAGATGTTAATGGAAAATATGAGTTAAATGAAGTTGGTGAAATTTGTTTGCAGCTTGTACTTAAAGTCAAGGAAAAGGATGATATTAATAGGTTCAATAAACTTCAATTAGTGGTAGCCCAATTAAAAAGAGCAATAAATTTTATTCAAATAACATTCTCGGTACTTGTAATTATTCTAGTATTAGAGCTTTACTTGTTAAATATTATTGATTTTTCTTCTTTTCTTTTTATGTTTGCTTTAGGGGCGGTTTTTAGTATCGTACTTTCAAACGGTGTTTTCAAGGTCATTGAAAAATCTGAGAGCAATGAGATCAATAAGTTAGAAAAGAAGGAGAAATTAGGAATGTATTTTAGAAGTTTTACCATTAATATACTTGTTTTTACAATAGTCACACTATTATGGTAGTTAGTTATTATTTTTTTAAAAAAAGGGGACATAGACATGTTATTATACTTGAGTAGTAAATTTAAAACTTAATCTAAATAATAATGAATTTTGGAACCACCCAAAAATGTTTGTTGTTAGTTTCGAATAACCTATACACTAATCTCGAATAGAAAAAGAAAAATTTTCGACTTAGCCATCGGTTTTTGTTTATATAGATTCCTACTCTATCGGTACTATGGTTCTTACCAACATACTGCCAAGACATCTCTAGATTTACATTTTCCTCTGGATTTTAATATGGTCATATTCCTCTTTTTACTTTTTAAGGTAGTTAAGCCGGTAGGAACTTTCTTTTTTTGGATTTATAATTTCCTAAGGTTTTTCCTTTATATTTGATCGAGTGTATAAGCTATTAATCAATAACACGGCTATTTATAGAAATACCACGAGATATGTCTCTTACTAATTACACCCACTCTAAAAATACGCAAGAAGAAGAAGGAATGAAGGAAGAAATATTTCAATACATCCATGACGAGCGTGTCCTTCGAGTATTGTTCGAGCAAAAAATATTTAAGCTCCGGCAAATTCAGAAAGAAGCTATTCAAAATGGTTTATTCTTTCGAAAGTCGTTCCTCGTATGTGCGCCGTCTGGGAGTGGTAAAACATTGATAGGAGAAATCAGCGCTGTAAACAATGTATTCCAGAAGTTTGGCAAGTCTATTTATTTAGTTCCCTATAAGGCTCTCGCAACCGAAAAATATGTCCACTTCAAAAAAAGCTACGAGCGGTTTGGAATTACGACCGAGTTGTCTATAGGAGACTATGATGTGGACGATTCCCGTTTAGCAAAAGCAGATATAATTGTTACAACATACGAGAAAATGGACTCCATCCTGCGGAATTTTAGCGATAAAGAATGGATCTTCGATATTTCGACGATCATCATAGACGAGATACACATCATCGGCGAGTCAAGTCGCGGACCGAGGTTGGAATCGCTTATCGTGAGGTTAAATGAGTTTTTACAGCAACCGCAGATAATAGGGCTTTCAGCTACCATAAAAAATCCTGAATTTTTTAACTCTTGGCTTTCTTCTCTTGGAAACGATACTAAGCTAATAATATCCAATGCACGACCGGTTCCTTTACACTATAGAATAGAAGTTACCCAGAACAAAGACTCTACTATCAAAAAACTTGTAAAGGCTACTATAGAAAACAACGGACAAATATTAGTATTCCTCAACAAAAGAAAATCGACCCAGCAGGTTGCCCAAAACCTTAAAAATCTGGTTAAAGCACAAATTTCTGAGGCTGAGTTGAAGGCGTGCAAGAAAGTGGAAGATAAGCTCGATAAAATTAAAGGAAGACATGCAGAACTTAAAAAAGCAATTAAATGTGGAGTGGCGTTCCATCACGCTGGACTGCTTCCAAAAGAGCGGAAACTTATTGAAGATGCCTATCGAAAACATATAATTAAGATAATATGTTGTACCACTACTTTAAGTGCTGGAATTAACGTACCCGCTCGAGTAGTTATCATAAAAGATTTCAAGCGATATGTGACTTCAGGCCACAACATTAAAAACTTTTCTGGCTATTACGAGAACGGAGACGGGTTTTCTTACTTCATGCCGTTCTCTGCCAACGCTATCTTTCAGATGCTCGGTAGGGCAGGAAGACCGGGACTCGACACAGAGGGATTTGGTTATTTAATGGTTCAGAACATTGACGAACGGGACTGGATCGAAGACCATTACTTCCAAAACGCTTTTCCATCGGAAACTTATACTCCTAAATACAATGATTTAATTTCGGGACTTAATAAACTTAACACGTTAAAAGAACAAGTGCTTTTACGGATTTACGAGGAAAAAGCCATTACATTAGGCAAATTAAAAGAGTTCTTCGAAAAAACTTATTTTTGGTTCGGCATCAAAAATAATAAGGAATGGCAACAGATTCCCATCGATCAGCTTTTGATGATTAAAGAAATTACTCCGGTTAACATCCTAAAACTTCATTCCGACCCTAAAAAAGTTAAGAATTTGTCCAATCACCATCACCAGATTAAGATCACCAAATTAACGAAGTCTAACATATCAGGTTACATTAAAACCGATTTTGGAGTATTTTTTGCAGAATTCGATATCGATGTAGGGATACGGTGCTCGTGCGGGTTTGAAAACGGGATATCCAACAGTTACTCAGACGATCAATTCTCTTTCGAATTTTGCGATCATATCACCGCGTTTTTACTACACCTAATCGACATCCCCGACCAGAACTTCCAGAAATACATCCACGACATCGTTCCTAAGTCAATAAAGAACCAGTATGTGCTCAACTACCTGTTCGAAAAAGGGTTAATACTTAAACGAGACGATGGTACCATAAAATGTTCGCAGTTCGGAAAACTCATTATACGATTGTACCTTTACCCCGTTTCAGGAGTTTTAATACGATACAAACTCGAAAACGCTGCGATAGAAACCTATCAAGACATCATAAAAGAAGCTTACGAGGTGCTCAAAGCGGAATTAAAGGTACGAGACTACAAATTGCTCCAACCTATCTTAGAGTGGTGCGATGAAGAGCCAATTGACAGCATACTGGAGCGACACAAAATAATGGCAGGTGATCTTTACACCATCAAGGATAACTTAGAACGGATTATAACTTTTATAGGGATTATTGCGGTCCACCTAAGCGAATCCGATCCAGATATAGCAGAGATTATGGTTAAAGTTGCTGAAATGTCGGAAACGCTTAAAATTAGAGTACATTACGGGATTAGCGAGGAATTATTCGACCTCGTTTTGCGGTTAGACAATGTGGCAAGAGTGAGAGCGAGAATATTGTACAACGCAGGATACCATACCGCAACCAAAGTAAAAAAAGAAAATCCTTATGTCCTCAATCGGAAAACGGGATTAGGGATTAATCTTTGTAAGAAAATTATCTCTAAAAAATAGTACGTTGATCTTCTCCTTGGTCTCTTAAGCTGTAAACCTCTTTTTTTATGGCTTCTTCCAATTCCTCACGAGTTAACATTTTCATTGATTTGTTTACCAAATTTAATTGCATTTTTAGTTCCAATCCAGAATAATTTTCTAAATTTGGACTGATCTATTACTCTGCCACCAACTTCTTCAATCTTTTCTTTCATAAAATCAAGACATTTTCCGCCAGTAAATCGAGCGGTATTGAATATTACCACCATTTTTCCGTTTAAATTACCCAACCTCCTTAAAATTTCATTAAAAATCTTGGGAGGGGAATTTCCATAGGTAGGCATACCGATTATAATCAGACCATAGTTTGAAGCATCAAGATTGCTTAATTGCGACTCAATATCTGAATAATCGTTATTCTCGAATTTATCTAACTTTTTTATCTTTTCAACAAATTTACCAGTCAATTCTATTGGTAAGTAGCTCATCTCATGGTTGTTTAGAGCACTTGCAATTGCTTCTGCAGTTTTTTTCGTCCTCCCTGACATCGTGAAATAAATAATTAGCATTTTCATAATATTAAATTAATTCAAGAAACTAAAAAAATATTATTAGATTTTATAATTGATAATTAGATATTGGATAAAATAGGATTCCGATTATAATTTTCTTTTGCAAACCAAAATTTTTTCTTTTTAACGGTTCCTACATTATTATCTTTACAATGGGTTCTCAGACCGAAAACGATCCGTTTGACATCATCGATAAAAAGAAAGTGAGAATTAAGGAGTTTTTGGTCTATATGGAATCTGAAGACGGGCAAGACAACTATGTGATAAAACAGTTCGAAAATACCAAGGAACAGAATTTAGAGGCACTAAAATATATCCAAAACCTTATTAAACGCGATCCGGATGTGAAGTCGGAGGGAATTAAAGGATATTTAAAGAGTCAGCGGTTTTTTATGAAACTCTACCTAAAAGAAGTAAACAAGAACGAATCCATTTAAAGTTTTAAGACTTTCGAGATTTCACCAAGTGTATATGGGATGTCCATAAGGATAGGAGTAATTCCGAAATCTCTTACGCCTTTATACGGAAGTGGAAGAGTGTTCCATTGTTCTCTGAACTGGATAGATTACAACAAAAAATATGAAAAAGGATTTTATTTTAAATTGCTCCTTTTAACTCTTTCCGCTTTCTAAGGATGATTATAAGAATAATTGAAACAATTGCTCCGGCTGATACTAAAGAGATGGTGATGATAATAAAGAAAATTGATTCTCCAGGGTCAGGGATGCTTTTATGCAGGTTAATCAATTCAGACGCAGAGTGACCAAGAGTATCATTCGCATAGAATCTTATGATGACGGTTCCCTCCGGTAAATCGTTCCAAGCCGCTTGATTAATAGTTCCATTTTCTGTAAAGGTATAATTATGTAACCCTCCATCAAGAGTATACCACATTATCTCTAAGTGGTCGTCTATAATGGTTACAACAAAAGAGGGAGCATCATTACCAAAAATATCTCCGGGAGTAGGTGAATTAATTATTATTATTGGAGCTTGAATATCTTTGATTATTTGTACGGATTCAGATGCGACGTTTCCTAAAGTGTCATTCGCATAGAATCTTGTTATAATAATTCCTTCTGGTAAATCGTCCCAAGCTGCTTGATTAATGGTGCCATTTTCTGTAAATGTATAATTATGTAACCCCCCATCAAGAGTATACCACATAGTCGCTAAGTGGTCATCTATGATTATTACATTAAAAGAGGGAGCACTACTGCTAAACATATCTCCTGGGGTAGGTGAAGTAATTATAATAGTTGGAAATTGAATATCTTTGATTATTTGTACAGGATTGTACCCAATATTCCCAGCTTCATCTATAGCGTAGAATTCTAAGGATACATTTCCACTAGGTAAAGCATCCCATGCTATTTGATTAACAGTGCCATTAACGGTAAAAGTATAGTTGTTAATTCCTCCATCTAAAGTGTACCACATTAAATCTAAATGAACATCTGTAATAGTGACATTAAAAAAAGGAGGAATATGAACAAACATAGCTCCCGTTGTGGGTGTATTGATTATTATTATTGGAGCTTGAATATCTTTTATTATTTGTATATAATCAGATGCGAAGTTTCCAAGAGTATCATTAGCAAAGAATCGTATAGTAACAGTTTCTTCTGATAAACCGTCCCAAGCTGCTTGATTAATAGTTCCATTTTCTGTAAAGGTATAATTATGTAACCCTCCATCAAGAGTATACCACATTATCTCTAAGTGGTCGTCTATAATGGTTACAACAAAAGAGGGAGCATCATTACCAAAAATATCTCCAGGTGTAGGTGAATTAATTATTATTAATGGAGCTTGAATATCTTTTATTACTATTATTTCCTCGTATTGGATATTTCCACCTTCATCCATAGCATAAAACTTTAAAGTGATTATACCACTTAATAAAGAGTCCCAAGCTGTTTGGTTGATTCTACCATTCTCTGAAAATGTATAATTATTTATTCCCCCATCTAAAGTATACCACATTAAATCTAAGTAATCATCACTAATGGTCACATTGAATAAAGGAGCAATAGCTCCAAAAACATCATTAATTATCGGAGAATTTATTGTAATGTCTGGATTTTGATTATCTTTAGTTATAAATACAAATTTTTTCCCAATATTGCCAAGAGTATCATTAGCGTAGAATTTAATAGTTAAAGCACCATCCCCAAAATAATCCCAAAAACCTTGATCAATTGATCCTATTAAAGAACTAGCTGTTCTATTTATCGTTGATAATATTCCATTATCTAGCATATACCATAAAGCATCTAAATCACTATCATTGATAGAAATGTTAAATCTTGGTGCCTTTATCCCCAATATTTCGTTCAGTGTAGGAGAAAATAAAGTGATATTTGGCCCAATAATATCTTTATAAATATTAATGGAATCTGAATCGATACGACCTAAAGAATCATTTATAAAGAATGTAATTGTAAGAGTTCCATTTGGTAAAGCATCCCATAAAGATTGATTAATCTGCCCAGTTAACCCATTAAAGGTTGTATTTGTAACACCCCCGTCTAGGGTATACCAGGATGTATTCAAATATAGTTCAATAATTGAAACGTCAAACATTGGAGCATTGAATCGAAATTTTTGATTTAAGCTTGGTGAAATAATCTTGATTATTGGGGCAATATCGTCAGTATCTTCCCACATTGGCAAGAAATCTTGACTTCCTGCTAATCCATGTATGAATGCATATGGAATATCACCAATACCATCATCATTTGCATCCATGCCTGTATAGTTATCCCAATAATTCCCTATTACTGAATTATTCCAATAATTATCCAATCCATTATCAAGGGCATGTATAGTATTGTTAATAAAATTGTTTTCATAAAGGAGGTTTTTTTCGCAAGTGCTTTTCATAAATACACCATACTCAGTGTTGTTAATAATATCATTAACCGCGAATGTATTATTATGGCAATATTGGTCTAAATAGAATCCATAACTATTATTGAATAGAGTATTATGGGTGAAATAATTATCATAACAGTGATCATTAATACTAGATGACCCTCTTATTGATATTCCTCTAACACTTTCTTTTATAATATTCTGACTGATGGTGTTGTTGAAATTATAATTATGCATGTATATCCCATAATAGAAGTTGTCTGTCATGTTGTTTTTAATAATTGTATTGTTATAACACTGAGATAATTCAATTCCATAACCTCCGATTAGTAAACCTTTATTATTATTTAAAATGTTCTCTGAAATGTAGTTGAAGCCACACCCGGCTATTAATCGCATTCCACCACCAGGACTGTGGTGTATAGCATTATTGTTTAATATATTTTTTAGGATTTTATTATAGCTACCCCCAATTACAGATATTCCCTCCCCACTGTTTCCAGTAGCATTATTTCTTAAAAGAGTGTTATTATGACTATGATCTATTATAAATCCATAATTCCCTGAATATGCTGTATTATTGTATAATGTATTATTTTCAGAAAGATATAGCTTTATCCCACCATAAAAAAAATCTTTGAGAGTATTTCCTGATACATTATTATAATAACTTTCTTCTAAGTAAATTCCGCTTTCTTCATTATCGCTAACTTTATTTTGGGAAATGTTATTATAATTGCTTTGATAAAGATGTATTCCATTTTCGTCATCGCTATCGGAAGCTTCGTTTTCATTTACAATATTTCGCCAGAGATTATTGTTATGACTTTCCCTTAGCTCAATTTCATGATTTTTATTCTTCGAGGCATTATTCAACCAAATATCATTAAACATGCTACGGAATAATTCAATTCCCACATCAGAATTATCAATAGCAGAGTTATTTAATATCGCATTATTGTTACTGTTGGATAAGTGGATGCCTGGAGCGGGTCCCATGGCCCAATTATCGTTAGCAACATTTCCTTCAATACGATTTCTATAACTTAAAAATAATTGTATACCAGAAGCGGAATTATAATTAGCAATATTATTTGTAAAATTATTGTCATTGCTATAGTCTAATCTTATACCACCCGCGGCAAGATTAATAAGCCCATTATTGCTTATATTATTATTAGAAATTGTATTATTATTACTATACCATAAGTATAACCCATCCCTCCAAGTGGTTTCTGATATATTATTCTCTGAGATAATATTAAAGTCACAATTATCCAATAATATGCCTCCACGGTTATTATTTAGTGCATTTTCCGTAATTATGTTATTATTGGAGTTTGCCTCATAAATAATACCATATCCATTATTTGATGAGCAGTTATTGCTCACCAGAATAC
>Ga0315534_1003195_pt1 | contig 10653 bp, 10 predicted proteins | sample SalMarSW160240MG_FD_203094 | JGI IMG/M metagenome (GOLD analysis project Ga0315534, IMG submission 203094) | Salt marsh sediment microbial communities from the Plum Island Ecosystem LTER, Massachusetts, United States - Salt Marsh Sediment SW1602-40 ... | reverse complement strand
CCCAACCTTTTTTTTCAGGAAGAGTTTCTGGCAATCTATGTGCCGAAAGGGGCCTGAGGATAAGATCCTTAAAACCAGAATCATGAGAAATAAGAGTAAGTGATCGTAAATTCTGCGACATGGGACGTTGCCCCAGTACCTCACCACTTATGATAAAATCTGCTCCTTCCTCCTTCAGCATCTCACCGGCTATTTTGAACATAAGTTTATGGCAATCTATGCATGGATTTAATCCTTTTCCATAACCATGTCGTGGGCTTAACATTATTGGAAGAAATCTATCTGTGATATCTATAACGCGAAGGGGAAGCTCGATATAATGAGCAGAATGGGCAGCCTTTTCTGAGGAGAAAAAAGGAGTCTCAAAAAAGATTCCAATAACATCAACTCCTTGTTCCTCGATAATTTTAACAGACAAGATGCTATCGAGGCCACCAGAGAAGAGAGATAAAGCCTTCATGAAAATCCTCATTAACCTACTAAATTTACTTTATTTCGCTCACGATTGGAGCACTCACCCACCATCGCTTTCGCTCAGGCGAGGCAGGCTGGTTGGAGTGATGGAGTACTGAAGTTATGGATTTACCCTCTTGCTTTGCCTGAGCAATCTCTTTCTCTTTTTCTATCCACTACTCCACTACTCCAACATTCCATCATTCCATACGGATGGCAGAAATCTCTTGCCATCGAATGAATATATGATTCCGATAAGCAGTAGAAAATTTGAAACATCTATTTAGTTTATCAGGCAGATAGCATGAATCAAGTAAAAAGATGCGTATTAATCAATGAATGAGGTATTGTAATGATTGACGGATTTATTTACCTCTGTTATTTAAAATTATAGGTAACTATTTAGGTTCAGGGGTTCTTGGTTCAAAGGTTCAACGTTAAAGATCAAGCAGCAATTACCATGATAACGTGATTAGAACGTATATTTACAAACGAGTTCAAACCTGCCCGCCATCTGGCAGGCGGGGATGTATGCGAACAGGCTAGGCGAATCCGTGCTGCCTTTCATGTATTCATCTACTATCTTAAGGGATATGAAAAAATAGAAAGACTCATTTACCGTGAACCCTGAAATATGAACCGGATAGCCTGAGTAATAGGATTATATGAAATACATCTTTAGGTAATAAATAATGAGAGTTTTCGGACCAGTTCCATCAAGACGATTGGGTTCTAGCCTTGGGATAAATAATATACCTCCCAAGGTCTGCACCTATTCCTGTATCTACTGCCAGATAGGTAAGACAATAACATTGCAATGCGATAGACAGGCATTTTATGAGCCAGATGATTTAGCACGGGAGGTCAAAGAGAAGGTTCATGAGCTAAAAAAAAGTAACATAACAATAGATTATTTATCCTTCGTCCCTGATGGTGAGCCAACGCTGGATAATAATCTTGGTAGCATTATTGAACGTATTCGACCATTACATATAAAAATTGCTGTTATTACCAATGGATCTCTCATAGATCGTAAAGATGTGAGAGAAGATCTACAAAAGGCAGATTTGGTTTCATTAAAAGTAGATGCAGCGAGGAGGAAAACCTGGCTAAGGACTGACAGACCACATAAATCATTGGACCAAAATGCAATATTGGATGGAATGCTCGAATTTAAAGCTGTGTTTAAGGGTGAGATAATTACAGAAACCATGCTTTGTAAGGGAATGAATGATACCGAGCAAGAGGTTAGAAGAATAGCCGATTTCTTAAAATTACTAAAGCCGACAAAATCTTATATTTCCATTCCTACCAGGCCAACAGCAGTAAAAGGAATATTGCCTGCGAGTGGTGAAGCTTTGAATATAGCCTACCAAATCTTCACGCAGAATGTAGACAATGTAGAGTATATAATAGGCTATGAAGGAAATGAGTTTGGATTTAGTGGTAATGTCGAAGAAGATTTGCTCAGTATTACCTCGGTTCATCCGATGAGAGAAGAGGCTGTAAGAGAATATTTAAAAAAGGCAGGTGCAGATTGGCAAGTAATAACTGATCTGATAAAAAGGGACTCCTTAATAGAATTGAAGTATCAGGGGAAAAATTTTTATATGAGAAAATTGCCGAGCAAGACCTGACAATTTTATAATCGCAAGTATCCTTTTTTCCTTTTCATGATAAAGGCAAACGAGGTAACGAAGGTGGATGGAGAAATATTCATGAAAAAATTCGCAGTGTTAATTATATTAGGTATTTTTTTTTATGGAGGTGCCTCTGCGAGGGAACTGACTTCAAAGGGTTACCAAGACTTAAAGTATTACCAAGCAAGAAACGTGGATGAGGAAAATATTGTGAAGGTAGTGCTTAATTATCAAAAGGCCTGCAATTTATATAATCCCAAAGAAGTTCTTGCAGTATATTTACCAGGAGCCATAATTAAGGCAGGAATGAAAGATGACAGATCTGAACATCTGGTCACTAAGGAAGAGTTTTTCGGTATCCTCTCCGAAAAGCTTACTACATGGAAAATGTACAGCTTTCAACTAAAATTGTTTACACCCAAAAAAATAAATGTTCAAGGGAGCAATGCAAAATTGAACGTTCCTTATATCCTTTATAGCGTTGCTCAGGATTATTGGGAGAAAGGCATATTCAATTTCGATTTTAGAAAATCAGATTCTGGATGGTTTATTAGCAGAAATACATGGAAAATCCTAGACCTCTTTTACAATCCATAAGCGTGATTAAGTGAGCACAACCTCTCTTAATTACACAACTTCGGCCCTATGAGGATTATCTTACCATCCATTTCACTCGGTTTTTCGCTTTAAGAAATACCCATCCGGATCACATTCCTCCCGCAAGATTCTTAAATCTTCTGCACTCGGTTCTTTCATCTCCTTTAAATCCGGTGAGATCAAAAGCTCAAAGCTTACCAGTTCCTGGATCTCATCTGCAGTTTTTCCAGGTAAAACCTCAAGCAGCATCATCCGGTGGGTATCTTCGTCAAAGCCAAACAGGGCCTGGTTGGTAATAACCCTGTAAGGCCCGGATCCCATAACCCCGGCTTTTTTGCGGTAATCCGGTGAGCCATCACCGAAACCGATGCTGGTTACGAAGTCAAGTTTTTCGACAAAGCGTCTTTTTTCTAAGGCCATTATTGAAATAGTTTTTTCGCAGTTGGCTGCCATGGCGCCAGCCCCACCACTGCCTGGAAATCGGGTTTTGGCCCTGCTATAAGTGCCGCCCTGAAAATGGGAGTTGATATTGCCATACATGTCGATCTGAGCGCCACCGATAAACGCATAGTCTGAATAGCCTCTCTGGGTTAATTCGAAGGCAGCGCATAGTCCCTTGGCGAAAACGGCCTTGCGAAACGCCCGGGTGTCGCCGACAGATAGCGGCATTCCCTGTTCAAGAATGGCGGCCAGAGAACCGGCTTCAAAAATCATGTTAAGATTCGGTGCATGGGTGAGCTGTGCGAACATCGCGCCTATTATCGGCAATCCCGTGCCGACAAATACAATGGTTTCATCCTCCAGTACCCTTGCCCCAGTATAGGCAATCATCTCAAATGGACCGTAATCAGACATTATCCTTCCTCCTTAAAAAATTGTTTCGCTATTCAAGAATTTTCGGTTGTTCGCCATCCATCTGCCTGAGCTTTCTCAACTTCTCTTCTGGCATTTGTTTCAAGAAATCATCAAAGGTCTCGCAGCCAAAAATATAGGTGTCATAGTATTGTTTGAGCTTGTCCTTGTTACCAGTTTTTCTGAATTCATCGCAAATGCTTCGAAATTCCAGGAAGTGAGGCATATCAAACCAATAATATCCATACGATGCGCCGGGCGTCGATCCAAAATGCTGCTCTACCACTGCATCAACGACAGGATATGGGATTTCAGTAAGGTTCGGATATTTTCGAATAGTATCATTGGAAATAATCTGATCAGCAGTCACAATGGTATTAACTGCTGCCTGACCAATTTCAGGACAGGTGCACAGGGCCCCGAAGATGCGGCAGTTACCATACATATCTGCTGCGGACACGTGTAAGATGCCGACATCTGGATGACATGCAGGAACAAGATATATATTCTCTTTGGTAAATGGACATTCCACCATCCGCCCTCTATTCACCAGCTCCATATCAGTACCACCATGATCCCGCGTCGGTATGAATGGAATACCCATTGCTCCTGCCTTGAACCGGGCAGACATCCCATAGTTGGTATAGTCGTCAAGTTCTACCATGCCGTTGCTTGTGAGGTATCGCAGAAGCGGCGCGATCCCAATGACTTCATAGCCATACCAGGCCAGTTCAATACGCTTGATTGATACATGGTCAGGATTTAAAATCATTGCACCGGCAAGGAGTTCACAGCAGATTGAGTTTGACTGAAATGACAGGGTCAAATCTCGGGCGCCGTGCCGGATGATTTCATGGATAATGGCCACTGGAACTCGAGTGTTGACAAATCCGCCGATGCCGAGGTTGATACCGTCTTTGATGTAGCGGGCTACTGCTTCCTTCAAGGTTGTGCGCTTGTCGTGCAAACCCTTTTTTTTGGCAACAGCTTTGGCCCTGGCCTCATTTGGCGTTGGCCCCCAAAATTCGAACGGAGTGTTGGCTTTCTTTTCAATTTCCTTTTGGTTTAAGGATGTTATGCCCCTGATACCAGAACATGCTTCATCTTTCATGATATTTTTCCTCCACAGAGCTATCGTATTAATGGATGGAAGGTCCTCGTATTCACTCTATCAAGGACCTTGGGATTGGCCAAGATGGAGGTATCTCCAAGCTGGTTAATTCTTTTTTCAGCGATTTTTATCAAAACCCTTTAGACAATCTTTTCACTCAGAAGTTTTTCTTGACCTGGTTCTTGTTCTTTTTTTTAAGAAAATAAAAACAGAGTTTTAAAAAAAGGTTGAAAAGAAAGAGATTAGGTGCATTCTCAAAATGAAGCGGGCCCGGGTTTGTAATTTGCCTCCGCGAGTTTCCACCATTGATCATTTAGCGAAGGCAACCCTGATAAAGATTGAGAATTCAGCTCATGTGAGTGCCCACACGGAAAGCACTGATCGAAAATCACTTCTCTGTTAGGGTCCTTGGTTTCTTTATGAATTAATTCGTCAGTTTGCACCTGATCTCTCTTCGCTTCATCAGTAAAGACGATGGCCAAAGCATTGAGTTTGGCATCATTTGTCGTATTGGATTTGAGCCTGTTATTTCCATCATATACGAATTCAAAACCAGTTTCACGAGTCATGACTATTCGGTACGGCTGGGTTTTGCTGTAATTGGCATAGAGTCCCAAGATTCGATCATATAAGGAGTAGCCAAGATCCCATCCCGGAACGTCCCTATCTGTTTCTCCTCTATGAAAACGTCTTCTTTTATTGAAAGGTTTACACTCCAGAACGGTTTCTTTTTTGAATCTCGTGCGAATTCTGTCTAAGGATTCTAGTTTGAACAGGGCCTGGTTGTTCTCCGTGTCTAATGTAAACTCTACAATGGCCACTTTGAAAAGCACATCAGGTATCTCGGTATAGGATTCGAACTTTGGAGTGTTTGAGTCATCAAAAAAATGGCTTTGAATAAAGGTTTGTTCTTCGAATGAAAAGTGGTTAAAAATCTCGTTGTGAGGAAAGGGGTAAAACTTTACCGCGAAAAGGCCGATGCACAATTCCCGGCCCTTTGCATCGCGGGTAAAGGTATCTTCCAGTCGCAGTTCATACACACCGGGTGCAGAGTCGATCCAAAAATACCAGGCTGGTGGTCCGTCTTTCCAAACCTGGCTGACACCAGTAATCTGAAGGAGCCGCTTGACCTCCTCTATCCAGGAGGCAATGATTAAAATATTCCCAATTTCACTACGGAAAAAACTCTCCAAATCCACTCTAGCGGCTCCTCTTCTTTTTGAGCAGCTCTTTTACTATTTCGCTCTTTTCTCTTCCCTCAGTCTCGATCCCGGCCTTTTGGGCGCTATCCAGCACTATTTCATCCGGGTAAGCCAAGGTGAGGGCATGACTGGACTCGTAGGATTCGAAAAACTTCTCAAAGTTCTCCTCTTCCTCAGCAGATTTCACACCATCCTGAAAGCTCGCTATTGCCTTACCCGCAAGTTGAGGTAAATATTTCGACAAGAAAAACCTTCTTCGCTTGTCCACCATACTATATTCTAATCCTTATCGTTTTTTTAAAGGCCATCCATCAAAAAAACCATCCTGGATCATAATGATACTCAGATAGAGTATAGTCCATACCAGCGGCGTATCTTCGGGCTGAGCAAAACCGGGGGTTTTTCCCAGGAGTGAAACCGTAGCCGTGGAGTAATAGAAAAGATGAATAAGTATTCCCCCGACGATGGCTATGATAGTCCGAATTATGGCTCGTGGCCAAAGACCACTGATGTTGGGAAAATTATTGAACGAGGTTTTAAGAATGAATGCAGCCAAAATAATAAAGCCACTCACCTCTCCTACATGGAGGTAGCGGAAATAGGGAGCGTCCGTATACTGGCCTCCTTCAAAGGGGGTGTCCCAGAACCAGTTCATAATTTGGTAAACGATGAGCAACATAATAATGCCCAAAGCCAGGGTTGCGACAAAAGTAACTAAACCCTTTAGGAATGTCCCTTCTCCATCCTTTTCCAACAATTTCCATGGATAGCCTTCCCAGAGCAGATTAGAAAAGATGATCCATCCCAGGCTTGCTATTAGTAAGCCGAGGCCGAAGTTCGCACTGCCCGTCCCTGTAAATGAGGCCCACCAAGACACCACTCCTGCCTTGCTTTGGGGGGGATAGAAGAAATAGCACACATTCGGGTGAAACAACACGGCAAAAACAATAATAGAAAAAAACATAATGGCAAAAAATTTGGACCATGCTAGGACTCCTCGCTCAGCCTTGTGCCATGGCCAGCTGTCAAAACCAACATTCCAAGACAGGGCCATCCAAAGAAAAGCGGTAAAAAACCAAACCAGTGCCGTTGAGGCACTCTCTCGAGCGATATAGAGATCGGAGCCCATCCCTCCTGCCGCCATTAAAGATTTGTAGCTAAAATAGGCAACGCCGAATTTTCCGATAAAACCCACAAACAGCACATAATACACGACCAGCATCAGGACAACAGAGACAATTGTCAACGTTATCCCCCTGGGAATAACACCGAATTTCTCTGATGGGCTTTCTGAAAAAGGATAATAGCTGGCGACGTCAATCATGAGCACGATGGCGGTGAGGAAACAGACAATTAAGGAAAAGCCATACATGGGGGTGTAAAGTTTCATTGGTCCTTTAGGGTGCATAAAAATAAACCACAAGAGCAACACAATACCAAAAACGACAACAAAATTTATCAAACCGAAGAGATAATTAAATTTTTTTTCCTGCTCAGCACTTTCATTCATCGTTCATCACTCCTTTCTCCTTTCCAGATGTAACAGAAAGGCTTCCCTTTTGTGATTACCGATACGCTGTCCATGCTATGTAGATAAGGAGCAGAATCAAGCAACCCTTTATCTGGCAGTAGTCTCACGGAGCATATCAATTCTCTATTTCAATATATGGGTCTTTCCGCAGGTGGTAAAAAGAAGGGAAAGAAAGCACCTCATCGTGTCTCTCTCCCTTTCTCTCTACCATGTCCCTTGAATTCTTCTCACATTAGCCTTAGGTTAAAATGTGATCGAATCTCCATTGGTCAAGAAGACATTCGTTCCTTTCGCTACGGTTGAAACCTTTGTGTATGACTTATATGTATCCGTTCCTCTGACAATGGGCACACCTGCCTCTCTCGCTCTTTCAGCCCAGATCCAGCCGGTACAGTGATTGCAACCAATTTTTTCGAGTTTAAAGGTCTTTACCCCTTTGATAATATCGTCCATCTTGGGGTCCCAGTTTTCAAAGACGCTAATGTGAAGCCCACCATAGCACCCATAGGGTTGATACCCTTTGATGTTCCTCCTGGCCCAGGCAAAGAGTGTCAAGAGCCCGGGGTGACAGCACCCGGTCACTGTGACAACACCCTTGTCTTTCACCTTAAAGTACAGGACATTTTCACCTCGAACCCGCAATAGAATGGGAACATCAAACATTCTCAAGGCGACACCGTCCATGAGTTTATAAATGCCGTCACCCTTCTCGCCTTTCACCTTTGTTAAGACCAATTTCCCTGTATGGGGATGATCATTTTTACAAATATGTACATCCTTAGCTTTGTGATGTGCCTTGTCCGTTAAAAGCGCCTTGTCTTCCGGATACCACGTCTCTGGAATATACATTGGGATGTCGGGTTTGTGCTTGAGGGTTGATTCAATACCCCAGTAATGGTCCAGATGACAGTGGCTTATGATCAGGGCTTCAATCTCGCCGCTTTTCAGCATGGGGGGGATATTATTTTTCTCCTCAAAGATATAATCCATCCAATCGGTGTTCCAGCCTGAATCCAGCAAGAGTTTTCTTTCATTCCCATCCAGGGTTGTCACCGTTATCAAGGCTGAGTAACCCCCGGCATTCTCCCAACTCCAGGGAGTCTTATATTGGCTTACGGCTGCTCCACCCCCGGCAATCAATTCATTTTTAAGAGTGGTGTTGTCAAACCAGCTTGTTTCCGTGAGCACGTCAACCTTCACACTTTTTACCTCGCCAAACTCGACTTTCTTTTTGGCTTCTGCTTTTCTTGTAATCATTCCGCTCATTGGCCCTGCAACGGAGGCTGCAATACCGGCAGTGCCGAGAGACTTAAGAAATGATCTCCTATCCTGTTTCATGACATTCCTCCTTTTTTGTTTGAATACAAAGGCTATTAGCCCATTTTAAAAACCTGAAATTCATGACAAGTTCCGGACAATTTGTTATTTTACGCCGCCTGAGTCGCTTTTCCAAATCTAACCTGCTTCTTTCTCGATGCCCTTTCTAAGATCATAGAGAAGCTCAATAATGAGGTCAGTTTCTTGTTGGGTTAGTCCAAGCCCATATCCATGCATGATCTCAACCACCAGCCGCCAATCATCTTTTGTTCGTCCTGGCTTTTCTGGATCAGCTATTGAATCGTGACAGAGAAGGCACTTCTTTTGGTATACTTTATATGCGCTTATTTGATCCCCTTTTTTCGTTTTAGCAGACGCGCTGGCATAATAGAGGAGTCCGGTTGCAAGAACGAACATAGATAATAAAGGAACTATTGTAAAAGACAATCGTCGAAACACAGGAACTTGCATTGTTTCTCACCTCCTTTCTTTTTTGTCTTACGGTTGATTCAAAAACCATTTGGAGCCGCACACTATCCTAGCTTTTCCATCAATGCAACATTTTCTTTTCTGCCAGGATTAATTCATGTAGAATTGAAGATAACCCCCTTGTCTTAAGGTTAATAAACTGTCTGATCTAATAAGGTTCAGTCACGCAACCCATCTAAGAAATGCATCACCTCCTTTCCGCTTCATAACCTTGGGGATAATGTTTTGTTATCGTGGCTTCAATCAAATCTCAGGTTCTATGACCTTTTGCTGGAAATGATAGTAGGCGCAATCGTCACACGAATAACCACAGAAAATCTTTTTATGCCCCACCTCCTTCCTTAAGGCATAACAGTTTATGGATTTCGTTTTATATACGAGACAATCCTCACATCTTCCGTCAGAACGCACGTGATCATTCATTTTATTTTTGTAAAATTCCCAACAGAATGTTGGCAGGTTCCCAATACCTGTCAGAGTATGTAGGTCAATACCTATTTCCTTAGGTGTGGGAAAGGGGATGTTGTTGTTCTTGAGAAATAAGGCGAGATCTTCTGCCAGTATTCGCCAATGGCCTGATGTTCCAACCCGATATCCCTTTATCTCCCCTTTCTCCAACCATCGTTTGACAGTTTCTCTTGAATGGTTGCACATGTGGGCGATATCAGATGTGGTAAATGCCCTTTTTTTCATATTTATTTGTTTTGTGTCTTTTGTTTAAAATTACCATGATACTATAAAATTAATTTGTCAAGGGTTTTAATAAGGAATTTTTAATAGAATTGAGATTATATTCTATTCCCACATCTCGATAAAAGAGGTTCTGTGAATCTATCCTCCATTTTTTTGAAATCAAGATTAAGATTTGTTTATCCAGTATTTAGGATTGATGAGGAGTAATCCGTAATTGGTGGAATTAAAGATATGAACAATCTATGTATATATTTGATGTATTGAAACTGGAGAGGGGTATCTTTTTTGTTAACTATTTAAAATGAAACGATTATTCCTACCCCGTCATCTCAACCACGGTATCAACAATTGTGGTAAAACTCTTGGTATAGGGCATATCCGTATTATCCATCCATGCCACACTCCCTGTATCGCCCTCTGAGACAATTGCTGGTTCCAATGGCAGGCTGCCCAGTAATGGTAGCCCTGCCTTTTTGGCAGTCAGCATACCACCATTGGTCTTAAAGAGATCAATGGTTTTCCCGCAGTAGGGACAGGTCAGCCCACTCATGTTTTCAACCAAGCCAAGGATTTGCATGTTGACCTGATGACAAAAATTGATTGATTTTCTGACATCGGACAGGGAGATTTCCTGAGGAGTGGTGACAATTACTGCCTTGGTATCTGGAATGATCTGGGCAATGGTGAGTGGTTCATCTCCAGTACCCGGAGGACAGTCAATGATGAGGTAGTCTGAATTACTCCAGGCAATGTCATTGATAAACTGCT
>Ga0315534_1003192_pt1 | contig 10658 bp, 9 predicted proteins | sample SalMarSW160240MG_FD_203094 | JGI IMG/M metagenome (GOLD analysis project Ga0315534, IMG submission 203094) | Salt marsh sediment microbial communities from the Plum Island Ecosystem LTER, Massachusetts, United States - Salt Marsh Sediment SW1602-40 ... | reverse complement strand
CGACGTGCTGCGAACCGTGCTGCGAACCGTGCTGTGAACCGTGCTGCGAACCGTGTTGCAATCCGTGCTGCCGCCCCAAGGGTTGCGGGCTGCTGCACCGCCTGTTCCACCACTGCCGCAAGCCGCGCTGCTGCGCTCCGGCGTGCTGTGAGCCCGCTTGTGGTTGTGAAGTCGCGCCTTCTTGTGGGTGCGGCTAAGCGACGCCCAAAGAGCGACCGTCTCGAGCGGACGTGTCTACCGGCGGCTCCCGGAATACGGGAGCCGCTTTTTTTTCGCAGATACACCGTATGACGGGGCTTGCCGTTGCGGCGCTGCATCGTGGCATCGCCGCTCCGGTGCGCAACGGCACGGCACGGCACGTCCCAGCCTGGAGATCGCAAGACGCCGTGCTCGGAGTGCCGGGGGTTGCTCGGCGGGCCAGAATCAGCCCGGCAAGCGTTCTCCGACATCAAACACTGGTGACCCCCGCGATGCCTCGGAGATCGACCGCAGCCTGCGCTTGCGCCAGAGATAGAAGATGCCGACCAGCGCTAGCAACAGTACCGTGACCGTAGCGCCGGTTTCCACGCGTCGAACCCACGTGACGACAGCTTCCCCCAGCGCGTATGCCAGACCGAAGAAGACGCCGACCACGAGCGTCGCGCACAGCAAGTCCATCAACAGAAACCGTTTCCACGGGATGCGCAGTGCTCCGGCGGACAGGTACAACGGCGACCGGACACCGACCATGAAGCGCCCTGCCAGCAGCATTTTCAAGCCGTGCCGGTGAATCAGGGCCTCAAACTTTGGCTCGCGGTCGGCTCGCAAAAACCGTGCGAACCTAGGGTGATCCTTAAGCAGGCTGTGCCCGAAATGGTAGCCAATGGTGTACATCACGTAGTCGCCGGCCAACGCGCCCACGATGCATGCGGCCAGCGCCAGCGGCGGTTGCAGCGTGCCCTGCGCGCTGAGTGCGCCGGACATCACCACCACTACTTCTTCGGGAACCGGAAGACCACAGCCGGTCAGAATCAGAAACAGCACGATGCCGAGATAGGATCCGTGGTGGACAAGCAGGTCGAGCATGGGTAGCGGCACCCGTGACCGGACGCCCCGTCCCGTGTTGTTGCCCGCGGGCACGCGCAAACCGCGGCTGTCTCCCGCCGGATGGGGCCGGTTTCCGGCGTGCGAAACGCGCTGGGGTCATCATCGGCCTGCCAACGCCGTCAAGTTGAACGGTTGTAGCGAAAAAAGGGGCAGGTGGGAACTGTTCCGCCCGCCTACGTGCCGTCGAACACGCGGACGTGCTCATCGAGTAGTCGCCACGTCCCTTCCGGCAACTGGAAGTCGTACACGTCGACCGAGCCCGGCCGAGGGCCGGGACACGCCATGAGGGCTGCCAGCTCGTCGTGCCGGCGGCAATAGTCCGCCGCCCCTTCGGGCCCCAGGACGTAGAAGGCGGTGGCCAGGGCGTCGGCTTCGGAGGCTTCTGGCGCGAGCACCGTCGCGGACAGGACGCCTTCGGCGGGCCGGGCGGTGCGCGGATCGATGACGTGGCCGTAACGTTTTCCACCGTGGTGGAAAAACTGGGTTCCCGATCCCGACGTACCCAGGGCCCCGTCCTTCAGGAAAAACTCCGCCAGCCGCCGCTCGGGACGCAGCGGATGCCGCAATCCCACGGACCATCCGCGAGCCGGCGACCCTGCGTGGCCCCCGCCGGCCAGCACACTGCTTTGCCCGCCATGAATCAGAAAATGTTCGATTCCCTGATCGCGCAGCAACGCGCCGCACCGGTCCAATGCGTATCCCTTGCCGATGCTGTTGAAATTGATTTCCATGCCCTCGATTTCGAAATGCACCGACTGGGTTGCATCGTCGATGCGCACGTGCCCGCTGCCCACGCGTTGCCGTGCTTCCGCCAGTTGCGCGTCGGTCGGCATTCGGCCGGTACGTTTGAGAAAGCCCCATGAGGCCGAGAGTGGCCCGGAGGTCAAATCGTAAGCTCCCCCGGTGTCGCGATGGATCCGCAATCCGGTTTCGATCAGCACGAACAATTCCGGCGCAACGGAGGTGGGCTGGGATGCCGCGCGGCGATTGACACGGCTGATTTCGCTCGAATCTCGGTACACGGACAATTGGTCTTCCAACCGGTCGACCAGGTCGAGGGCGGCAAGGGCCGCTTCGCTGCCGTGCGGGTATTGTCCGGCATTGAGGATGATGTCGAACTGGCAGGCCATGGCCCGCCGCCCCACGTGGATCAGGTAGCGGCGGCCCGAGTCCCGTGGCGCATCAGCCCCCCGCGCCGCGGCAGCCGGGTCGTCGGGCAGCAGGCTCCTGGCCGCGCGGACCACCGACTTGCCCTGCAGAAATTCACGGCGCGTGGCTTCCGATCGGGGTGTTTCCATCGGCAACGGCTCGCCGCGATGGCGGCACGAGGAGATTAGCTAGGAGATCGGCGCCGCCCGAAAAGGTTTTATCCCGCTCGGTCATTTGGGTCGAACGTCAAATCCATCAGCTCGCCCGGGCGCGCGTCGAGGTTGGGGGGCATCTGGATTTTGACGGGCAATCCCCATTCCTGCCGGTTGGGATCCCGCAGCAGGTGCAACGGCAACGGAACGACATGCGGTCCCACGTGCTCCACAACCGATTCCATTTTCCGCCGCACATCGTTTCGCGGGCGGATAGACACGGACATACCGGGCGCGGGCCGAATGTTCTTGGTTTCGAGCAAGTATCCCATGATGTGACCCCCTGCGTTGGCGGCGATCTCGATAATGGGTTGTCCACGCTGAATGTTTTGTCCGGGCCGGGCAAAGACCTGCGTGACCGTGCCCGCGATGGGAGACCGCACGATCAGCGACCGGGTTTGCACCTTGAGCTCCTGCAGCCTGGCCTCTTCGGTGTTGATTTGCGCGCGGACCGGGTCGAGGAGTTGGTCCAGCCGGGCCGTGACGGCCGAATCGGGATATGCCTCGACGCGCGCCGCCGCTTCGGCAGTTTGACGCTCAACCTCCTCGCGCGTTTGCGTGTTTTCCTCGATTCGCTTTTGGATGGCGGCCTGCTCAAGCCTGGTCTCATCGATCCTTTGCTGTGCCACGGGAATCACGTCAGGTTTTTTTCGATTGGCGTCAAGCATGTATTGCAGCCGCCGTTCCAGACGCTGGTCTTCGATCTTGTCGAAATTGATCTGCACGTCCAGCCGGAGCCCCTGCAGGACGAGACCCTGATGCTGCAGGGTCAGACGCGTCTGTTCGCGGTCGTGATCGTAATCCCGGTCCGCCTGGTCGATTCGTGCCTGTTCGTCTATTGCGTCGAGCTGTTCTTCGAATTCGCCAATGCGGGCATTGATCGTTTCCGCCTGGGCCAGAAGCATCGTATCATCGAGCCGCGCGACGACTTCGTTTCTAGCGACCTGGTCCCCGAAAATCCAGTTTTGCGGTTGCGGTGGAGATCCGAGCGGATCTTGAGGTTCCAGCGGGGCCAGTGTGCCGTCCACATTGGCGGCCACGGGCACACGTACGGCGTCGACCTCGCCAACCGCCTGCGTCGGGCGTACTTGGCGTACCCACAGGCGGGCGGTCACGATGGTGAATCCGGCAAAGAACAAGAACGGCAGCACCGTATACCGGAAGCGCCGCCATCGGTGTTTCCACGGTGTTCTAATCCGTTTGCCGGCAGCCATAACCTACATTTCCGATTCGTCGTCGCGCAAAAAGAGCGAGATATTTTCGAATCCTTCCGTTTGAGACAAGTCCCATTTTAGTTCGTCGTGTCGCGAAGGATCGCGGAGCAGCAGTCGGTAGGACAGATCCAGACCTTCGTCCGTCAGTTTCCGCTCGCTCGCCAGCAGTGTGCGGGCACAATGCCGCCGGAGAATACCGTTCAACGCAGCCACTCCGGATGCCAGATCCTGAGTCAACCGCAGACTCAACACGGCATCGTACCGGTGGCGGCTGCCGAACGAGGTCATCCATAGGTAGAAGAATACGGTCGATATCCCGAACGCTCCGATCACGGCCGTCGAATACCGCATGGTGCCGACCGCCAGTCCCTCCATGATTGACCACAGGATGAATGTTGTGTCCCGCGTGTCCTTGAGTACGTTCCGAAAGCGGACCACGGCGAACACGGCCAGCAAGCCGAACGCGAACACGAGACTGCCCGCCATGAGCAGCATCATCAACGCGATCAGCGGGGGAATCACGACCAGCGACCCGGTAAAGGTTTGCGAGTAGGAGAGGCTGGTATGGGTCCACATATAGACCCAGCCGATCACGTGCCCGATGAGGAAAGCGAGCGCGACGACGAACAGCGCGGTCTCGGGATTGGCCGAACCCGCCCCCAGATCGCCTTGAAACAGCATGTCGAACGCGCCGTTCATCAGCCCATACCCCGCCCCATCATCACGTTGAGGCTACCCATCCGCCGCGTCGCGTCGACGCACTCCACATACTTGGGCATGGACGTCCGCCGCAAATTGAACGTCTGCACCAATTCCTGAGTCCAGTGTGGAAACCGATCGGTAAACTTGATTTCCAGCACGCAGCCATCCACGTCGGCCGGTAACCGCGTTTCCGACATGTGCAGCCCGTGACCCGGTTCAAACAATCTCGATTCAATCTGCCGGTCGAACGTCAAACGCAAGTCGTTGCTGTAGGGCGCCACGTAGGCCTCTCGAGAATAAACCACGAAGACCGACGGCACCGCGCCGATCTTTCGCGTCAAGTGGCAGAAATTATCCAGGGCACTGACGGAATTCGTATCCGCTCGAAACAGGCACGAGGAATCGATAAAGTCGCCCATCAAAAAACGCTGCACGCCGCTGCGAGTGATCGCTGCGCGTTGTTTGCGAATCACGTCGTTTTCACGCCGTTTGATCTCCAAGAACGCGGGGCTCTTGTCTCGGTCGTCGTAAAAACGGATGCGGAGCTTAAAACGGTTCTTTTCGCCGTCGACGGTTTGACGACACAAGCTAAGATCGGGACTATCCAGGTAGAGACTGCGCACGGCGTATCCCAACGGCTGGTCCGGCCGCATGTATTCGTCACATTCCAGATAGTTCTGAACAAATGCCCGTATCGACTGCGCCTTGGCTTCGGAGATGATAAACTTCAGCTCAAAGCGTCGCGTTTGAAGCTGTTGTCGAACCGCCATCCGAGTACCCACCCCATCGATCGCAACTGTCGATTGTGAATTCGGCGTGTAATGGAGAATTCCATGCGAACACCCCTCCCCATGCGCCGCAGATCAGCACAGAACGTGCCGCGTCCACTACAAAGACAGGGAACCGCGTCGGTAGGGGCGGATTCGAGGACGAAGCGATTCTCCCCACGCATGCGCACTAACTAGCAGCATGCCGCAGGAATCCCTCTTTTCCAGGGCCCACGCCAATATTAACAGGAATTTAACTATACTGCTTAAGGTTAACAAGACAGCCGCCCAGAAGCAATTGGCGACCGGGGTCGGCTCGTCCCGGAAGCTCGGATTTTCTGGAAATGGTACGTGTTATGCATGCCATCAAACGCTCGCGGCAGCCGTCCGTCCGCCGGCCCGGCTCGTCTCCCTCGTCCAGGTGGCAGGCAGCTCCCACTGGGTATGGGCTGGCGCCGCGCGGCCGCGGCGACACGTCGGTGCCCGGCGTCGCCCTGCCCACCCCGTGCGACCACCCTTGCTCAGGCAAATGCCGCCGTGGCGCGGGAAAACGACGCCCGTTTCGCCGGGCCCCCCGCACCGCATCCTCCTCGAGGATCGTCACCTACTGGCGACTTCACTATTTCTTTTAACAACGATTGGAATATCCTTGATGTGCCAGACGGTCCCGCCGACCGCTGGCTGGCGTGACCTCCATGGCGCAGATCCCGTGCCATGCCACACACCCAGTTTCGCCGAGGCACGACGCGATGCACGCGCCCATCATTACCGTCTCAGGACTGCGGGGAATCGTGGGGAAAACGCTGACCCCAGAAATCGCGATGCGCTTTACTTGTGCCTTCACGAACAGTCTTTCCCAGGGAAGCGTGGTGCTGACTCGTGACGGCAGAAGCAGCGGTCCCATGCTCGCCGACGCCATCCGATCGGCGTTGGCAGCCACGGGTCGCGCGTGCCACTACGGGGACGTGGCATCCACTCCCACGTGCGGTCGCCTGGTTCGCGAGTTTCAAGCCGCGGGCGGGATTCAGGTATCGGCCAGCCATAATCCGCCCGAGTACAACGGAATCAAGCTCTTCGACTCCGCAGGCCGAGTGTTGCCGGCCGGTCCCGCGGCGGAGGTTCTAGAGCGCTACGAGCACCCCGAGCCGATCCGCTGGGTCGCGCACGACCAGGTTGCGGTCGTGCAAGCGATTGAGGACCCGCTGCGGGGACACCTGGACGCGGTGCTTCGGTGCGTCCAGGTACCACGGATTGCCCGGTGTGGTTTCCGCATTCTGTTCGACGCCAATCACGGGGCCGGCGGCGCGCTGGGAAATCAACTCTTGACGGCACTGGGTTGCACGATATCCGTTCTGGGAGCGGAAGCGGATGGTCGATTCGCGCACCCCCCGGAACCCACGGAAGCCCATCTGTCGTCCGTGATCGACCGCGTACGCGCAACGGACTGCGATGTCGCATTTTGCCAGGACCCCGATGCGGATCGGCTGGCAATGATCGATGGTGAAGGCAGTTATTTGGGCGAAGAGTGTACGTTGGCACTGTGCGCCGAGCACCTGCTCCAATCTCGGCCCGGGCCGGTGGTCAGCAATTGCTCGAGCAGTCGTATGGTGCGGGACATCGCCCAACGGCACGGTGCACCGTTTTACGCGTCGGCGGTCGGAGAGGCGCATGTGGTCGATCTAATGCTCCAGCACGACGCCATCCTTGGCGGCGAGGGCAACGGCGGCGTCATCGACCCCCGCGTCGGGCTGGTGCGGGACAGCTTCATCGCCATGGCGCTGGTTTTGGACTTGATGGCCGTCCGCGGGCAAGACTTGAGTCGGTTGGCAAAGGCGTTGCCGCGCTACGAGATGGTAAAGGCCAAGGCGGACGTGGATCCCGACCAAGTCCCCGAAGCACTGGACGCCGTGCAGCGACGTTTTCCGGACGCAGCCGCCAGCCGGCTGGATGGTCTGAAGCTGGAATGGGCAAACCGCTGGCTGCTGGTCCGGCCGAGCAACACGGAACCTATCGTGCGCATCGTGGCCGAGGCCACGACACGCGACGAGGCGGGAGCACTGTGCCGGCAGGCGGGCGAAGTGTTGGCGTCTGTCGGCGCACCGAGGGGCTGAGTCCGGCGGGCGCCCGGAGATCGTTCAGGATCAGCGGCCGGTGAGCCCAGTGGTTGGGTGCCCCGGGTCCAACGCGTCCCACGTGCGATCTGCGTTCAGCCTTCCGTTCCGCCGATCCGCTCCTTGCCAACCCACGGGCGAAGCGCTGCGGGGATCAGGATGGATCCATCGGCCTGCTGGTAGTTCTCCAGGATGGCAATCAGCGCGCGGCTGATGGCAACCGCGGTCCCGTTCAGCGTATGGACGAAATGGGTCCCTTTCTGGCCCCGGGACTTGCAGCGGATATCGAGTCGGCGGGCCTGGTAATCGGTGCAGTTCGACGCGCTGGTCACTTCGCCGTACTCGCCGCTCTCACCCCGACCCGGCATCCAGGCCTCGAGATCGAATTTACGATATGCGGAACCGCCCAGGTCGCCCGTGGCGGTATCGATCACGCGGAATGGAATGCCCAGGCCGTCGAAGAGCTGACACTGGAGTTCACACAGGTGATCGAGCATGGCGTCACTCTGTTCGGCCTGGGTGAAGGTGAACATCTCGACCTTGGTGAATTGATGCACGCGATACAGGCCGCGAGCCGCTCGGCCGGCCGCGCCGGCCTCGGTGCGGAAACAATGACTGATGCCGCAGAGCTTGATGGGCAATCGTTCGGTGTCCAGTGTCTGACCGGCGTACAAACCCCCCAGGGTAATTTCTGCGGTCGCCACCAGGTTCAAATCCGAATTTTCAATGCTGTAAATCTGGGTTTCGGGGCCCCGGGGGATATATCCGATTCCTTTCAGGATTTCGGACCGGGCGACATCGGGCGTGACAATGGGTGTGAAGCCGGCGGAGATCAGATTGTCGAGGGCGTATCGCTGAAGCGCAATTTCCAGCAACACGGCTTCATTCTGCAAGAAGTAATACCCGTGTCCCGCCACGCGTGCACCGCCTTCGAAATCGATCAGCCGATGCTTCTCCGCCAGTTCGACGTGGTCCAGCGGACTGAATGACCGATCCACGACGTCCGTCGCGCCATGCCGGACGAGCCGATTGTCCGCGGCGCTCCCTTGCGGCGCGTCGGGATGCGAAAGATTGGGGATGCGGCGGTGGATGGCGTTCGCTTCGGCCGTGATTTGTTCCAGTTCCTCTTTCAGCGAATCCCTGCGCTCACGAATCTCCCGGCCCTGGCGTTTGCGCTGTTCGCGTTGCGCGTCGTCGCGCGATTGACCGATCGATTTGCTGATCTCGTTGGCCTGGCGATTGAGCGATTCAACATCCGCCAGCAGGGTACGCCGCAGGTTTTCCAGTTCGCAGAAACGGGCGACGTCGACTTTTACGCCCCGCGCATCACAGTTGGCCTGTACCGTTTCGGCACTCTGCAGAACGAAGCGTTTGTCTAACACTCGGCCAGCTCCTTCCACAACCTGGCACTGGAATGGATCCCGCGGTGAAAATCGGCCAGCGAGAACTTTTCATTGGGACTGTGCATATTGTCGTCGTTTTGTCCCCAGCCCAACAACAGCGTGTCCGCCTCGAGTTGCTCGGCGAGCATCCCGACAATCGGAATCGACCCCCCTTCGCGGATCATCACCGGCAGCCGGCCGAAACCGTGCTCGATGGCGCGCGATGCCGCCCTTATGTAGGGGCTGTCCAGCGGGACCACGACGGCGGGCGAACCGTGATGGTCTTGCAGTTCCATTTGGATGCCGGGAGGGATCCTGGCCGCGAGCCAGTCGCCGAGGCGCTGCGTAATTACCGCCGGCTGCTGGTCGGGGACGAGACGCAGACTGAATTTCGCTCCGGCCCGCGCGGGCAACACCGTCTTGGCTCCCTCCCCCTGATAGCCGCCCCACATGCCATTCACATCGAAGGAGGGGCGGATCCAGCGTCGCTCGAGGGTCGAGAAACCCTGTTCGCCGGAGACGCCGGAGACACCGATCCGTGCTGCGAACGCCGCCTCGTCGAAAGCCAGATCCCGCAGCCGACGACGCTCGTCGTCAGAAACCGGTACGACGTCGTCATAGAAACTCGGCACCTGAATCCGCCCTTGGTCGTCGACCATCCCGGCCAGCAAAGCCGCCAGCGTATTGGCCGGATTGGTAACTCCCCCGCCAAACGTTCCCGAATGCAGGTCCTGTCTGGGCCCGCTGAGCCGCAGTTCGTAGTACGCGATTCCCCGCAATCCGTAGGTAATGGCTGGCTGCCCCGGTGCGAATTGGGACATGTCGCTGATGACGATGCAGTCACAGGCCAGTTGTTCCCGGCGCTCGGCAATCAGCGCTTCCAGGTGTTTGCTGCCCACCTCCTCTTCACCTTCAATGACAAACTTGATCTGGACCGGAAAATCTCCGACCGTTTCCTTCCATGCGGCCGCGCCCAGAACATGTGTCAGCAACTGCCCCTTGTCGTCCGTCGCGCCGCGGGCGAAGATATTGCCGTTCCGGATGGCCGGTTCAAACGGTGGCGACGTCCATTCCTCAAGCGGATCGGGAGGCTGCACGTCATAGTGCCCGTAAACCAGGGCTGTCGGCCGTCCAGGTACTTTCATCGACTGCGCGATGACAATGGGATGGCCGCCGGTTGCCACCACTTCCGTATCAAGACCCAGCCCCTGCAAGGCGGAAGCAACCCATTCGGCACCCTGTTGGATACCCGACCGGTAGGCCGAATCGGCGCTGACGCTCTTGATACGAAGAAATTCGCACAGGGCGTCTTGAAACGCTTGGCGATGCTGATCGATGTATTGATCCTGCTGGGACATGGTTCTGGTGCGGCTGGTTCTGGTGTCGCTGGTTCTGGTGCGGCTGGTTCTGGTGTCGCTGGTTCTGGCGCGGCTCTGTAAACCGCTTTCCCATCCACGGCGTCGTCCAATATAATAGTGGCATTGTGAGAGGACCAGTTCCGTGGCAAGGTGCCGGCAATGGGTGGGCGATGGGCCTTGCTGAGTTCGAGTACAATCGGACTCTCGTGACGCGGGTAGTCATGTGTGGCCATCCCTCACGGATTATTTGAGATCAGGAGAGCGCGACAATGGGCCAGTGGCATCACGGGGACGACAGAGAACTAGGCACACTGGTAGTCGAAAGAGAACGAACCGTCCAAGAGCACTCGCAGCGCATTCCGCGCTACCATGTTGTGCTGTGGGACAGCGATCATCATACGTACGACTATGTTGAACGCATGCTGAAAGAGCTGTTTGGACATGAACGGGAAATGTGCCACCAGCTGGCCGAAAGGGTGGATACCGACGGCCGGGCAACGGTGCTCACAACGACCCGCGAGCACGCCGAATTGAAACGGGATCAAGTCCTGGCCTACGGAAAGGATTCGTTGGCCGGATGCAAGGGCTCGATGTGGGCCACGATCGAAAAGGATGAATCCTGAATCGAATGACGATCCGGCGCGAGCATCCGCCCGCCGGTGCCTCGCGGGCGGGTT
>Ga0315534_1003190_pt1 | contig 10661 bp, 11 predicted proteins | sample SalMarSW160240MG_FD_203094 | JGI IMG/M metagenome (GOLD analysis project Ga0315534, IMG submission 203094) | Salt marsh sediment microbial communities from the Plum Island Ecosystem LTER, Massachusetts, United States - Salt Marsh Sediment SW1602-40 ... | reverse complement strand
AGAAGCACCCCCGGACCTGAGGGGGACAAGCCCGGGGGTGGTCGCGACATTGGCGAATGCCACGTGACGACGGTCGAATTATAAATTAGCTGGCTGTCAGGATTCCATAGCTCATAAGTAATGTCGGAGCCGCGCGCACGCCCAACAGTGGATCGCGCGGCCTGATTTTTGTCTCCCTGCCTGGCATCTCGCGGATATCCAACCGCCCTATTTGAAGGCTGCCAGGATCTCCTTGCTGTGCTCGGCTGGCTTCACTTTCTCGAATACCGCTTTGATCTTGCCTTTGGGATCGATGAGAAAAGTCGTTCGATGAACGCCTTCATACTCCCGTCCCATGAATTTCTTCAATCCCCATACACCATACTTCTCGCTCACGACATGTTCCGCGTCGGCCAGAAGTGAGAAGGGAAGCGTAAATTTCTGCTTGAATTTAGCTTGATCCTTCACCGTGTCCGGACTCACACCAAGGATGGTAACGCCTTGCTCCTCATAGGATGAGTAGTCATCCCTGAAGGCACAGGCTTCTTTGGTGCAACCCGGGGTATCAGCCCTCGGGTAGAAATAGAGCACGAGTTCCTTTCCACGAAAGTCCGAGAGCTTGATCGGATTCCCCTGGTCGTCCAGGCCTTCAAACTCCGGCGCAAGGTCGCCAACCTTCGGAAGGTTCATGGATTTTCTCCTTTGAAAATGGGCTACTTTGCCCCAGCTATCATTAACGGAGGATCTACCTTCAGCCATCGCTTTCGTAAATGATCCTGCCCATGGGTTCGATGTCATATCCCGGCAGTGCTTCGACGGCCTGCCGGAACTCCGCTGATTCCAGAACCCGCAGCAAGGGTTCGAGCAGCGCGCTTTCGAAGTGTGTGCGCGGGATCACCAGGTCATAACGCTCCTTGAAGAGCGGAATGAAGTCCAGGTTAAGGGCGACCGAGGCGGCATGGATCCCGAGACCATAGTCGGCAGCTCCGGAGGCGACCGCTGCAGCAACGGTGAGGTGGGTGTATTCCTCGTGTTCATATCCCTGGATGAGGGATGGTTCGATCCTCAGTTGTCCTAGGTGATAATCGAGCAGGATCCGGGTGCCTGAACCGCGCTGGCGGTTAACGAACCGCAGCCCGGGCCGGGTGAGATCCTGCAAGCCCGCAATGGACGCGGGATTTCTGCGTGGAACCAGTAGGCCCTGCTCCCTCCCCACGAGACCCATCACAACGACGGGTACGTCTGGCAGGTATTCCTGGATATAGCTCAGGTTGTAGTCTCCGCTTGCTGGATCGAGCAGGTGACATCCAGCAAGGTGAGCTTCCTCCCTACGAAGAGCGATCAAACCTCCCAGACTTCCCAGATTGGCCGAAGTGAGCCGCCGGCCGCGCTGTGCGAGGAATTGTGCCAGGAGATCGAGCGTAAGGTCATGTGAACCGAGAACTAGGATCGTGTTCTCGAGAATGCTCACAGAACGGTAGAGGTGAACCTGGACGGGTTCCCCGGCGGATATCCCCTGAACACCGGCGGGGATCTGGACGATACCATCAGCCCGAACCAGTGAGGAGATCACTCCCGCTCCACGTGATAGCGGTGCGGCTACCCAGCGTGATCCCACCCGACCCACAGCGACCCGGAGATACTCCAGATCGCCTGCGGTCGAGTGTACTTTGCGTGCGAGCTGTGCTGTCAACACGCCCGGTCGTTCGGGTTGTGAGCCAGTCCACCTCCTAAGCAACGGGGCAACGAAAATCTCGCCAGTTAGTGCTGCAGAAACCGGGTAGCCGGGAACGCCGATAACCGGTACAGCTAATGGGTGCGAGCCGTTGCTGATCATTCCGAGGATAACAGGATGACCTGGCCTTACCGCCACACCATGCACCAGCAGGTCGCCTAGCGCCTCGACCGCTGTCGCGGTGAAATCTTTCGAGCCGGCGGAGGATCCGGCATTGATAAGGACCAGGTCGTTCTCCTCGGCGGCCAGCTTGAGCGCTGCTTGTATCCGCTCCAGGTCATCCGGAACGATTGGATAACGATGCGGTACTCCGCCCCAGTCCTCGACCTGGGCTGCCAGCATGATGGAGTTAAACTCCACGATCCGGCCTGGCTCCGGGTTTGTGCCGGGAGGTATAAGCTCAGAGCCGGTCGGGACGATCCCCACCCGTGGCTTGCGAAGGACATTGATCTCGAAGTGCCCGCTGGCTGCTATGGCGCCCAAGTCAACAGGACGAAGCACCTGGCCCGCAGGAAAGACGAGTTCAGTTGCGACCATGTCTTCGCCCATCGACCGGACATGGCTCCAGGGGGTCACCGGCCCCAGTACCCTGATCGCCTCCAGAGCCCGTCCCTGCTTTGTGCTGCCAATGGGTTCGATGGATTCGATCGGGATCACGGCGTCGGTTCCGGATGGCAGTGCGCCTCCTGTGTCGATATACCAGGCTTTCTCCCCGATTTTAAGCTGTACGGGTGAGCGGTCACTCGCGCCCTGTGTATCGGCTGCACGTACGGCGTAGCCATCCATGGCGCCGGAGTGATAATGCGGTGACGAGATGCGAGCCCAAATTGGCTCAGCCGTAACCCGACCGAGGCCAGCCTCCACCGGAATCCGTTCGGCGGGCATGGTTGACCCGAGGCCGGCCTCGGTCAGCGCATGTCGAAAATGCTCCAGGGCCTGGTCGAGGGGGATATCCTGCAGGTAGAAAGAACGCAGTCCTGAATCACTCATATGCGAAGCACAGTATGTGTCGGATCGTAGAGTTGAACCTCGACTGTCGAACCCTGCGCCAGCCCGGTGGCGTGAGGCGGGATGCGGATCATTCCATCCGCGCGCACAAGCGTATAGATCAGATTTGAGCGGCCGTAGACGGGTTCCGCAATCCAGCCAGTTTCTTCGTATCGCAGTCGAACGGGTACAAAGTCCTCCCGTCCGCTGGTGGAGGCGATGTTCACCGCCAGGCTGGCCCTGCAAACAGGAGTGATCGTACTGAGTTTTACCCCGAGCATTCGAGCCAGGATGGGCGGAATGAAAAGCCCGGCGATGATGAAGGCACTCACCGGGTTACCGGGCAAGCCGATGATCGGTTTACCGTCAGCAACGGCCAGGATCGTGGGTTTACCGGGTTTGATTTGGATGCCGTGGACGAGGACTCCTGGCTGGCCCAATTCATCGATCACAGCCGCAGTGATGTCACGGTCGCTGACGGATGACCCAGCCGTGACCACGACCAGGTCGTCTTCAGAGAAAGCGCGCCGGAGTGCTGACTGCAATTGGTCACAGCTGTCAGGTAGCAGTTCACGACGAGAGACGAGGCCCCCAGCCATGCTCACCAGCGCAGCGAGCGTATAGGAGTTTACATCCCGCACCTGACCTGGAGCGAGCATCCTTCCCGGCGGGACGAGTTCATCGCCAGTCGATAGGATCCCGACCCTGGGTCTGCGGGCAACATCGATCTGCTCGAACCCCAAAGCCATCAGGCCGCCGATCTCCTGAGCCCGGATGGGCATGCCGCGCTCGAGCACAATCTGGCCTGCCTCGACATCCTCGCCTTCGGCCAGGATGTTCTGGCCTACTGCTGCGGGTTTGAGAATTTCGAGCTCAGCTTGACGGGCAGGCTGGGTGTCCTCGAGCATGATGACGGCATCTGCACCACACGGGATCATCCCTCCGGTGTGGATCAAGGCCGCCTGACCAGTTCTGATCTCGAGCTCGGTCCCGCTTCCCATCAATATCTCACCCGTTATGGTGAGATAGGCTGGCAGACCGGGGGTTGCGCCGAAGGTATCTGCGGCTCTAAGCGCAAAGCCATCAACCGTTGTCCGGGCGAATGGGGGCAGCGATTCGGGTGCGTGAATATCACTGGCCAGGATACGATGCAGGGCTTCTTCCGTCGGGCAGGATTCGGCCTGAACTCGCGGCTCGGAGGGAAGGGCTGCGAGCCAGATTGAAAGGGCATCGGCAGGCGGGAGAAGGTTGAGGAACTCTGGCATCTCAGCTCAGCAAGTAGCCCATCATCTGAAGGTAGGCGGTCAATCCAAAAAGCCCGGTTGCATTGAGGGTGAACAGCTGCCAACGGGGTGGATATCCCTCACGGATCCGGTCCATTTGCCAGACCTGAGCAAGCGCGAGCGGCAAGGCGATCACGCCACCCAGTGCCACGCGCAAGGGAAGTCCCGTGAGAACTGCCAGGATGTAGCTTAGGACCGCAAAGAGGATGGATATGTCATGAATCCGCATCCCTGCTTGCCAGCCGAGACGGACCATCAATGTCCGTTTCTCAAATTTAAGATCGGTGCCGTAATCCGGCAGCTCGAACACCAGGACCATCGCGAAGTGCAAAGCGACAAGTGGGGTTGTGCTCATGAGTAGCAGCCGGTGCAGCTCGCTGGTTTGGAGGGAGAAGGCAAGCGCTGGTACGATTGCGGCGACGATGATCGAGGCGATAAGCTCACCGTAGCCGCTCACGATCAATCGCAGGGGCGGTGCGTTATAGAAGTAGGCGCCCAGGAAGCCAAGCAAGATGAAGGACCAGGCTAGCAAGGAAATGCCACCACGGATAACTAGCATGCTGACAACGATGGCTGTGATAGTCAAGGTTACGATGGCTGCATAGAGCGCGGTTTTTCGGGGTAATCCTGTCTCGCCAAGTTCACCGCTCCCCCCGTTCATCCAGGTACGGTTCGAGTTGTGGATATCCACTCTGCCATCGAAATACTCGTTCAGGTACTGTGTTGTCAACTGGATGGTGGTCACGAGTAGTTGGCCAAAAATATAGAGACCCACATCGATCGGGTGGCCAAGGTAGACAGCGATCGAAGCTCCCAGGCCGTATAACAACAATCCCCCGACCATAAAGTGCGGGCGGCTGAGGCGGATGAACGCAAGCAGGTGCCTTGTCTCAATCTTCAAGCAATTCTTCCCAGGATAGCGGCGTGTCGAAGGGGTCCGGGCAAGGTTCATGCGTTGCTGCACGGAGCAGCACTGCCCCGGTATCGTTCGTTTGGACTGCGAACGCCACCCCGAACGGGACGAAAATCTGGGCTGGTTGTGCGAGGTTACAGACCATCTTATCCCCAGTCGTGGGTGAGGCTTCCCTGGTATCCCGCCAGGTACACTGAACTGAGCCTTCGACCAGGACCCAAACCTCGTCGGCTTCGTCTCGGAGCAATGGTTCTGTCATGGAATGAGGAGCGAGCTTGATGATCTCCAGTGAGCCAAACCGGCGCAGCAGGTGATCGTCAAAGCGCAGGGCTAGAATCCGGTCGCCATACGCCGTGCGATCCAGGCTGAGTTCCCGGATCCAGACATCATGAATGTTCGCCGATCCGACCATATCGATCCTCTCATGGAAGGGCAAGCAGTCCGCGGTCGTGGCACCAAATAGCCCTTACCAGCATTTTACCCGTCGAAGGGCAAGATGTGAAATTCCAGCGGAGACAAATGGTAATTATCGCGTGAGAGGAGGGCTGGTTGGCAAGGCTCGTTGGACCTCGCGCAGGTGAACTTGACCGTGCTGGTAGATCCATTTGAACAGTTTGAGAACGCTGATTTCCCCGAAATATGGATGGCGGCCTTGCACCCCCAGGCTTCCTTCAGGAAGAGAGGCCAGATACGACAGCGTGCTTTCCCGTCCCTCCGAGAGTGCCTTGAGCGTATTTGGCGGCGGGTCTGCCTCAAGTTTTCGAACCTGTGACTCATTATATCGATTGAGGTCGAAGTTCTGTGGAGGGCCTTCGCCGCCTTCCAGGATGGTCCTGATCAACGCCCGCAGAGCGCGTTCGCTGGCAATCAGGTGCTGGGTGACCTGCTGAACGTTCCAATTTGCCCCCTCGGTGTAAACCTGGACGTGCCATTGTTCAGGTGACAGACCGTTGAAGAATGAAAGGGTTTTTCCCAGCTCTGTGTTCAACCGGCGTGAAAGATGGGTTACAGTCCGCTTCTGGATGGGATCAGACAAGCTGGGAACCTCCATCCACGACCAAGGTCTCTCCGGTGATCCAGGGATTCTGGACCAGGAACATTACCGCCTCGACGACATCCTCAGGTCTGCCCGAAGTACCAAGCGGGAGTTTTGCACCGATTTCACCCCATCGGCTGGATGACATGTGCTCCGGTTTGAGCACGGGGCCAGGCGCAACCGCGTTAACGCGGATCGCTGGTCCCAGCGCACGTGCGGCTACCCGGGTCAGCATTTCGATCCCAGCTTTACTGATCGAGTGAACCGGGAAACGCGCCTGGGGGCGCAGGCCAGCGATGTCGGAAATGTTGACCACGCTGCCACCGGGGTTGCGTTCCATAATCTCCGCGGCGCGTTGAATACATAAAAAGGGGGCGCGTAGGTTCAAGTTGATCGTCTGATCCCACTCAGTGATGCCAACGTCCTTGAAGTCGATACGCTGCATGATGGCAGCGGAATTCACGAGCACATCCAACCTGCCAAAACGCGTTTCAACATGAGCGAATAGACGATTGATCCCGGACGGCTCCCGCAGGTCCGCCGCAAGTAAGTCGACCTCGCCCCCGAATTTTGCGATCTCTTGCGCGGTTTGCTCTGCCTGGTCTGCGGAGGTGTGGTAATGGAGCATTAGATTGTAGCCGTGACTGGCAAGACCAAGCGCGATCGCCCGGCCCAGACGATGCGCTGCACCGGTTACAAGTGCTACTGATCTCATATTGCTCACAAGTTTTCCGGTCTCAACGGCGGAAGAAGGCGCTCAAGAAGAACCATAGGTTTGCTGGTCGTTCGGCAAGGCGGCGCATGAAGTATGGATACCATTGGGTTCCGTAGGGTACGTAGATACGCACTGGATATCCAGCCTCAACCAGTGCGGCCTGTAGGTCGTTCCGGATACCGTACAGCATCTGGAACTCGAGCGCTGATTTTGGTAGCCCCACCTCCTTCGCATGGTTTCGAGCAAATTCGATGCGGCGATCATCATGGGTGCCAACTGCCGTGAGCGGTGGCTGCCGGCCATCTTTGGATCCTGGTACGTTGCCCTGTGCCAGGGCGGCATCGATCATCATTGCGCTTAGCATGTCGAAATTCTCATCGACGTTGCTCTTCTTAGGGAACGCCACCGATGCTGGTTCATTGTAGGCGCCCTTGCAGAGGCGGATTTTGCTTCCAACCTCGAGCAGGCCCTGGACATCCTTCTCGCTTCGATAGAGGTAGGCCTGGATAACGAGGCCGATGTTCGTCAGGCTCTCATCACGCAGGATGCGCTGGAGGCGCAGGGTGTCATCGACCGTCGAGGAATCCTCCATATCGATCCGGACCATGATGCCGAATTCACGTGCCCGGGTTGCGATACAGCGCATATTGCTTAATGCCAGGTCGAAGTCGAGGGCGAGCCCCAATTGACTGAGCTTGAGAGAGCAATTCGCTTTTACTTTGGTCTCATTCAGCTGTTCAAGAATCTCGATGTAGGTATCAGTCGCTTGGATTGCTTCTTCAGCATTGGTAACGTGCTCACCAAGATGATCGAAAGAGGCCATCATGTCGGCCTGGTTCAGCCGGATGACTGCCTGCAACGCCTGTTCAAACGTGTCGCCTGCGACGAAGCGATGAGAGATTCGGCGGGCAAGTCCCCATCCAGTTACGATCTTTCGAGCCCAGACAGCGTTGGAGAGGTAGATCAGGATGGCACGCAGCACTTCAGGACTCCTTTACTTGTTCTCAGCCTCGTCGGCATCACGCACCATTGGTTGCAACTGCCTCCCAAGATAACTCGAACGGGATTTTCAGGCAATCTGTTCGCTGATTGTAGCAATCAACGCTGATCTGCTCCAGTGTAGAACGAACGAGTAATTGCGGGCAACCTTCCCGATGCGACGCTGATTGACGCACAACGTGGTGCTGGTATAATTTGGCGCGCGGCCCGCTAGCTCAATTGGCAGAGCAGCTGACTCTTAATCAGTAGGTTACAGGTTCGAGTCCTGTGCGGGTCACCTATAGGTGGTGTTTTGGAGAGCAGATACCCCCATATATGGGGGTAGGAGATCCCACCAAGGCGGTGGGTTTTCTTTTCCGGTGCAGTTCCGGTGCAGTTATTCTGAGAAACGAACCTCATCTCGTCCTTTTACCGCATCATGAGTTTCGAGTTCGCTCATATCCAGCCTGATTGGTGTTACCAGGTCGTCCATGATTTTTGCAGCATCGGTTTGGGTTTCTTTGTATAGGTGACCGTAGACATCCAGGGTAATGCTGGGTTTCGAATGACCGAGTCTACTTGCGACTACGATGGGGGGGACACCATTATTCAGCATCAGGGAAGCTGCTGTATGCCTGAGATCGTGAAAACGAATTGGGGGCAACTTCGCTTCATCAAGAATTTTCAGGAACTCTTTTCTCAGATTGCTTTGGTTAAGAGGTGTTCCTCTCGACGATGGGAATATTAAACAATTCTCCATCCATAGTTCACCAGCAACTACCTTCTGTGCTTCCTGCTGTTTCTTGTGTGCCCTCAATAGCTGTAGTATCTCGTCACCGAGTTTGATCGTACGGCGTCCCTTTTTCGTTTTTGGATCAGCGAAAACCCATCCTTGACCCGGTACTCGCTTCACCTGGCGTTGTATTCTTAAGTCTCCCTTGTCCCATTGAAGGTCAGTCCACTTTAATCCAAAGAGTTCCCCCTGACGCATTCCAGTGTGGATCGCCAGGTAATACAACACTTCATGGCTACTACCCTGCGCAGCTATCAGGAATTGGGTTACCTGGTCGGCATCTAAAACATTCATCTCGGAGTGTCTTTGTCTCGGTAGGGATGCTCCATGAGCTGGATTACGAGTGATGTGTCCGTATTTGATCGCTTTCTCCAAAGCTACATGAAGCACGGCGTGAACCAGCCTTACCGTCCTTACGCTTACTCCCGAGCCAAGGAGATCTGTATAGAGGTGTTCTATCTTAGAAAGCCGTAGATCCTCTAGTCGGATTTTGCCAATGTGGGGAAGGATGTGATCCCGAATGATCTGACTATATTGATATGCCGTGCCGGGGCGTAAAGAGGTTTTCCTCGGCTCCAGCCATTGTGGGAGATATTGTGCCAAGGTGAGCCTGCCACCTTTTATATCAAGACCCATTTCAAATTGGTCCTGCATCTTGCGCAGCCAATTCTGGGCGTCAGCCTTCTTTTCGAAGGTTTTCCCGAACCGTTTACCGCTGCCGGATATCTGAGCGCGCCAGTTCCCAGATGGGCGTTGGTGGATTGAGCCTTCGCCATGACCACGAATCTTGTTCGCCATTTCCTTGACTCCTATTCGTTTGAAGTTTCAAGGAAAGGCGACTCTGTAACTCTTGTCCGCTCGATTGTTAAGGTGCACGCTGTTAATCTCATTGTATCAGTGGCCAACGAACGGGGTAATCCAGAGATCTTGAACGATTCGAGCACAACACTCGAGACCACGCAGGGGACCCTGCAAGTGATCGCACTATTCAATGGCTGCCTGTCTCTGCGCCTTCGCCTCGATGAACTTCTCCAGGTCCTCGGGTCGAAATCGGACGGAGCGACCGATTCGAATGCTTGGAAGCTCACCTCGTTCCACGAGCAGGTAAACCGTTGACAGGCCCATATTGAGCGTTGCTGCAACATCTTGAGCATTCAATAATCTGGATAGAGTCTTCTCTCCGATCGAAATATTTTCATTGAGTAACATACTCCGTGAACCTCCAAATTTGTCAGTGTGGAGCGCCTTCGGTGATGTAGGTGTTGGGATTCGGCAGGCTAATGCTGGCTGATTTGAAATCGGCATGTTCTCGAGCGCCGTACATCATGAGCCCCAAACCAGGTACGTGAACGATGACAGAATGCGGGAATTCATATTGGCTCTGTTCATGAGTCGTCTTCTTCGCCTGCTGTACTCAACCATCCCCCAGCCTCATTCATACTCTATATGGATTGATCTGGCTTGTGCGTGACGATATCGTGATGTCGACGTTAGACAATCAGTAGGGAGAAGGAGAGCTACACTACAATCTATTCTTAACGGAGAACAGGTTTCTGCTGCTTGATACGTATACGGGAACAAGTAAGACAGCAGGAGGAGAGAGAAAGGAATGGATATTACGAATGGGAATTAGTTCACTCGACTGGTCGAGGATCAAATTACGGTTGTGCCATCATAATACTGATGCTTTATATAGTGTGGTCGCAAGTATTTTAGATTGCTGTAAAACTCGTCTGATGCGGCTATATTACGATTGAAAGATATATAGGCTGGGACTTTAACTCTTTTTCAAGTACCACAAGCGATAAGTGCAAAGGATTATGCTCATCGATGCGGTCCGGACAGTCAGCGAATGAGTTCTTAAGTGTCCAAAGGGCTGCGAACAGCCAGACCTCCTCGATTCAGTACGTGAGTGTAGATCATGGTCGTGGTCACATGTTTGTGTCCGAGAAGTTCCTGAACCGTCCGGATATCGTCCGTTGGATCGCTTCGCTGATAGCCGCCTTCGAGCAGATGTGTGGCGAAGCTGTGGCGCAAGGTATGGGGTGAAACTGGCTTCGTGAGGCGAGCAGATCGAGCAGCCCGGCGAATGGCCCGCTGCAAGGAGCTCGGATCTGCATGATGACGTTTGAGCGTGCCACTGCGAGGATCCCTGCTGATTTTCTGGGAAGGAAAGATGTACTGCCACTTCCACTCAAAGGGTGCGCTGGGGTATTTAACGGCTAACGCATAGGGTAAGGAG
>Ga0315534_1003189_pt1 | contig 10664 bp, 8 predicted proteins | sample SalMarSW160240MG_FD_203094 | JGI IMG/M metagenome (GOLD analysis project Ga0315534, IMG submission 203094) | Salt marsh sediment microbial communities from the Plum Island Ecosystem LTER, Massachusetts, United States - Salt Marsh Sediment SW1602-40 ... | reverse complement strand
TCTTGCCGGGCGTTATCCCGAGTTCTTTTGCCTTCTGTTTTATTTCAGGCATACCGATACGTCTCTGTGCAACTTTTGTTGCGGCCATTCTTTGTCTCTCCTTTTTCTATGTTATATACTTCTACAAATATCTTGTTTTACAGCCGACTCACTTTTACCCGTCTTCAGCAAAACATCACCTTATATATTTCGTACATTTACGCCCAAAAGTAGAGAAAAAGTACGCATTTCTACGAACTTTCACTATCTTTTTTACAAATTTTTACGTACTTTCCCCATTCGTGCTCAATTGACCACGGATTTGAATAAAGATATGCCGCGAAATTATCCGCTCCGCACCCGCCTAAAAGCCCATGCAATACGAATAACTACCTCATTATCCAGCGTTGGCCCTTATAACTCACCTTGGCATAAGACCTTAACGCCGCATCACCGCTCAGCGAGTAACTGATTTCAAGCGTCTTTCGAAGATAAACCTTGACCGGCTCACCCGCCGCATTTTTCGCTATTGGATGGTTAATAACAGCCGTCTCGTTGCTCAGACCTGTTACAAAAATTTTCATATTCTTTACTTGGGCATCAAAATCAGGCCAGATAACAGCGATATCCTTTGCGTTATCTTCCCCCTCGAGCATCTTGTTATCGGCCTTCTCCAATGCCTCCAGAAACGGATACTTACGCTGGTGACGCCTCTTTATTTGTTCAAAGACACCTGCCGGCGTACTCTTGTTAGCCGGTATTACATTAAATGTATCCGTCATCAGGTCGCAATTGGGGTAAAAATCTACATCCTGACCGCTCTGGTTGGTCAGCGTTACGATGGTGTACCAGAAACGTATCTGTCCGCCCTTTTCCATCCGAACCATAATCTGCTGCGGATGCTCAAACGCTACATCCATCGTCCAGTCTCTCGGCCCCGGAACGATAGCAGGCTCCGGCGCTGCCACACACACAAACGCCATCACAGCCAAAACCAAAAACGTCCCATAAATAATACCCTTCATCGTATTACCCCTTATCCTCATTATGCCCCTGTGCTCTTATGCCTTATGCTCTTATGCCTTATGCCTTATGCTCTTTTATATTGTACACTAAAACCGCCGGATTTCCAAGGATATTCTTTCTTTTTCAAACAGTCTTTCCTTCATAATAATCGACCTCTTATCCTTGTTGTTTTGGCAATTTTTCGCATTTTTCTGTCCTTTCCCCTCATCACTTTTTGTCTAATTGCCCCCTAAATACGGAAAAGCGTTGCTCCATACAAAAAATTGAGGTATTTTATCCCGTGACAGGGCAAATTTGTTTCTCGTCGCCCGCCCCATTACTTAGAGTGTCGTCCACTATAAGGGGTATGTCGGACAGAGCAAAAACAGCAAACAAAGAATTAAAAGGCAGAATCCAATGGCGGACGAACAAAAACGATTAAGGCAGCAGATTCTATTACGGCAGATCGAGATTCTGTTTGAATCGGACAACCGCCCGGACCTCGAACAATTGCTCAAAGAACATCGAAGCAGTGACATCGCGGAGGTCGTCGAGCTCCTCGACAACGAGCAAAGACACATCATCTTCGATGTCCTGGACAAACCAACCGCCGCCGAAGTCCTGGAAAAGGTTGACGAGGCAACTCGGGGCACTCTTTTTGAATTACTCGCTGCAAGTGAAATAAAAAGTATTATCTCAGAACTCGACCTCGACGACGCCGCCGACCTACTTGCTGAGTTCCCCCGGGAAAAACGCGATGAGATGTTAAAAAGTCTCGAGCCCGCAGATTCACTGCTCATAAAAAAGCTTATGAGCTACTCCGAAGATTCCGCAGGCGGGATTATGTACCCCGTCTTAATCAGCGCCTCCGAAGATGCTACCGTTGCTGAGGCCGTCAACAAAATACGAGCCGCCGAAATCGACGAAGACTTCTATTCCGTTTTTGTCATTGACAAAGAGGGAAAATTTCTCGGTGATGTCCGCATCCGCTTTCTCCTGACACGACCGGAAGACACGAAACTAAAAAGCCTTATAGACACCGACACTATTTATGTGTACGCCGACGCCGACCAGGAAGAGGTGCGCAACGTTTTCAGAAATAACGACCTCATCGTTGTTCCCGTTCTTGACAAAAACCACAAACTCATAGGACGAATCACAGCCGACCGAATCATTGAAGTTGCAGATGAAGAGGCCGCGGAAGACTTATACACAATGGCCGGTACCGACCCCGACGAGCTTGACAATCCCTCAGTCTTCCACGCAGCACGCGTCAGAATGACCTGGCTGCTGCCCTGCCTCCTCGGCACCGGTATCACCGCCCTGGTATTGATGTTCTACCATGACAAATTCAGCTTTGAAAATCTCGCCCGCATCTTCACAGCCGCCGTCGCCTTTGTCCCCATGATTGCCGCCATCAGCGGAAATGCAGGCCTCCAAACCTCCGCCATCGTTGTCTCAGGCATGGCTACGGGTCACCTGGCCGCCCTGAAACTAAGCCAGGTCTTTACCCGCGAAGTACGAATCGCACTGCTTGTCGCATTGAGCTGCGGCATCATAGGCGGCATTGCCTGTACCCTTTTACTTCATTTCAAGCCCTCAGCAGACACCGTACAACCATTACGCCTTATCCTTGCATTTGGAATCGCTATGTTCTCGGCAATTATGGTCGCCACTACACTCGGATTATTTCTGCCCTTTTTGTTCCGACGAATCGGCATCGACCCCGCTATAAGTTCAGGCCCGCTCGTTACAACCGCAAACGATTCCATTAGCGTCGCTATATATATGACTCTCACACTGCTTCTTGTACAGTAAGGAGATAAATTTATGCAAGGTCTCACAATTACACCTGTCCGAAATGTGGAAACTCCCAAATCGTTTGTCCTTCTCATAAACTCTCAATATATTAGTCGCCCGTATACCAGTATTTACGCACATTATCCCCTGTAGTTTCCCGAATATAGTCAACGTGACCATCCAGCCACAGAACATTAGCGTAACCACCGGTCCGGAAATCATCGCTAGATGTTATTCCATGTCTGAAAATCCCCCTGTACCACTCTTCACGAAAACCTCCTTCTCGATAACCCGTTAAATTCATAGCGCCGAGAACATCATCGTTATGAAACATGTCCTGGGTATCATCGTCATCTCTCGGCTCAACATGGTCCGTACAAAAAATAAACTTAGCTGGTGTTCGTATCTCAGTTATCCTTCTATTGGTACAATATGCATTTAGACCATACGCTGCCTCGTTGATTAAGGTAGGGTCGGCCCCACCGCCACCACCCGTATCTACAAGCTCAGTAAGAACATCTTTGAAACCGGGACAGCCAAAAACCTTCCTGCTCTTCACGTGATTTATATAACAAACACCCCAATAGGCTTCCACATCAGTTGCTGACCTATACTGAGTTGTTCCGGGTTCGAACCAAAAATACCCATTACAATGCCTGTCAAGTCTGTCATCACCTACCCAGGCCATTACACCATCAGCGTCCTCGATATAGCACATCAAACCAATCATAATATTTCTTTCGTTTGATCTACATACAATACCTCGCGCTCTTTCCCTGGCTGCGTCAAGAGCGGGTATCAGCAGCGCCATCAATAATGCGATAATGGCTATCACCACCAAAAGTTCTATTAACGTAAATCCTCGTCTTCTATCCATCCTGCTGCAAAGCTCCTTTCTGTCAGCCGCCCATAAGATGTGCAAAATCAACGTTATGTTCCAATAATGTTATATTTTAAGCAACAGTATATACAATCTTCCTTAATTTTATTTTACTTAAAATATGACTTTTTTGCAATCTCTAAATAAAAAAGCGGGGAAAAATTAGGCCAAAGCCCCGATTTTAGCGTTTTATTCTTTGTATAATCGAGCCGGAGCCAGGCGGTAAAATCGTGGTCGCTCCCGGCTGCATTTTCAGTAATTTCGTTACATTCATCAAATCTGCAATGCCCCCGCCGTTAACACCCAACGCTCCAAAGCAGTAAGCCAAAGCCGAATCACAGACTCGGCCGGCATATTAAAACCGAATAAATTTCGCACAATCCGTTAATCTTTTGATTCTCAGCGATACTTAATTTCAGAGGTTCCAGCGTCTCCTGCCAGACTAATTGGCCGCCCTCCAAGGCATAACTACACAAAGTTCGATGGCCCCTTCACATCCAATCCGCCATACTAATTATAGGGCTTTCACGAACCTGCTCAACGAAATATGATGAAAAAAACGCGATATTTGTCTTGGCATCAAGGTTGACAAATCGATGCAAATCTCTATAATATAACGGTGTAAGGGCTTGCTTTTACAAATGTTACAATATCGCAAAGCGCATTTTGCCCGTGTGCTTGCATATCAGTCTGATATTACAGAAGAATAAGGAAGAAAGGTACAACCACAGCATTCACAGATTACCGCCGATTTACTGCAATATAGACCTTATAATTGGTACTGATTATGGCCGGAGAACAACCTATTACTTCTAATAACAATGCTGACAACGAGCCGGAGCTGAACAAGTTCTTCCGCGCTGCCATCAAAACTCAGGCAAACGACCTTCACATGAAAGTCGGACAGCCGCCAAAATTAAGACTCTACGGGCGACTGAAAGATACTACCGGCAAAGTTATGACCGAAGAGAGAATGGAACAGTTCGTATTCGAGATTCTAAGTCCCGCCCAGAAGGAGATTTTCCTCAAACATGGTACTCTCGATTTCGCCTACGAAATCGGCGATGAAGACCGTTTCAGAATAAACATTTTCCGCCAGAGAGGTATGATTAGTCTTGCCGCAAGACGCGTCAGCGCAAACATTCCACCCTTTGAAGAACTTCATCTGCCAAAGACACTGGAAACGATATGTGAACGTGCTCAGGGCCTCGTACTTGTTGTGGGCCCTACCGGCTGTGGAAAAACTACAACTATCGCCTCAATGATTAACCACATAAACAACACTCGCTCCTGCCACATAGTTACTATAGAAGACCCAATTGAATATCTGTTTAAAGACGCAAAGGCAATCGTTTCACAAAGGGAAATCGGCATCGACGTTGAGGATTTTGAGCAAGCATTGAGATACCTTATGCGACAGGACCCCGATGTTGTCTTTGTCGGCGAAATGCGAGATGCCAAAACCGTTACCGCAGGTATGAGAGCCGCTGAAACCGGACATCTTGTTTTCGGAACAATGCATTCGACAAATGCCTCACAGGCCATTCATCGGCTCCTCGACCTGTTTCCTCAATCAGAAAGAGACCTTACAAGACAGACCTTGAGCCTGGCATTGGCGGCGGTCGTTAGCCAGGTATTGCTGCCGTGCATCAGGGAAGGCATAGACAGAATGCCCGCTGTTGAGATACTTCTTGCAAACCCGTCCGTCAGAAAACTAATCTCTGACGGTCGAGAAAATGAATTGCCTAACGTTATACGAAGTGCTCAACAGGAAGGAATGCAGGACCTTACTGATAATCTGTGCCAACTCGTTAAAGACGGTTCTATAGACCCAAAGGACGCGTATAGATACGCTCCGAACAAGGATGAATTAAAAATGGCGCTAAAGGGCATTAGAACTACTTCCAGTGGTATCTTATGAGGATGAAAATTAAAAACTAAATATCAAAAGGTGAATATTAAAAGGATTCTGCAAAATGCAATACTTGTTTCAATCGTGATTGGTTAAACAGTTAAAGAGTAACCAATAACCAATTACCAATAACCAGTTACCAATAACCAATAACCAGTTACCAATTGATTTGCTTTTTGTTCTTTATATTTTAGCTTTTTTTGAGGAATCTTATGCCGTTTTTATTTCTAAGTTCTGTCGAATACACCGGCTACATATCCATTATTAAATTCATCGGCTTCCTGGTCTTGTTTCTTCTGTGGCTGCCGCTGGTTAGTTGGGTATATAACGATGCAAAGACGGTGGGAACCAAAGACGTTTTCTGGACTGCGGTCGTCCTCGCTGCCGGAGCGGTTGCAATTATCATCTGGCTGCTTATTCCTGTCTTTATCATCGGTGCCCTGCTCTATATCATTGCCGTAGCAGCCACTTCTATTAGTTACGTAAGGCACCGAAACTCAAGGGTTATGGATTATGCTCGTGTCCTTACTGCTGAACATCTCAAAAACCTCTTCGTCAGCGAAGATAAAAAGCTTGATGCCCTCAAAGGTTTTCTTTTTATAACAGCAAACAACAATGAAGTCCCTCTGCCCCAGCCACAAACTCCCGACTTTTTCGGATATAAAGCCGTATACGAGCTCCTGACTGATGCCGCCTGGCGAAGGGCAAGTGATATTATCTTTACGCCCGCATCCCAAAACTACAATGTAACTTACTATGTCGACGGTGCAGCGTTGAAACAGCCGGTAATAGCAAGAGACCAGATGGAATACAACATTCACTTCCTGAAAAATCTTGCCGATTTGGATATTAAAGAAAAGCGAAAGCCTCAGAAAGGAAAGTTCAAAATCCGCCGAGAAAAAGAGGATACCCAGTGGGAAGTTACCACTGCCGGCTCTACTGTAGGGGAGCAGATCAGAATAAAACAGATAATAAAACAGACAATTACAAGGTTGTCTGAAATCGGCCTGATGCCTGAGCAGTTGGAACAGCTAACTCAAATACGCAGCCTGAAACAGGGCCTCTTCATCGTAACCGGACCGCCAAAGTCCGGCGTTACTACTTCTCTTTACGCACTATTGAGAAACCATGACGCCTTCATTAACAGTATAAACACCCTTGAAAAACGGCCCTCCGCTGACCTGCCGAATATCACTCAGAACGTCTTCGCGCTCAGTGATACAGGCACAACTTCCTATGCCAAAAAGTTACAGGAAATAGTAAGAATGGGGCCGGATATCGTCGGTGTCGCCGATTGCCAGGACGTTGAAACCGCACAATCCGCCTGTAAAGCCGCCCAAGATGGAAAAGTCATATATGTTGCACTAAAAGCTGACAGTGTAGTACAGGCAACTGCAAAATGGATAAAATTGGTCGGAAACAGAAATCTGGCCGCAGGGCCGCTTATTGGCATAAGCAACCAACGGATGCTCAGAATACTCTGCGATGAGTGCAAACAGGCCTATGCTCCCAATAAGGAGATGCTCAGAAAATTCAGCATCACCGCTGACAGGGTAAAAGCCTTTTATCGAGCCGGCAAAGTCATTATTGGAAAAAGAGGAAAAGAAGTAACATGTGATAAGTGCCAGGGCACAGGGTATGTCGGAAGAACGGGAGTATTTGAAATTATCATAATAAACGACCAGTTAAGAAAAACCATAATACAATCAAAATCGCTCACGGAAATCGACTCGAAATTCAGAGCAACTAAAATGCTATATTTACAGGAGCAGGCACTGAGAAAAGTCATTAACGGAACAACCGCAATAAACGAAATGATCAGAGTTTTTTCTCCTAATAAAAAGCAAAAGGCAAAATAACCGCTAAAATATGTGTCCCTTCGTTTAGGACGTGAAAAATATGAGGATGTTGTAATGGTCAGCTTAATTGTAATGTTAATAGTCCTCGGCTGTGCCGCTTTTCAATTGCTAAAAGGCACGCTCGTCAGGTCCTTTGCTACGTTTATAATTACTATTTGCGCAAGTGTAGTTGCGTTCAGCTACTTTGAGCTATTGGCAAACGTCTTCATCGGCCGTGAGCTTGTTATACCCTGGGCGCATACCCTGTCATTTCTTTTGTTATTTCTCTTCACTTTCGCCGTTCTACAAACACTTGCCCAGTACCTGACTCGCCAAAATGTTGATTTGGGACTGTGGCCTGAGCGTATCGGGCGTGTCGTCTGCGGTATCTTCTCAGGCCTTGTGCTGTCCGGTTTCTTACTTACTGCATTTGCGATGGCGCCTTTACCAAATAAATATCCTTATCAGCGTTTTAACCAGAGGTCTCCTGATGCAGGCCGGCCAACCAAAGCCCTGCTTAATATCGACGCGTTTGCTTCGGGTTTATTCGGTACTGTAAGTAAAGGAAGCCTCAGCGGAAAAACAAGTTTCGCCGCTCTCCACCCCGCATTCATCGACCAGCTTTTTTTGAACCGGCACAACGCTGCTGATGGCATATCAACTATTACCTCCTCACAGGCGATAGAAGTGCCGAAAAATATCGCTGTCTGGCCCGCACCGGAAAACTTAAAAAACGCAGCAGACCCGACAAAGACTATAGAATCCACAAAACAGGACGGCAAACTTACGCTCGTCCGGATGGGAATAAGCAAAAGTGCCGTAGGAGAAGCCGGCATATTTACACTTTCTCAGTTAAGACTGATTTGCAAACAGGAAAGCGATGACCAAAGTCCGTTTACCGGAAACGGACAAAACATTTACCCCATCGGATACATGTCTGCCATGGACACCCTGCAAAAAAAACGTTTAAATGAGGTTGTAAAGGTAACCCGTTCCGACTTCGAAGAAAACTCCAGAGTAAGATGGATTGACTTTGCTTTTTACGTACCTACCGACTCTGAACCGGTACTGCTCGAATTCAAACAGAACTCCATTGTCGAGCTGCCCGAACGAAAAGAAAACGAACCTGCCCCACAGCCGATTCCCTTCGTTCCCACGCCCGAAAAAGAAAAGGAAACCAAAAAACCCGACAAACCCTCACAGCCGAAGAGGCCCGGAAGACCATCATCGCCAAGAAATTCTCTCGAATGAAGCGGCCCAACGAGCTTGGAATGTCACCCTACAGCCCTTGCTGTTCGAATGTGTATTTTGTCTTACTAAAAACCTTAGCAGCTTACAACCAGTTCTTCAACATCCAGTTCCATCAGATGTTCAAGATAGGTATTCAGCTCCTCTTCGGAAAAATTGGCGAGAAATTCCGGCTTTGCGCTGCGGTTAATCTCACAAATACAATCGATGACTTCCCTTTTGCTCATAGCGACATCCTTCAATACATCAAAGCTGCCCCCCAACCTATGCAGTATCGACAGGCCGAACTTTTTTTCTTTAACCCATCAGCAGCCGGCAAAACTAACGCCCTATAACACAAGCCACTACATAAAAGGCCCCGCCGACCCGTCTCTACTACATATAGCTAAACCGCTTCGCCGAGCAGTGATTGTTATCTCAATGTCCAATAAAATCGACCTCGCCGAAAGCCTGACCGGACGAAAAAAAACAACATTTTTTTTATTTTCCTGTCTCAACCACTATGAACTACGAACTACGAACTGATTTTTTCAATCAAAACTGAACATAGCGCCGACAAAAATCAGAAAAAATAAAATAATTTTATCTCCTTTTTTCACTTCAAGTTACGAGAATCCGGCATCGCCAATCGTGCTCTTTTTTCGCATCAAACGTGAACATTCGGGCATTTATAGAGGGGAGTACAATTTGAAATGTGAAATTTGAAATGTGAAATTCTTCTTTCCCCCGGAGGGAATTATCGAGCTTCGCATCAAAATACCTGTTCTTCTCGAACGCCTGATTATTTGGCTGCTTCTACTCTATCGCCGCCTCAGCTACGGCTATCCCTTCAAGCGAATACCACTCACACAGGGAAAATTCGCCATAGTCGACCCCCAAGACTACGAACGCCTGTCCAAACACAAATGGCAGGCATCGAGGTTCCCGCGAAGCTACTACGCAACCAGATGTGTTTCAATTGGTAACGGCAGGCAGAAGAATATACCAATGCACCGCGATATTATAAAAATCGAGGACGGTTTCTGCTGCGACCATATCAATCATAACGGCCTCGATAATCGAAAGGTAAATCTCCGCCAGGCCAGCCGTGCGCAGAACTCATGGAACAAACGCAAGCAAAGGGGAAACCACAGCTCCGGATTCAAAGGTGTTTCATGGTTCAAAAGGGAAAACAAGTGGCAGGCCAGAATTCAGGCCAACGGAAGAAAAATCTTTCTCGGCAACTATAAAAACCAAATCGACGCCGCTAAGGCTTACGACGAAGCTGCGAAACTCTATTATAAAGATTTCGCCGTTTTGAACTTCGAATCCCCGTGAACGCGCCAATATCATTGCCAACTTGAAATCTGAGATCTGAAATCTGAAATTATCTCTTCACGCTTCACGAATTATGAATACGCAGTATTGAATTTCCTGCCGGGTTCAAAACGTAAAACTAAAAGCTAAAAACCACAACTTAAAGTTCAAAGATTTTTGATTTTCCCTCACTGAAAACTGACAACTGGCAACTGATATCTCGCCGAAGGCCCCTGCCTGCCCCGAGCTTGTCGAAGGGAGTGAAATCGAAAGAATTCTTAATCATTTATATGGCCTGCCCTGAGCGCAGTCGAACGGTTCTATCACCAAAAAAGGACATTTTTCGGCCTGTACTTAACAAAGTCGAACTGGCCGAACAATTGATTCTATAATACCAAAAAAATAGGTTGACTGTCCCGAGCCATTAACTCGTGCTACGTAGCGAGTTACTTCGCAGAGTAGCATAGGTGACTGTCACTAGTTTTCGATAGGTCGATTCCAACTGGCGTGCAGCAGCCAAGTATTTAATGAAACCTGTAAGCACACCTCAAATTAAGGTCGATTCCAACATCAGCGTTCGCCGTATTGGTGAGCTTCAGCCTGTAAGCACACCTCAAATTAAGGTCGATTCCAACGACCCCTGCTTATGACCCGCGATACATCGCCCTGTAAGCACACCTCAAATTAAGGTCGATTCCAACCAAAA
>Ga0315534_1003188_pt1 | contig 10665 bp, 7 predicted proteins | sample SalMarSW160240MG_FD_203094 | JGI IMG/M metagenome (GOLD analysis project Ga0315534, IMG submission 203094) | Salt marsh sediment microbial communities from the Plum Island Ecosystem LTER, Massachusetts, United States - Salt Marsh Sediment SW1602-40 ... | reverse complement strand
AGCGCAGGATCACCCGCTTTCCCTTGCTGGATACTGTTCTATCGATCAACGCATTTGCGTCCCCGTCGCCTGGTTGTACAATGCCTGAAATCAATAATTGCGGGGTGAGCCCAGATGGAAAAATTAAAACAGCGCATCATCTCAGATGGGCAGAATCTCGGTGGGGGCATTCTGAAGGTCGACGGTTTCGTCAACCATCAGGTGGACCCGGCGCTCATGGAGATGTGCGGGCAGGAGCTGGCAAAACGATTCAAGCATGTAGGGGCAACCAAAGTCCTCACCGCAGAGATATCCGGTATTGCCCCTGCCCTGACCACCGCACATCATCTGGATTTACCGGTCGTATACGCGCGCAAGAGCAAACCGATCACTATGCCAGACCAGGTGTTCCTAACCCTCACACCATCGCATACCAAGGGACGGACGGTTGAATTGATCGTCTCGCCGGAATATCTCAGCGGCGGGGAGCAAGTCCTGATCATCGACGACTTCCTCGCCTCAGGACAGACGATTATGGGCCTGGTGCGGCTTGCACAGACAGCTGGTGCTGAAATCGTAGGAGTCGGGGCGCTGATAGAGAAGCGCTTTGAGGGCGGGCGCGATGTCCTCTCGCACCTGAACATCCCGATTGAAGCCCTTGCAGTTATTGTTGATATGAGTGACGGCAAGATAGTATTCGAAGACTAATACAATTATGGACACGATCGCGGTTCTGGATTTCGGATCACAGTATGCCCAACTGATCGCAAGACGAGTCCGCGAATCCCATGTATATTGTGAACTCCACCCGCACAATACACCGCAAGTGGAAGTTCTCGCTCACAACCCTCTCGGTTTCATCCTTTCGGGTGGACCATCCTCGGTATATGAACCCAATGCGCCGCAGATCCCGTCATATATCCTCGCGAGTGGTCTCCCCATCCTCGGGATTTGCTATGGGATGCAGGCGCTGACCCATACGCTGGGCGGAAAGGTCGCCGCTGCGGCCCAAAGAGAATATGGCCCGGCCGAGCTCGATATCACACGGGAGAACCCACTTCTCCACACAAACCATAAGCGGGTCTGGATGTCTCACGGAGATCGGATCGAAGTCCCACCGCCCGGCTTCGACATCTTCGCCCGTTCAGAGAACTCACCAATTGCTGCTATGGGCGACAGCGTCAGCCATCGTTACGGTATTCAATTCCATCCCGAAGTGCAACATACACCCGAAGGTCACGAGATCTTGCGCACCTTTGTTGTGGATATTTGCAAAGCAAAACCCGAATGGGTGCCAGCATCCATCGCCGAGGAAGCGATTCGCCGTATCCGCCAGCAAATAGGGGATAAAAAAGCCATTGCCGGTGTCAGTGGAGGTGTGGATTCCTATGTCGCTGCCGCGTTGGTTCAAAGGGCGATTGGCGACCAACTACAGTGTATATTCGTTAATAACGGTCTGCTGCGTTACGGTGAACCTGAACAAGTGGCTGAGGCATTTGTCGAAACCCTCGGCGCCAAGTTGAAATCCATCGATGCCACCGAAACTTTCCTCGACGCACTCGATTCCGTGACTGACCCAGAAGAAAAACGCCGGAAGATCGGCGAGAAGTTCATTCGCATCTTCGAGGAGGAAGCTCAAGAATTCGGTGATGCGGATTTCTTGGTCCAGGGGACAATCTACCCCGACGTGGTTGAATCCAGCGGTCCTGATCGCCGCGTGGCTGAACGGATTAAAACGCATCATAACGTGGGAGGGCTGCCCGAGGATCTCGCACTTGATCTGGTCGAACCGCTTCGTTATTTATTTAAAGATGAAGTTCGCGCCGTCGGGTTGGAGATCGGACTTCCTGAGAACATCATCTATCGCCAACCCTTCCCAGGTCCAGGTCTCGCCGTGCGCTGCCTCGGGCAAGTCACCATGGATCGTTTAAACCGAATTCGCCAGGCCGACCGCATCGTCATTGAAGAAATGAATGCGACGAATTTAATGGTGGGCCCCGTCACAGGATCCACAAAGTCGCCTGCCGGAACCGGTCATATTGCACAGGCTTTCGCTGTGTTGTTGCCCGTGCGCTCTGTTGGCGTCATGGGAGATCAACGCACCTATGGTGAGACCATCGCTGTTCGCGCAGTGACAACGGATGACTTCATGACCGCTGACTGGGCCCGGATCCCGACTCCCGTTCTCGCCCAGATTAGCACACGTATCGTTAACGAAGTTCCCGGTGTCAACAGGGTGGTTTACGACATCAGCAGCAAGCCGCCGGCAACGATCGAGTGGGAATGATCTGGTTTATCGGGGATTAACTTATAGGGGCCGACCAAGGTGTCGGCCCGTTCATGATTCGGTCTAAAGACTCGTAGCAGTAAGCTGCCGGAATCCCTCTGCAGAATCTAGTCTAAGGTTGATCGAAAATCGGGCGCACACATGAGTGCGCCTCTACATTAACGACGTAGGCAACTCCATTCAATTAAAGATTCTCAAGGTCCGGATAAGCAGCGAAGCCTCAATTGCCAGAACTGCAAGGAATCCAGCGCAGAGAATCACTCGAACCAACCGCTCAACCAGATGCTTCTTTCCTTGAGTGGTTTCTCGAGGGTTGCCAAGATTTAGAAATCGCAAGGTATTCAGTATGAGAGATGGCATATCCGCATAACCTTACCAGTCCGATCTATGATCATCATACAATCGAAAGCTCTGGTTGCAGATCAACTGTAAACCAATTGAAAAGTCCCCAAATATCCAAAAATCACCGCCGTGCTACAATGACCACATGCTCACCCCCACATCCAGGCGCGTATGGATCGTCCTGCTGCTAACAATGCTCACCGCGAGTATTATCCCGTCAGCTTTGGCGCAAACGGATATCAGCCTGCGCATTTCTGAACTCAACATCGAGTCCTTCCCACGCGTCTCACTCTTCGCCCAAGTGACAGATGGCAGGGGGCACCAGCTACTCGGCTTAACGTCCGATAACTTCCGGGTCATCGAAGAGAATGCAGAAGCGAGTGATATCGAGGTCGGAGAAACTACGGTTGGAAGCAGGATCGTATTCGCCCTGAACACAAACATCGGACTTCGCATACGAGACACCCTGGGAAATTCGCGCTTCGACCTCGCACGACAGGCTTTGCTGGATTGGTGGCGGCGCCCCGAAGTCAATCGGATAGGCATTGATGACCTGAGTCTGATCGCGGTCGATGGTCCGCTTCAAAGCCATTCCAGAGCTGCAGTCGACCTCGCAACCGAATTGGATCATCACCAACCAACCTTCCCCGACGAAGAGACCGGCTATGAGCTTCTCTTCCAGGCACTGGACTACACCGCGGACAGACCGCCGGTTGCCGGAATGCCGAATTATCTTGTTTTCTTCACGTCATTGTTAAAGCCGCCCAGTGACATCCCCGTAATGAATATCATCACACGCGCTCAAAGTAATGAGACGGCGATCTTCCCAGTGTTACTGGGGGAAGAAGATGTTCTGGAGCAGCCCGAGGTGGAGATCATGATCCAGATCGCCGAGGAGACGGGAGGCCAACTCATCGTGTTTAACGACGATGATGGACTCGATCGTTTAATCGACTTGATCATCAGCCAACGGATTCAGTACTCTCTCAAGTACACGTCGCAAATCATCGATTCCGGACCTCATGAAGCTCGGGTTCAGCTGATTATCGATGACACAGAGGTAGCTTCTTCCATCAGGAATTTTGTCTTGGAGATTCAACCTCCAGAAATCACATTGCTCCGACCACCAGGAGAGATCTTTCGCAGCCCCGATGATCCATCCACTCCACTTGACGAAATTCAGCCCACATCCATCGAGTTGGAATTCGCAAAGACCTTCCCCGATGGCTTTCCCCGCGAACTCACAATGAGCCAGCTGCTCGTAGACGGCGTCGTCGTTTACCAAAGCGAAGCCCCGCCTCACGAACGTCTAGTCTGGGATCTTCGACCCTTGCTCCAGTCCGAGGAACACACAATTCAGGTTTTCGTCGTAGATTCCTTCGGGCAAGAGAGCGCATCTGATATCCACAGAGTCCAACTGGAAGTTGAATTGCCCCCGCGCGGTCTTGTGGCTATTCGACCTGCATTGGGCTCACTTCTCCTTGCCCTAGGAGTCCTGCTTGTGGGCACCATCATGGCAGCCGTTTTGCTTACGTACGGCCGACGGCCCTTAAAGACTGCTGAAGCCGAGCCCCAAGGGATTTCGGTAACCGCGCATCGGAGAGCTGCATTACGGCGCGATCTTCCTGATGAGCCTGTTGAGGCTTACCTCCACCCAATGGGACCCTATACCACAACCGGCGAGGGCATCCCATTGATTGGTACGGACATTTTTATAGGAAGCGATCCCTCGCTCACTGCCGTGCCCCTGGAAGATCCTTCCGTCGACAGAATGCATGCTCGCCTCATCCGTCAGGTTGACGGCGGTTATCTGCTCAAAGATCAGGGTTCCATCGCCGGTACCTGGGTGAACTACGAAGAAATACCGGAAGAAGGGATGCTATTAGCGGACGGCGATCGTGTTCACTTTGGACGCGCCTTTTTCCAATTCATTCGGCCAAACGCCCCTCAACATCGTATAATCCACGTTTGTAAATTTGAATTCAAGGGTGAAGCCCCACTGGAGCCAGAGGGAAATATTCCTGATGATCGTTGACCAGCAATCTCACATGGCGTATGCAGCCCGCACCCACCAGGGGAAGAAAAGGCACGTCAACGAAGATCGCTACATCGTGAGAGCTTATCGTGTTGAAGAGGACGGAACGCCGGCGTTGTTGGCAGTCGTCGCCGACGGAATCGGCGGTCACCAGGCAGGTGATATCGCCGCACAGTTGACTGTGGAAACGATCACTCAGGGGGTGGCTACTTTCCAGGGTGGCGATCCGCTCCCTTGCCTCCAATCGGCAATCATCGAGGCCGGACGCGTGGTGTCCACAAAAGCAGCAGAATCCGCTGATCTCGCTGGGATGGGATCCACGGCGGCAGTTGCCCTTATCGTTGGACCGCGCCTCTATACCGTCACGGTTGGGGACAGCCGTATTTATCTGCTGCGGCAGGGCCGATTACGCCAGATCTCGATTGATCACACCTGGGTCCAAGAGGCGATCGACTACGACATTATCTCGCCCGAAGAAGCAAAGGACCACCCCCAAGCGCATGTCATCAGACGGCATATCGGAGGCAAGCAACTTCCCGAGCCGGATATTCGCATGTCGTTGGAGGATGGCGAGAACGATCGCCGGGCGATCTTGAACCAAGGTATGCACCTAAAGCGAGGGGACCGCTTACTGCTCTGCACAGACGGTCTCACCGATATGGTGACCGATCTAGAAATCTATCAAGCTCTCAAGGAAATGCCCGTGGAAGAAGCGGCCGCATCTCTTCTGGATCTTGCTTTGAACCACGGCGGCTACGACAACATCACACTGATTATCCTCGCGGCACCGAAGGGCAAGCATCAAGAGCCGCCTCTCTCAAAATTTGGATGCCTGCTTGCCGCTGCCGTCAGCAGTTTGATCCTGATATTCGTAACCACGCTGGCGCTCGCCGCTGTCTGGTGGTTTGGGTTCTGGCCATGGTCTCCGTAGAAAACCTTCAACGCAACTTGTCGACAAAGATCTAGCGATCTAAGCCTTCCCGGTCGCTCAACCCAGGCTCCCCCAACAGTGCGAGAACAAGTCCCGCCACCTGGTCAGGAGCAATTCGCTCTTGGATAAAGAAACCCGCCAGGATCACCATAAATGCCGGAGCGAGCGCGGTCAGCCAAGAAGCCGTGGTAGCGGCAGCGCTGAGTATTCCATCCGCCTGCAGCCACTGATTTCCCGCGACACTGATAACCCCCGGAAAGATCGAATAAACGTGACCCCTCAACGATAGCCCTGCGAGGTCACCACCAGCCAACCAGCCAGGATTGCAAAGGTTCTTCTCTGCATTTGTGTCACAGGCTCTCGCACAGGGTTTAGCGCTCGATTGTCAGACGGACGATATGGCGATCCACACCTCCGAGGCGGTACTTATAACCTTCATCGCCGCGCAGGAAATCGATCTCTGTTCGACCATTGTCAATCGCCCAACGAATTAGATAGGCCATTAAAACCCAGCCCGGGGAGAGGTCATAATGCGTGGGGTTGAAGCCGGAGTTGTAAATCCAGAGTTTATTATCGTAATCAAAATTCATATACCCAAATGCAGGTTCCCCTCCGACCTCGAGAAAAGCTAACTGAAGCCAACCGCGCTCAAGCGCGGTCCGAGCAAGGTGGCGGAAGAACTCCTGCATTCTATCCGTTAGGAACGTCTGTTTCCCTGGGTCGTTCTGCATGAGCTTGAGAAATAGATCGATCTCGGGTTCAATCGGCGAATCTCGATCGACGATCCGCCAACTGACACGCGCCGGATATTCCTCCACCCGCCTAAGTTTTCGCTTGACTTCCTTACGTTGTTTGCTGGTGAGCGCCTGGAGATATGCCTCCCAGTTGTCCCCAAGTGCCACAAAAGGCAACGGTGAGATCCGCTCCTTTTCCACACGCCACCCGCGTTTCTCCGCTGAGCGCTGAAGCGCTTGCACTGTTGGCGATCCCTCGGGCAGGTTATATAAATCGAGGACCTCCCAATCTTCTGGTCCTTCAACATCTAGTGATCCCAATAGCGCGTCAACGAACTCCCCAATGGCGGATTCCGAAACGATAAAATCCAGATAATCAGAAACCTCCACACTTCCCACGATGAAGATCGAAGGACGACCATCTCGACCTACACTAAAAAACAATGGTGCTATCCCCACAATTTCACCGTCGTCCCTCTTGCCCAACCCGAGCCATAGTTCTCCCTCATCCCACTCGCCGCCTCCCAATGTAGACCACCATATATTAAGAAAATCTGGTTGTTGGAATGGCGTATTAATGACGGAGCGGCTAAGAATCGCTTCCCAAATATCAGAGATCTCAGAGAAAGATTGGTCTGAGTGAAGGAACTGTATATTCATCATTGGATTATCTTTGCGGAACGGCTAGGATTGTACCAGCCGCGGCAATGTTCTTGCATCTACGATTGCACCGACGAACCCGTTTCGGTACAATGACTGCCATGGCTCAAATGTTCGAAGCAGATATTGCTCTAATTCATATCGCTGGCGGCGCAGCTCGGTTGACTTCCCCTCCAGGAACACTCGCGTTAACCGCACCGCGACGGACTGCCCGCGGGCGCGGAGATGATTTTCTCTTATTAAATCTCTCCCTGCAATCCTCCCGACCTGTTTCACCTGGTTATCTTGATCATCTTGTACGCATGGCTGCCGACGCGTATTACGGAACGCCGGGTTCTGTAACATCCGCACTGCGCGAGGCGGCGGCGTTGGTAAACGATCAATTGGTTGACGCTAATCAGGATGAGTCTGAACCTATCAATTATCAAGGCAACCTGATGAGCGCAGTGCTGCGTGGCAAAGATCTCTATTTTGGTCAGAGCGGGGTAGGTCAGGTGATCCTCGTACGACCTGGCGCGGTTAATCGCCTGAGTTCGGGTGAGGCTTCGGAACGACCTCTTGGCATCAGTTTAGCGCCTCATATCCGCTTCTATCACTTCGAATCACAGCCCAACGATCTCCTCGTTCTGACGACTACGCCAAGTGATCTATGGTCTGATGCAACCCTCTCTGGCCTGGCGACACTCGAACTTGAGCAAGCAATCGACCGCCTCGTCGCCGCCAGCAACTACGACCTAACCGGACTCCTGGCGCGCATCGTTCCGCCCGGCAGAGCCGGCCTCCAGCCTTCCTTCCTGCACGCAACCCCCTCCACTGAGACTTCAGCGCAGGTGGAAAGATCAGCACAGGAACGATTCGGGACGGTCAAACGAAGCCCACGCCGAGGCCAATTGAGCAACTACATCACTCCTCTTAGCCGCGGCTTGAAAACCTTGACGGCTCGAACCCTGACATTTTTATCACGGAGTCTAAATCGTTTAGCTCCGGGTTTTTCTGAACCCCTCCATCCCGATGCATTATCCCGCCAAATGCTTGTTGGCACTGCCATCGCCATCCCATTAATTATTGTGAGTATTGCCTCGTTGGTTTACGTTAGAAAGGGCCGCACGGAAGAATTCCAGTCGTATTTTAATCAAGCGCGAACATCCGTAATGACTGCCCAAACCCTCCCCCTTGATGAGACTTCGCGCGGCGAGTGGGAGAACGCGGCCAAGATGCTGAGTCTGGCTGAGACCTATGGTACAAGCTCGGAATCGCAGACGTTGCGCGATCAGGTCCAATTGGCGCTTGACACCATCAATCTGGTATCGAGGCTCGATTTCCGCCCCCTCGTCAGCGGCGGGTTCGGCTCCGACGCCATGATCACCGGGTTAGCCGCCTCTGCGAATGATCTATACGTGCTCGATGGCAAACATGAAATCATCCGCCATGCATGGGGTACACCAGAGCGAGGGTATGAGATAGATACAGCTTTTGAGTGCCTGGGTACTGCGACCATCTCGCAGGAACTCTCCGCCCCCATCGACTTCGTTTTGCAACCCGCTCCCGGCGCATTAGGTATGGAGGGTGTGGTTACGATTGATAACGATGGAACCCTGCTTTACTGCGCCCCCGATCGTCAGCCGGCGATTGCGCAGCTTACTCCGCCAGACATCGGCTGGGGCCGCATACAGGCAATAGACGTTTATGGGGATGGTCTATATGTGCTCGACCCCGCTATGAACGCTGTGTGGATCTATTCAGCTACAGGTGGTTTCTTCAGTGGTGTTCCCGAAATGTTCTTCGTTGAAGAGGTGCGCGAGCTTAAAGGGGCTATCGACCTGGCCATGGCACATGACGAACTGGTTATCCTCTATGCGGATGGTCGGTTGGACCGCTGTCGCCGCACCCTCACCGGATCAACGGAGGATGGGGGCAGAATACGTGTTGAATGTGACCCACAACCCTATTTCCAAGACGAGCGGCCGGGGAGGGAGCCGACTGCGCAGATCCCAGGCGCGGTTCCCGTTGAGTTAGATTATTCCCCTCCGCCCGAACCTTCCCTTTACTTCCTCGATCTGCTCAGCAATAGCGTATTCCATTACAGTTTGCGTCTTGTATATCAGGGGCAATTCATGCCGAAGGAGTTTTTTGAAGAGGAGATCTCCGCCATGACGCTCGGACCTCCCAACGATCTCTATCTCGCAGTCGGATCGCAGGTCTACCAGACGCGGCTGCATTAACCTCGACTTCTTTGACAAGCCCATTGCCAGAGACTAAAATCATTTTCACGAAAGCGTATTGGAGGCGGTTTAGTGAGTCGTTGGCCGGGTAAGTACGTCATCGGTCTAACCGGGAACATCGCAACAGGTAAGAGCGTTGTACGCAAGATGCTCGAGCATCTTGGCGGCTATGGTATTGACGCCGATGCTCTCGCGCATCGCGCCATAGCAAAAGGCGCTCCCGGCTACCCCCTTGTTCTAAGAGCTTTTGGGGAATGGGTCCTCGACGAAGAGGGGCAGATCGACCGCCAGAAATTAGCAAAGATTGCCTTCTCCGATCCGATGGCTCTGGAACGGTTGGAAGTGATTGTTCATCCACTCGTCACCCATGCAGTCGACCTGCTCATCCGCCGGGCGAAGCAAAACACCGTCGTGATTGAAGCGATCAAGCTTCTCGAATCAGAGCTGGCGGCTGGCTGCGATACGATCTGGGTCGTTGATGCGCCAGCTGAACTGCAAATCGCACGCTTGATGCATAAACGCAAGATGGCAGAGGCGGCTGCGAGGCAGAGAATCGCGGCACAATCGCCACAGGCGCTCAAACTTCGTGCCGCAAAGGTTATGATCCGTAATAATGGCTCTTTTGAAAACACCTGGGATCAGGTCCAGGAGGCATGGGGACAACTGCCCAAACCCGAAGAGCCTCTACTGCCCGAGCCCCCTGTTGTTAAACCCGGCGAACTCATCGTCCGTCGTGGTCGACCACAAGATGCGGATGACATCGCCCGCTTCATCACCCACGTCACCCACGGCAAGAAACGCATGACGCGCCAGGATGTCATGGCCGCCTTCGGCGAGAAAGCTTTCCTGCTCATTATTCGGGAAGATGAGATTTCCGGCATCGCTGGTTGGCAGGTCGAGAACCTCATCACGCGCATCGATGAGCTTTACTTCGTAACCGGTCTGGCCATCGATGAAGCCATCCCGGCATTAATGGATGAAGTTGAAACCGCTTCAATAGAACTTCAGAGTGAAGCCTCGCTGCTCTTCCTACCACCCTACCTCGCCCAGCACGTCGGCGCCTGGCGAGCTGTCGGTTATCGACCGCAAACGGTTCAGGGCCTTGGCATCCGTGCTTGGCAGGAAGCAGCACTCGAGTCAATGCCGCGCGGCGCTTCGTTGTGGTTCAAACAGCTTCGAGTTGATCGCGTCCTCAGACCGCTCTAATCTTCTCAGTCCTCTTCGTTGTAGTCAATTGGACATCTTGTTTTGTTACCCTCATCCAAATTGCATGGGCGACCAAGCGGATTTGCGTTGCTTTCTCCGCCCGGAGCTGAACCTCCTAGATCAGCACTTATGTAACCTCCCGCAGGTTTTGAACCCGCGGGAGATTTAACACACTCACCTCAATGCGTAGGGCGAGCCTGATATACACCCTTCTACAAATATCAACTCAAGGTGATCTCAAATTCGGGCGCGCTCTTTGGCGTGCACCA
>Ga0315534_1003186_pt1 | contig 10667 bp, 7 predicted proteins | sample SalMarSW160240MG_FD_203094 | JGI IMG/M metagenome (GOLD analysis project Ga0315534, IMG submission 203094) | Salt marsh sediment microbial communities from the Plum Island Ecosystem LTER, Massachusetts, United States - Salt Marsh Sediment SW1602-40 ... | reverse complement strand
ACAACCTGTTCTTGTCCATGCTGGATGCGATGAAGGCCGAGGTGGAAAAGATCGGCGACAGCAGCGGGCGGCTCGGCGCCCTGCACTGAACGGTGACGGCACGGACACGGCGCCGCCCGGCGCGTTGAGCCTGACGTTGGCAGACCGCCCGCGCGGCTTGCGGTCCCTCGCCTGTCAATCTTGCGGTCACGTCGCGACCCCGGAGTGGCTAGGCGGACCGTGCCAGGGCCTGGTCGAGGTCGTCGAGCAGGTCGTCTGCGTGCTCGATGCCCACCGACAGGCGGACCGTGGCCGGCGTGATGCCCTTGTCTGATTTGAATTGCGGCTCGAACGCGCCGTGGCTCATCAGCCACGGGTAGCCGATCAGCGATTCGACGCCGCCCAGGCTTTCCGCCAGCGTGAAGACGTGTGTCGATTCACACAGCCGCCGCGCGGCCGTCTCGCCCCCCTTTAGTTCGACGGTCACCATGCCGCCGAAGTCGGACATCTGGCGCGCGGCCAAGTCGTGGCCCGGATGGTCCTCAAACCCCGGATAGTGCACGGCCGCGGTCTCTCGCCGGTCCCGCAGAAACCGCGCGACGAGAGCGGCATTGGCGCAGTGTTCGCGCATGCGGATGGCGAGTGTCTTCAGGCCGCGCAGGCAGAGCCAGGCGTCCCAGGGCCCCAACACGCCCCCCGTGGCGTTGGACACAAACCGCAGTTGCGCGGCCACATCATCATCGGACAGTACGACCGCGCCGCCGAGCAGGTCCGAATGTCCACCGATGTATTTGGTCATCGAATGTACGACGATGTCGGCCCCCATGTCGAGCGGTTGCTGCAGACACGGTGTGGCGAACGTATTGTCGACGACCAGCTTCGCGCCCGCTTCGTGCGCTATTTCCGCGCAGCCGGCGATGTCCGTCAGACGCAGCATGGGATTGGTCGGGCTTTCGATCCAGACCAAACGGGTATTCGGAAGGACCGCTTCCTGAAGGGTCGGCAGCGAAAGCGCGTCGACGAACGAAAATTGCACTCCATAGGCCGGCAAGACCTGGGAAAACAGGCGGTAGGTTCCGCCGTACAGGTCGTCGCTGACGACGACATGCTGGCCCGCCGTGACCAGTTGCATTGTCGCAGCCACGGCCGCCATTCCGGAAGCGTAGGTGAGTGCGTGGCGTCCGTTTTCCAGAGAGGCGAGGCACTGTTCCAAGGCAACACGCGTGGGATTGCGTGCACGCGAGTATTCAAATCCCTTGTTCTGGCCGATCGCGTCCTGCGTGAAAGTGGACGTCTGATAAACGGGTACGATTGTCGCTCCCGTGGCCGCATCCGCCTGCTGGCCGGCATGAATGGCTCGCGTCTGGAATCGCATTGATGAATTCACCCCCTGCCACTTTGCTTGAAAACGCCAACCGTGATCGATGCACGAACGATTCGAGACCGGTGATACCCATTGTTACAACCAAGGCAAGCCCTTGGCAACGCACGTTGACATCGCTGAATCAAGACCTACGTTTCAGACGGATGCGCGGGTCCGCACACGCTCCGCCGGCAGTCGCAGCCCCCGGTGTCAACCCAACACAACCATCATCGCAACCACACGACACCGCAATCTTGCCCCATCGCCCCACGCAGGGGATCCTTCCGGTCTGTGAGATCATGGCATGATGTCCGCAATCATTTTGACCCCTCCAATCGTTGCCGCCGGCACAGGCTTGCTGGTAGGAGGATTCGTGGCCGGTGTCGCGGCCGGACGTCGCTCAAGCAAAGGGTCGTCGCCGCGCGCCCAAGAAAACGGCCAGGATGGGGATGCCGCCGGTAGCGGCCGTGCCGTGCTGGACCGGGAGCTTCGACGTTGCTATGCCGAATGGAACCGACGGGAGAAAACGTTTTGCGTGCTGGTGGTCATGTTTGACGCAAACGAACAGCACCACTGCGACGGTCAGGCCGCGAGCAGCGCGCATCTGTTGCGACCCGTCGTCAACGCCCTTGGTGTGGCCTTACGGGAGCTGGACTGCGTCGCGGAGATGGCGGACATGTCCGTGGCCGCTGTGTTGCCATCCACCGACAAATACGAAGCCGCGCTCGTCGCCTTCCGGTTGCAGCACGTGTTGGCATTGCGGGCTGCCTGGCGCGGCGAAACCGAGGGATTTCCGCAATGCGGTATGGGACTGGCGTCGATTCGCACCGAGGACAGCGCGACAACGTTGCTGGAGCGGGCCAGCGACGCGGCGCGCTTGGCACTTGAGGGCGACGATCGGACGATCTGCTGGCACGACGGCGAGCAGGGACGACCGGTCGAAGGCCTGGTGGGCGATGCGGCAGAAATCCGCCTCGCGCAGCGTCAACCGGTGGCCTAGCCGCGGTGGGCGAATGGGGGCGACCGCCCGCGACGGTCGGCGCCCCGTCGGAGCACTTGCCTCTTGGTTCATTGATCTTTTTTCAGTCGTTGGGCTTCCAGCACGTGCATCCGGGCTTCCACGTGCCTGCCAGCCCTGGCCAGCGCCTTCGCCAGATTGTCGTGGCTGATGGCACTTGGCCGGATTTCAACCGCCCTGCGGAAATGGACAATCGCTTCTTTTAACTGTCCGCGTCGGGCCAGCGCCGCTCCCAGATTTCCGTGTGTCACCGCGTTTTTCGGCTGCAATTCGAGTGCTTTGCGGTAGTGCACGATCGCGTCGTCGATTTGCCCGGACGTCGCCAGTGCCACGCCCAGATCGCTGTGCGCTTCGGCCAGCCCAGGTTTTAGCTCCAGTGCCTTGCGGTGCTGTTTGATGGCCGCCGCGATCAATTCGTCGTGACGCTTCGCATCGCCCTGCCGCCGCGCGACCTCCGCGGCCTGGATCAACGCTCTGCCCAAGTTCCGATGTCCTTCGGCAACGTCCGGCTGAAGCTCCAGCGCCCGCTGATAATGCTCCATTGCTGCGCCCCAGTGACCGAGCGACAGCAACTCGTTGGCCAAGTTATTATGGCCTCGATAATGGTGCGGCGCCGTTTTGACCACAGTCGCCCACAACCGGCGCGGCGAGATGTAGTCTTCATTGCGACGGATCGTGAGCATGCCCAGCAGCAGCGCCGCAGCCATGACCGCGCCGCGGGAAATCGCGCGCCAGCGACCCGGATTGCCTGCCCGCGCGACGACTGTTTCCCACGCCACAACCGCCAGGACGATCACCGGCGCCAGCGGCAAGTACATCCGATGTTCCACGGCCAGGTCCGCGATGGGCACGATCGATGATGTGGGTGCCAGGACGAGAAAAAACGTCGCGCCGACCACGCCCAGCCACGACCCTTTTCGCACGTACCAGAAGGTGGCCACCAGCAAGGCCAGGACGGGCAGCGCCGGAAGCAGCGCTTGCGGAACCGTCCGCACGGGCGGCCATCCGTAGTCGAAGCACAGCGGATGCGGCCAGATTGCCAGCCGCAAATAGTGCAAGATCACGCCCGGTTGCGACGCCGCATAGCGCCACCAGGTCACCGTATAAATGCCTTGGCCGCCGAAGCCGGCCGTCGTCGGCGTGCGGAACAACCGTTCGGCGCTCAGTGCCCCCAGCAGTACCAGCCACGTCAGCCCCAGCCCGACGTACATCTTCCATCGCCGTCGTAGCGCGGTTGGCAGGTCCCCGGCAAAGAACGTTCGGTCCACCAAAAGCGCAATCAGCGGCGCGGATACCATGACTGCCTTGCAGCCCATACCGAGCGCGCAAAAAACGACCGCCGCTATTTGCCACCGCTCGCTCCGCGTCCCGCTGGCGGCCCGCACCACGGCGTACACGGTCAGCAGGTACAACAGGGCCGTCATCGATTCGGCCCGTTGGATGATGTAGGTCACCGCCTGCGTTTGCAAGGGATGGACCATCCACAACAGGGCTACGGCAAAGCCGATCCAGGCCGCACTCTCGGCTCGTTCGTTGGATTGCCAGGCATCTTTCGACCCCGTACCGATGCCCGCCCGCCCGGACGGGTTCCCGTCGCCGTGGATTGCATCCCCCGAGGTGGCGCCCACCACCACCGGATTGCCGCGTGGCGTCGACTCGTCGCCGCCGGTGCGGGTCCGCCAGGCGATGACGAGTCGCCGCACGATGCCCATCAAAACAAGAGCGGCGCCCAGATGCACGGCAACGTTTGTCAGGTGGTAACCGACCACGCTGCGTCCATGCATGGCGTAGTTCGCAGCCAGCGACAGGCGGATCAGAGGCCGCCGCGTGCCCGCGATCAGGTGCCACGGCGGCCACAGTCTTTCGATGGCCCGGCTACGCACAATATGCTTGTTGTCGTCGAACTGGAAAGGCACTTGCAGGCTGTTGTAGTAAATAGCGCACCCGATCAAGACCAGCAGGCCAGCCTGCAGATAAACCAGGTTCCGCTGCCCGCCGTGCTGCCGCGACGCGCTGTCCATCAGACAATCCTCGTATTAACGCGTCGGTGGAAAGCCTGCCGAAGTGTGTACCGCGGCGGGGTCACTATCGGGATCGACGATGCGGACCGCCGCCGGCGGAAACGCTTCCATCAGGGCGATTCCATCTGAAACCCCCAGCACGCTTACCGCCGACGCCAGCGCGTCGGCGGTCATTCCGTCCCGGGCGTACACGGAAACGACCAGGCCATGGGTCAAACCCAAGCCGCTCGCCGGATCGACAATGTGCGAATAGCGCACACCGTCGATTTCGACATAGCGGTACGTATTTCCTGAAGTGGCCAATGCGGCATCGACCAGTTGTACCGCGGCGCGGCCCCCTTCCGGTTCGGCCGATGGCACCGCGACGGTCCACCCGCCCTGGCCGGGAGGCGGTCCACCGGCTACGACATCGCCGCCGCCATTGATCAGTGCCCGCTCGATGCCGCTGTTCTCAAGCACGCGCATCATCTGGTCCAGGATGTATCCCTTGGCGATGCCGCCCAGGTCGATGTGCATGTGCGGCGCCAGCAGCGACACGCTGCGCGTTTCTGGATGCAGCCGCAGCTTGTCGAAGCCCACCGACTTACGCGTCTTGACCAGTCTCTGGGATGTCGGCAGCGAACCGAGCTGACGGCTGCGTCGCCACAACCGGGTCAAAGGACCGGCCGTCACGTCGAAAGCGCCCCGCGACTGCTGTGCCACCTTGACGCCAAACTGAAGCACGGTCCACAAATCGTCGCTCACCGCCATCGCCGGGCCGGGGGGGCGCTCGCCGGATGACTTCGACAGGCGGTTCACTTCGCTGCCCGCTCGATAGTCGCTGAGCAACGTCTCCAGATTTTCAACTCGGTCAAACGCCGCGTCCATTGCGTGGCGGGCCTGCTCCGCGGATTTCGCGTAGAGCAGCACCTGGACCGTTGTCCCCATATGCTGCTCGCTCCGCGCGAATCGCTGCTCGGCGGCCGCCATCGTACCGCCCACGAGACTGACCCCCACGGCAATGATCAGATGCCAGCGGAGGCATCTGCCGCGGAGACTCGAATTACGCGCGTCAACCAGTGCTGGAGACGTGGTGGGTCGGCTGTGGGCAATAAAATTCATCGACCGCTCAGGCGTAGCGCGTGTCAGTCCCCCTCGCAGTTTTCATATTAAGGCGAGCCAGGCCTTCAGAAAACCGATTCTCCGGGCGGCGCTCGTCGTGCGGAACCGGCCCGCACGTTGCCGCCGCCGACCGTGTCTGTCCGCCTGAGCGACCGTGACCACGTGGCTGCCGGCGGTGTGCTGCGTCTATCCGAAAGTGCGGACACACGGCGCGTTGTGGCAGTGTGCCGGTTTCCGTGTCCTTGTCGACGTATCTCTCCACGACGCAAGAATCTGCCGCGGGCCGGTGCGTCGGCAGCGGACGCATCTCCGGCCATGAGCTACGTTCCCTTCTGAGGAGACCTATTATACGATGGCTTAGAGGGCGCACTCGGTTGCCAGACAGCAAAATCAGCCGGCTCGCGCCCGCATGCGGTTCACGCGGGCGTAAGCAATTGCGAACTGCCGGGGACCGGGGGCTGGCGCGTCGTGGCCGGTCTATGTCATAATCGCACCCGGTGACTTCGTAGAGCGTGTGTCGCAAGCGCGCCGGACGCATACTGGTTGTATCAGGGAAATGGACGATGACGCGGCGTGCTTCGATCATAGCGAGATGTTCTATCCTGGGACTTTTTATCGCGTTGCTGGCCAGTACCGGTTTGGTATCTCGAACCGCGTGGAGCAACGATTCGGGGGCGCTTCCCAGACCTGCTTATACGCAGACCGTACCGGACGCCGGCATTGCGTTGGACATGGTTCCCGTGCCGGGCGGCACGTTCACGATGGGCAGCCCCGCCGATGAGCCGGGGCGATCGCCGGACGAAGGTCCTCAATTTCGAGTCGAAATAGAGCCGTTCTGGATGGGAAAGTACGAAGTAACCTGGGACCAGTACGACAAGTTCCGTCAAGAGTACAACCAGGTCGCCGACGAAAAAGTACTGGACAAGACGTCGGAATACCAGTCGGGCACGTCCACGCCGCAATGGGCAGATGCCGTTAGCCTGCCAACTCCGCTGTGGGAACAGGACTCGGCCCCGATCCTCAGCGGCATGGGGTCGCGGGGAGGTTACCCGGCCGCCGACATCTCGCAGTATGCGGCCAAGCAATTTACCAAGTGGTTAAGCAAGAAGACGGGGCGCTTCTACCGCCTGCCGACGGAAGCGGAATGGGAATATGCCGCGCGGGCGGGCACGACGACGCCGTGGTCGTTCGGCAACGACCCGGAACGCTTGGACGCGTACGGCTGGTACTTCGACAACAGCTTCTACGACGACCAGGACAAGGGACACCCGGATTTTGGGGCCGGGTACCGCAAGGTCGGCTCAAAGAAGCCCAATCCCTGGGGCCTTTTCGATATGCACGGCAACGTATCGGAGTGGGTGCTGGACGCCTACGACGAGGGCCACTACGCGGAATTGGCCGGCAAGCAAGTGTCGTGGAAAGACGCGATTTGCTGGCCTACGGACGTATTCCCCCGTGTCGTGCGGGGTGGCAACTGGAATTCTGAAGCCGAAGGGTGCCGCAGCGCCGCCCGGCTTGCATCCGACCGATCGTGGCAGAAACGAGACCCCCAATTTCCCAAGTCGATCTGGTGGTACACGGATGCTTTTCATGTGGGATTCCGCGTTGTCTCTCCGGCGAAAGAACCTCCGGAAAAGGACAAGCTACGATATTGGGATGCCGACACGAAAGCAGAAATCAACGTGCTTGTTTCCAATGACAAAATTGTGCGTGCCATCATTGATAAGGACGAGCAGGCCGAGGTGACCCGGAAGGGTGACGAATGAGCAGTGCGATTGGCAATGCTCCGGCAGTCCGCCTGTTCGTGACCATCCTATGGGCGTCCGTTGTGATCCCGGCGCTCGGCGCCGCTGTACTCAACCGACCCGCCAGCGGCGCGGTGCGGGACCGGTACAAACGGACGTACAGTCGGAGTCCGTACACGCACTTCATTGATTTGTACGATGCATCGGATCGCGTCATCCATCCCTCGGAAAGCGACGCCCGTCCTTATTCGCCCAAGAACACGTGCAAGAAATGCCACGACTACGACCGGATCGCCCGGGGATATCACTTTTCGACGGACGATGAGCAGTTACACGGACGGTCCGGCGAACCGTGGCTGTGGACGCACCGACGGACAGGGACGCAGATTCCCGTCTCCTACCGCCGCTGGCCGGGCACTTACCATCCCGATGCGCTGGGAATGTCGACCTTCGATTTTGTGGCAACGTTCGGCAGTCATCTGTGCGGAGGGCCCGTGGCATCGGACGCCGAATCGTTGCCGGGCCGCTTTGCGGTCAGTGGCGCGCTCGAAGTGGACTGTATGCTGTGCCATGCGGCCGATCGCACGTATCGTCACGCCGAATGGGCCCGGCAGATCGACAACCAGAATTTCGCCTGGGCCGCCACCGCTGCGTTGGGATTGGCCGGCATTAAGGGCATGGCCCGCCGTCTGCCGGACGATTTCGACGCCCGAGAAGTGCCCGATCGCGGTGTCAAGACGCGTTACGACACGAGGAAGTTCGATGACGAAGGTCGTGTCTTTTTCGATGTCGTGCGGAGCCCGCCCGATCGGGCGTGTTATGCGTGCCATACGGTCCGGCCGACGGGCAATCCGTCCAAATGGTGGACGCATGACGCGGACGTGCACCTGCGTGCCGGGCTGACATGCGCCGACTGCCATCGCAACGGCATCGACCATCACACGGTTCGAGGCTATCCGGGCGAACCTCATCCGGCCGGCGACTTTGCGCGGGCCTTCACGTGCCGCAATTGCCATATGGAACAGGCAGCTTCGTCGAGGGGTCGCACCCTTTCCGGGCGATTCGGCGCGCCGCGCCCCTTGCACCGCGGCCTGCCACCCTTGCACCTGGAATCCATGTCCTGCACGGCATGTCACAGCGGCCCTGCTCCGAGCGATTCGGCCCGCAGGATTCAGACGGCCATGGCCCACAACTTCGGAGTCCCGTCGCAGTCGCGCGACAGCGACGACCCGCCGGGCATCGTCGAACCGGTGTTCTTGCGCAACGCGCAACAAACCATCGGGCCGCACCGCATGACGTGGCCGGCGTTTTGGGGTTGGCTGGCAGACGGCCAAGTGACGCCCGCCACGCCGGATTCCGTCTCTACGCTGTTGCGCCGCGCGATGCGTATCCGAAAGGACTTTCAGGCCGAGCTGCGAGAGGCGCGTTTGACGCCCGACGAGAAACGCGCCGTGTTGGGAGACGCAGCCGATCAGAAGCCGGAGACACTCACCGAAAGGCAGCGAATCGCGCTTGACGCTGCATTGCAATCCAAAGCGGCGGACGCGTTCGACGAAAAGCTCCTCCAAGCGTTCACCGCGTTAGCCAAGCAGCCGCCCGGTCCTGCCGTGGAACCGGTGTTCGTATCGGGCGGAAGATTATACCGCTCGTCGGACGATGGAAAATCCGTGGTTGCCGAATCGCATCCTGCGGCCGAACCGGTCGTTTGGCCGCTGGGGCACGACGTGCGCCCGGCGCGGCAGTCGCTGGGCTCGGCCGGATGCACCGATTGTCATGCTCGCGACGCTCCGTTGTTCTACGGCACCGTCACCGCAATCGGACCGGCACCCGACGACAAGCGGCTTTCGGAGCCGATGCACCAGTGGCTTGGCGAAGATCCCCGCCTCCTGTCCGCCTGGGAAGCTGCGTTCGTGGGCCGAGATTTTTTCAAGTGGGTCGGCGTGGTCACCACGGGGATGATCGGACTGGTATTGGCCGCCGCCGCCACGAGTGCCGCGGTACGCTGGACGATTCGCTTCGAACACCCCCGCCACGCTCCCTCGCCAACCGACCATGAGCGCGACTGAGTACGTTTCCACGGCAGTCACGGCGTTGGTCGTCACGGCCGCCGCGCTGTTGGTGGACTTCGTTGCCACGCGACGTGGGTCGCGTCGTCCGTCAAAATCTCGCCCGGGTGGATGGCTCACACGGTGCGCCTACGCCGTGGTGCTGTTCTCGGTATGTGTGCTGGCCGCCACGGCGTTGTACGGAATGGCAGCGCAGGGACACGTACGCCGTTGGACCCTGCTGGCGCATATCGTTGCTGCTGGGATCCTCTTGCCGGCGCTGACGATCGTCGCCGTCGGCTGGTCGAGAAGAACCGTCACGCCGCTGCCGCAGTGGGACACCGGTCCTGCGACGTGCGCTCGATTATCCACACGTTGGCATTGGTCGTTCTGGAGCGTGCTGTTGGCGGCCGTGATCACCGCCGGAACGATGCTCGTCAGCATGATGCCCATCCTCGACACGCGCGGGCTCACGCTGATGCTCACGATCCACGCATACAGCGGTTTGATGCTGTTGGTCGCGGTGATCATTCATGCCTATTGCCTGCTGACGGCAAAGTGGGGCTGGCCATGAGCCTGGCGCAAGGCAAAGACGGAAATGGCGTGGAAGCCGATCGAGTGACATGGCCCGTCGCGGTGCTGTTGCTGGTCGTGGCGTGGCTGTTCGGCGTCCTGGTCCGCTGCTACTGGATCTATTACGCCAGCCAAACGGACGGCTTCATGTGGAACGGCCTTCCTCTCCCCAACAATCGCGACTCCTTCTTGTTCGGCTGTGTTTTGCAGAAGGCGTGGCTCGGCATGCACGAGCAGAATGCGATGGTGCCGGGCGTTCTGCACCACGGGATGATTACGGCACTGCCCTGCGTGCTCCACTGGGTCGTGCCGATTGGCATTCCGGCAATCATGCTTTTCATGCCGCTTGTCGTCGCCCCGCTGCTGGCCGTGCCGATACTGCTGATCGGCAGACTCTACGGCCGGACCGTCGTTGGCTTTCTGGCGGCGGCGTTGGGCGTGGCTTCGCATAGTTATTACAATCGCACACTCGCGGGCTATTACGACACGGACATGTTCTCGGTGACGGTACCGACGCTGGCGTTGCTGTTCATGTTGGCCGCTGTCCGCCGGAAGTCCCTGGCGTGGCTATTGGGCGCCAGCCTCACCTTGCTGGTTTACCCGTTCTTTTACGGTCCGGGTCTTCCCGTGGCGTATGGCGTGGCGGTCGCCTTCGGACTCTACGCGGCCGTCTTTTGTCGCCGGAACGGTTTCGCGTGGCATGCGATCATTCTGCTGGCCCTGGCCGCGACGTGCGCCCAAGGTTTTCGGGGCAGCACGCTGCCCGATCGCGCGTGGCTGGCTGGCGGCGGATTGGTCGCCGTCCTGGTCAGTCATTGGTGC
>Ga0315534_1003182_pt1 | contig 10677 bp, 11 predicted proteins | sample SalMarSW160240MG_FD_203094 | JGI IMG/M metagenome (GOLD analysis project Ga0315534, IMG submission 203094) | Salt marsh sediment microbial communities from the Plum Island Ecosystem LTER, Massachusetts, United States - Salt Marsh Sediment SW1602-40 ... | reverse complement strand
TGGTCTCGATCAGAATGCCGAGCTGCAATTCGCCGCGGCCGGCGACTTCCATCGCGTCCTTCTCGAGCGACTCGGATATGCGTAGCGCGACATTGCCTTCGGCCTCGCGCAGCAAGCGTTCGCGGATGACGCGGCTCTGCACCTTGTCGCCCTCGGTGCCGGCAAGCGGGGAATCATTGATGCGAAACGTCATCGACAGCGTCGGCGGATCGATCGGCTGGGCGGGCAGGGGGGTCGTCACCTCCGGCGCGCAAATCGTGTGCGAGACGGTCGCCTCCGGCAGCCCGGCGACCGACACGATGTCGCCCGCGACCGCTTCCTCGATCGGCTGGCGCTCGAGCCCGCGGAAGGCGAGCACTTTGGAGACGCGGCCCTGCTCGATCAGCGCGCCGTGGCGGTCGAGCACCTTGGCCGGCTGATTGGGCTTGATCGAACCCGCAGTGATGCGCCCGGTCACCAGCCGGCCGAGATAAGGATTGGCTTCGAGAATGGTGCCGAGCATGCGGAACGGCCCGTCTTCGACCTGCGGCGGGGCGACGTGGGCGAGGACAAGATCGAACAGCGGGGCCATCGAGATTTTCGGGCCCTCGGCGCTCGCCGCCATCCAGCCTTCCTTGGCCGAGCCATACAGCACCGGGAAATCGAGCTGATCCTCGTGCGCATCGAGCGCGGCGAACAGGTCGAATACCTCGCCAGCTACGACCAGCGGGCGCGCGTCGCTGCGGTCGACCTTGTTGATCGCAACGATCGGCTTGAGCCCGACCTTCAACGCCTTCGACACCACGAATTTGGTCTGCGGCAGCGGACCTTCGGCCGCATCCACCAAAACGATGGCGCCGTCCACCATGTTGAGGATGCGCTCGACCTCGCCGCCGAAGTCGGCATGGCCGGGCGTATCGACGATGTTGATGCGCACATCCTTCCAGACGACCGAGGTCACCTTGGCGAGGATGGTGATGCCGCGCTCGCGTTCGAGGTCGTTGGAATCCATCGCCCGCTCGGCGACGCGCTGGTTCTCGCGGAACGCGCCCGATTGCTGCAGGAGCCGATCGACCAGCGTGGTCTTGCCGTGGTCGACATGGGCGATGATGGCGACATTGCGAAGCTTCATGCGCTTTTCCGAAAACGGAACGCGGGCCGTTTCGGCCCGCGAACTGCACTGAATATAGTCCCGATCAAACCCGAGGCAATGACGTCATTATGACGGCTCGGGAACGATCTTGGCGCTATCGAGGCAAACAAGCTGGAGGAATCAGCTTGATGGCGTTCTCGCTCGCACTCGATCGGGCGCAGCTTGCCATTTCCGACCGGCGAGCGATGCTGAGCGGGGGCCGCCGTCCGCGCCGAGCGCGACTCTGCCCGTGACCCCAACCGCATCACCGTGCAACGCGCGAACCCGCATCAAGCAATTGCGGAAGAGCGGGTCTCCAGCCGCCCCGGCCGGGCGCAGTCTATGCGCCGGCCGCCCGACTCCAAGGCCCGACTCGGGCGCCCTTCGGCAAGGCGTCGCGCACCATCAGCATTTCGCCGACGGTTTCCGACGTCACGAGGCCGGTCAAACGGCCCGTCGGATCGATAATGCCGACCGCGGGCTTTGCCTTTTCCTGCAGCATGCGGAAGGCTTCCTCCAGGCGTCCGCGATGGCTCATAACCGGGATTTCGGTGGTCATCACCTCGGCCACTTTGGCATCAGGGCCGAGCTGTTTGAGCGCCCGAATCATCTCGTCGCGCCCAAGCACCCCGACCAACCGGCTCTGTTCATCGACGACAGGGAACACGTTCTGACTCGTCTGCAACAACGTCTCGATGGCGGCGTCGATGTGTTCGCCCGGGACCAGCGTCGCATATTGCGTGATCATCGCGGCGGTCACCGGCACATCGCGCGACATCGCGCGGATGGCGACAAGCTGCGCCTCCGAGGAGGCGGCGAGATAAACGAAGATCGCGATGAAAATGAGCAACGGATTGGTGAATAAGCCGAGAAAGCCGAGCGCGAAAGCGGTCCATTGGCCGATCGTCGCGGCGACTTCGGTGGCGCGCACATGGCCGAGCCGCATCGCGAGCAGCGCGCGCAGCACCCGCCCGCCGTCCATCGGGAAGGCCGGGATCAAGTTGAACAGCACGAGAAAGATATTCACGATGGCGAGCCGGTCGAGCATCGACACGTGCTCATTTTCGACCGCGCCGAGATGCTGCAACGACAAGTTCGCCCCGAAAATGATGACCAGAACGAGCGCGATCGCGACATTCACCAACGGTCCGGCGACGGCGACCAGCAGCTCCTCGCCGGGCGCTTCCGGGATGCGTTCGAGCCGGGAGACTCCGCCGATCGGCAACAGGATGACGTCGCGAGTGGAAACGCCGAAGGCGCGGGCAGTGAAGATATGTCCGAACTCGTGCGCCACCACGCAGGCAAACAGCAGAATCAGGAAAGCAAGCCCGTTCCACGCTGCCTCGGGACCGCCTTGAACCCAGCTCGCCACAAAGATCCAAACGAGAAACAGAATGAACGTAATGTGGATACGGATCGCCGTGCCCGCTATCGAACCGATATTGACCGACCAGCCCATGGCTTGCCTCCGCCGCGCCGCTAAAATGCAGCAAGGGATGAAGAATAGATATGAGTTCGGAGCCGCGCGCGCCAGCGGTGATGCCGCGAGGGAGCGCGTTCGCTTAGAGAGCAAGACCATTGCGCAGTCGGGGGCGCTTGCGCCGCGGGCGATTTAGGTTCTGGATTCACTCCCATACTGCGTCCCGCCCCACACATAGGCGACACAACAAGGAGGGAGAGAATCAGATGGCGGAAAAGCTGAGCGGAGATCGACGCCGTGAGGCGTTTGCCAGATTATCGGGCTGGTGCGAGGCCGATGGGCGGGACGCGATTACGAAAACATTCACATTTGCCGATTTCAGTGCGGCATTCGGGTTCATGACCCGCGTCGCGCTCGCCGCCGAGAAGCTTGACCATCATCCTGAATGGTTCAATGTGTACAAGACGGTCGAGGTGACTCTCGCGACCCATGATGCGGGGGGCCTCACCATGCGCGACGTGACACTGGCCGAGACGATGGATCGCATCGCCGGCAAGTAGGGCGATGACCCTCGCCCGCCGCGCAAACACCAGAATGACCGACGTGGCGCATGCGTTCGTGCGCCAGGGAATGTTGGAGGATCGGCGATGCATTACCGTTACGCGGATGCAAGCGGCTTCGGCGTAAGCGACGAGGCGCAAGCGTGGCGCGACGAGGACCTGGTGCGTCGCGGCTTTTGGGCAAAAACGCGGCGAGTCGCGGCGAAGTTGCCGTTCGCCGAAGACCTTATCGCCGGCTATTATTGTGCGTTCGACCGCAATACGCCGCGTCAGGTCCGGATTGCGCTGTTGGGCGCGCTCGCCTATTTCGTGCTGCCGTTTGACGCGATGCCGGACCTGATGCCGGCGCTTGGATTCGCCGACGATGCGGCGGTGTTGGCGACCGTGGTCCAGCTCGTCGCATCGCATATTTTGCCGAGCCATCGTGCCGCCGCCCGCGATGCGCTCGATCGACTGGCACAGTGACCGCTCCGATGCGGGAGGTGGCGTCCTGAATCGGCATACTATCGTCGCCTGTTCGCCTTCCCGACGCCAACAACTTCAGTACGCTTGACGCGTCCGGCTTCGACGACGAGCAGCAGTCGATGGTTGGAATCATATCCGTAGCATAAAGAGTTACGATGCATATGCGCATCGTAGGAGGCTTGACGATGACGACATTGATTCACTGGAGGTCCGGCTCGGTCTGCGGCATTCTGCTTGCAGCCGCCTTCGGCTTAGGCGGACAGTTGAGCGCCATCGACCTTGCGCACGCGCAGACGCGGTCGGCCGCAGTGTCCGGCAGTTCACAGCCGCAGCTTCTCGGTCAATTCGGCGATTGGGGCGCTTACGCCGCGAGTCCGGGCGGACGGAAAGTATGCTTTGCCCTCGCAAAGCCTGCCAGCGCCAAGACCGACCCGCCCAACAGGGCGCGCGACCCCATATATCTATTCATCTCCTCGCGGCCGGCCGACAATGTGCAGAACGAAGTTTCCGTGATGTTCGGCTACCCCTTAAAGCCTAACGTTGAGGCGTCGCTGGAAGTCGGCGGCTCGAACTTCTCGATGTACACGCAAAGCGATGGCGGCTGGGTCAAGAACGCCGCGGAAGAGCCGCGGCTCGTCGAAGCGATGCGCAAGGCTAACGATATGACGGTGAAAGGCATTTCCACGCGCGGCACGGAGACAACCGACGTGTACTCGCTCAAGGGGCTCTCTCAAGCGCTCGACCGCGTCGCTAAGGAGTGCCGCTAGTTTCAATGGTCGCATTTTCTGCGGCGAACCGGTTCCCACTTCGCCGGAAAATGCTCTAATCGGCCGGCTGGCGCTGCGGGGCTGCCGCCTGCGGCGGCGTCGCTTCGGGCATGGCGTGGCGGAACGGGTCGTCGCTCCGGCCCTGCTGGCGACCTGCCTCGAACAGCGCCTTCATGTACTCCGGATCGAACAGGCCGCGGCTCGGAACGTCGAAGCCCTGGTCTACATAGGCGACGTTGAAGTCGGTCCCGCTCCGACGCGCCGCGCCCGCGATGAGGATCGCGGCGCTGCGGCTCGCGCGCTTGACGCCAATCGACAGCGAACGGCCCAGCACGCCGACAAGGCTACGGTCGGTCATCGCGAATTCCGTCATCAGCTTGCTGTTGAGGATCAGCGTGACCTGCGAGGCGGGCAGGCGGGGCGAGGAAGTGGCAAGCAAGATCGAATCCGGCGCTATATAGATAGTGGCCGCGAGGCCGCCGTCGGCATGCAATTCCGAGAAGCGCCGCCCGTTCGCCTCGACCTCGACCGGCACCGGCGGGAACAGCCCCGGTATGGCGCTGGTCGCGACCAGAATCTCGCGGAAGAGCTTCAACGCGGCGTCGCCGCCGGCGGCGGCGATCGCGCCCATATTCCAGGCGACCGGCCGGCCGGAATCGAGATCTGTGGTGACGACGATCAGGCGTCGTCCACGGCGGTGTTCGGCCGCGATGGCGGCGAGGAGCTGCGGCGTGATACGCTTGGCGATGAATTCGTGCAACGGCCAAGTGTCCAACAGACTGTCGACCGTGCGACGATCCTCGAATACGTCGGCGGCGGTAATGGCTGTGAAGTCGCGCTTGAGGTCGGGATCGCGAGCAGAGCCGAGAAAAGCGAACGGCGCGAGCAGGGCGCCAGAGCTCACCCCGGTCACCACCGAATAGTTGGGGCGCCGGCCGGTTTCCGATAGCCCCGTCAGCAAGCCGGCGCCAAATGCGGAATCTTCGCCGCCGGCCGACAATGCGAGCCACGGACCGTTGAGCTGCCCGAGCGCGCGCCGGTATTGCTCTTCGGAATCGGCCCAAAATCGTGCATCTGGAATGCCCGGAATGACGGCGGCGGCTTGCTGCTCCTGGGTGAATTCTGCCCGCGGAGGCGGGCCTTTGGCTTTGGTTTGTGGGATCGCTTGCGGCTGTTGCGCTGCTTTGGGAGCGCGCTTGGACCGGCGTGCGGCGATCTGCTCGTAACGCAGCTTGTTCGACGCAGCGGCGCGGGGCGCACAAGCGGCAGAACCATCGGCGCGGTCGGGCTGCAAACAGGCGGTCCCGCTCGCGCTTGGCGCGGCAAGCCCGAGATCGGCGGAAAAGATCATGATCGCCGTGCAGATGAGACCAGCGGCGAGCATCTTAGAGCGGCGGGTCGACTGCATTCATTTCCCTGTTGCTTTCCATGGCGGCCCCGTTTGATGCCAGCCGCTCCTGAAACGTCGGGCCTTCTAGCACGACCGCCAACTTTTGACAGCTATCCGCGCCGCACGACGAAATAGGCGCCGAGCAGGGACAGGATGCCGGCCAGGCACATCACCGCGAGCCCGATGCCGACGCTTGCTGCGGGGGGAAGGCCGGGCGGCGCGGCGGCCTGATGCCCGATGAGCGTCAGCGCCACGACCGCGGCGGCGCCCGCAAGCCAGCGGATGGTCTGGGAGTGCACGGGATGGGCGGCGAGGTACTTTGACAATACGGCGATGAGGGAGCCGGCGACGAAGGAAATGCCGGCGATGAGCCACCAGGCGAAGGCGGCGCGCAATTGCGCCGTCTGCGGCCCGCGTAGACCGCGCCAGACCGCCCCGAGATCGAGACCGAAATGGGCTAGTACTACCTGCGCCGCAACCGAGAGGCACACGCCGCTAATGAGAGCGACACCAAGGACGAATAAGCGCGGATACGATTGCTGGTCGTGGGGCATCGGGATTGAACGGGCTCAGGCTGTTCGATCGGCGTCGGCGGAACGGTTTCGTTTATGCGGCGCTCGCCACGCAGCGCCTCCGGGCTTAAAGCATCTTCATGTCCTTTTCGCCCGGCGGGTCAATACATCAAGGGTCGTGCCCGCTGAAGCGGCAGGCCACGTGGTGCCGTTCGAACCGGCCCCGAGTGTGCGCGCGGGCGAGCGCAGCGTGCGCCAGTGATCGGAACAAGGGCTCCGTTGCTTTGTTGACCCACGAGCGCAAGTCGCGGACCACCCTCGGAACGCGCGCCGCGGGCTATCGGTCGGTATCATCAACCAGAATAGGATGATCTATGGGTCTCTTCGCGAAAGATCTTAACACAATGGATGACCTCTTCGTCCATGCATTGCGCGATATTTACTACGCCGAAAACCGATTCGTGAAAGCGCTTCCCGACATGATCGAGAAGGCCTCCAATCCGCAGTTGAAGCAGGCATTAAGGTCGCATCTTGGCGAGACGGAAACCCAAGTCCTGCGTCTGCAGGAAGTCTTCCGGATGCACGGCGCGGAAGTAAAAGGCGTCGATTGCCCGGCGTTCGACGGCCTCATCGAGGAGGCCGACGATCTGGCCGACGAGGTCGAAGATCGGAAGGTGCTTGACGCCGCTTTGATCGCGGCGGCGCAAGCGGTCGAGCATTATGAAATCGCACGTTACGGCTCGCTGATCGCCTGGGCGAAGGAACTCGGTCGCAGCGACTGCGCCAGCGTGCTCGAAAAGAACCTCGCGGAAGAAAAAGCCGCCGATCGCCGGCTCACGGTCTTGGCGGAGTCTGGAGTAAACACAGCCGCGGCAACGGTCTAGGCCCGTCTATCCGCTCGGCTGAACCTTGAAGCGTGTAGAAAAGGTGGCGCGGTGGGCCTACCGCCGCTGCGCGCTCCAGCGCCCGGAGCAATACCCGATCGAGCCTCGGCCTGACCATACGCCAGCTCCGCGCCCGCGGCCGAGCCGCCCGCTGCCACGGGCGTTTTGAGTGCCGCTCGTCACGATGACGCTCACACGACCATTTCGGCTGACCCGGCCATAAACATTGGCTATTCCGTCGCCACCCCTGACGTACCCGTTGACGATGCTCACGGCGGATCGGTAGGCGGGTTCGCATGCGCCCCGGTGGGTAACGATCACGACGCTCCAATATCCGTCATAAGGAGTGGCGGCGATCGCTTCGGGCACGGCTATCGCTGCGAGAGCGACGGTCGCCACGCCGAACAATGCAAAACGAGTCATGGAAACCTCGTGGCTGGTCTAAGCGGGAGCATGCATGCAGTGCTCTTGAATCAAGCCTTAAAGGGCGGCTGCAACGCAGGGAGCGGAACCGCCTTAGCAGATTCAAGCTGCGAGGGTGAAGTGCTGTGGAAAAATGCGCTTTATGCTCGCCGCCGGCGCCCGGCGGCGAGGGGCCGGTCAGGACTTATCGACGACCCACCATGGACGGTAGGGAGGATCGTCGTCGGTGGGCTGAGGAATCCTGTCCAACTCGCTCAGATCAAAGGGGAGAGCGAGAGGCGGCGTCGCCTCTTCGTACTCGAGTTCGAGCGTTTCATCGAACAGGGGTCGGGCGATCAGCTTTCGGTTCATTTTGTAAAGCCGCTTCGGTCGGCGAGAGTATCTCGGGTGAAGTGCCAGTAGTTCCATCACGTTGGATGGGCTGGGACGCCCCGTTCGCCCTTCGCCGCTTCCGGGTAATAAACGAAGGTAAAAGTAATCTGTTCCGCCTAATTCGGATTAATTCAGCTAAAATCTTGTTCGTCCTAAACAGCCGATTAACGGACCAGCCAGCGGGCGACCGGTTCTCGCCTCGGCAACCCCGCGTCGTTTCGCCGCGTTAGGCTGTCCAGGCTCCGAGGCTGCGGGGGCTGACGAAACGGTCCAGCCGGCCGGTACGGAAACTCACCTCGGCCCAGCTATCGACGGCAAAATCGATCACAACCAATGCGCCGGTGGGCATTTTCTGATGCAGGTTCGCGCGCTGGTCGATGTCACCTGCGGCAATGAGTTGCGTTGCTATGTCTTGCAATGCAGGATTGTGGCCGATGATCATGACCGTGTGCGCATCCGGCGCCGTTTCGTGCAAAACAGCGAGAATTCCTTCTGCGTCCGCGTCATAGAGCCGTTTCTCGAGGGTCGCCTTGGTCGGATTGGTGAAGGCCTTTTGCACGATTTCCCAGGTTTCCCGCGTTCTCTCCGCGGTCGAGCAAAGCACCTTGTCGGGCACGAGATGGTGCTTCGCCATATAGGCGCCAATCCGCTCGGCGGCCTCCTTGCCGCGGGGGTTGAGCGGGCGCGCGTGATCGGGAATGCCGAGGATTCCTCGGTCAGATTTGGCGTGGCGGAGCAGGATCAGACGGCGCATGAGCCAAGATTCGACGGGGCGAGGTGAAAAGTCCAGCTCCTCACAGAGGCATATCGAGGCTATTCGGCGACTGGGCTGGACCGAAGGCGCCGAATGCGACAGCGAGCGTTCGGGTTTTTGGAAGAGCGCCGGTCTCGACCGGCGCTCGGGATAATCGCTTGCTGGCGTCGCCTACGGCGAGCAAGACGCTCGCCGTGCGCGATCGTGAGCGAATTCAGGCGTTGGGCCGGAATTCGCTCAGGCGGCGCAGGGCGCCGCCATCAATACATGTATTGGCCGCCATTAATGGCGAGGTCGGCCCCGGTGATGTAGCCGGCCTTGTCGGAAGCGAGATAGACCACGAGGTCGGCGATCTCTTCGGGCGGGCCAAGATGGCCGACCGGAATGAGCGGCAGGATCTTCGTGTCCATGACTTCCTTCGGCACCGACATAACCATCTTGGTTCCGAGATAGCCAGGCGAGATGGTGTTCACGGTGACTCCCTTGCGGCCGACTTCGAGCGCCAGCGACTTGGTGAAGCCGTACATCCCGGCCTTGGCGGCGGCATAGTTGGATTGGCCGAATTGGCCCTTGGCGCCGTTCATCGAAGAGATGCTGACGACACGGCCCCAACCGCGATCAAGCATGCCGTCGATCACCTGCTTGGTCATGTTGAAGACCGAGTCGAGATTGGTGCTGATCACCGCGTCCCACTGCTCCTTGGTCATCTTCCGGAACATGGCGTCACGGGTGATGCCGGCATTGTTGACGAGAATGTCGACCGGACCGACATCCTTGACGACCTGAGCGACGCACTCCTTCGCGGAATCGAAGTCGGCGACGTCGCACTTGAACGCCTTCAGCTCGGTGCCCTTGGATTTGTGCTCGGCGAGCATCTCGGCGACTTTGGTATTCCCGGGCGAGTGGGTTACCGCGACCTTGCAACCGGCCTCGACCAATTTCGTGCTGATGAAATCGCCCAGACCGCCCAAACCACCTGTGACTAGTGCAACACGCATGTATCATTCCTCCTTTATGAAGTTGGCAGACATCGTCCCGAATTGGAGGTCAGGACGCAATATTCACGTGGTCTCGGCCTCCGTCGTTCATGTCGTCCAATCTGCAGAGTGGGCCGACGACCCTCGCCAGATTTTCCTGTATCCCGTCGCCAGAAATTGGCCCGTGCTCAGTGCAACGGACCCGACGCAAAACGACCGGGGCCATGCACCAAAACTCTGACATTACCGACATTTCGACATTGAACCGGCGAATTCACTGGAAGGCGGGCGCGTCTATTCGGACCCCATGCCGAAACGATGTCGCGCGGAGATGCGCAACGTCCCAATGCCGATAGGCTATAAGCTCGCGCCATCGGCAAGTCTAGAATTTTTGCTGGCGTCGTCGCGCTCATCAGGGCGCGGCCGGCGGGCAGGGTCATCCTGCGAGCGCGCTCAGAAAAATGAGCAGCGATGCGGCGCATCACTCACCCCAAACGAGGAACAGTCCGATATCGCCGGGCACGCCACCCGGGAAATCGATCACCCGGGCCGTGAGCCGGAAGCCTTGCGGACGCAGTTCCTGCTTCCAGCGGAGGTAGACCTGGGCGGGAAGGCCGCGCAGCGTCGCGGGCCAGCTTGGGTCGGGCACGTTCACCGCGCGCCCGTGATCGGTGCAGAGTTCGCAGGGAAACTTGAGCAGCATATGCTCTTTTTCGCCCTTGGCGGCGGCGCTGCGCGCATCGTGCAGCATATGTTGCCAGGCGGCGTCGGTGAGATCGGCAGCCAAATTCTCGCTGACTTGATGATGGCGCTTCTCGCGCGCGAGGCGATGCGCCTCTTCGCGATAGCTCGTCTCTTCCTCCTCATGCCGGTGCACGACATTGCGGAAACCCTCGGCGGAAAGCACATCGGCCGGAGCAGGCGGGGCCGGGGCCGCCGGCTGCGACCGCGGGTGGCGCGTCTCAAGGCGCTCGGACGGAAATATAAAGGCGAAACGGCCGGGCGACGGCTCCGGCTCCGGGGCGGGCTCGTTTGATTGCGC
>Ga0315534_1003175_pt1 | contig 10688 bp, 5 predicted proteins | sample SalMarSW160240MG_FD_203094 | JGI IMG/M metagenome (GOLD analysis project Ga0315534, IMG submission 203094) | Salt marsh sediment microbial communities from the Plum Island Ecosystem LTER, Massachusetts, United States - Salt Marsh Sediment SW1602-40 ... | reverse complement strand
CTCATCTTCTTCCAAAAGAGCGGTGATCTGCCCTCGCTGTCGGAGGTCTTCGACCCATACGGATTGCCCCACGCGAAGCCGAGCTTTGTCGATCGGATAGCGCCTGAGCCGCGGCTCGGGAGGCTCTATGGCCTCCTCTATCTCCTTCAGCTTCGCTTTGGCTTCCGACAGAATCTGTGGTTGGGGCCGGGCCTTGAGGCTCTTGGAAACGGCCTGGAGTTCCCTCCGCATCTCTGCCAACTCCAGTCGGGCCTGCTGGCGAGCTCGGTTCAGGATCTCCCGGCGTTCCTCATCCACCCCCGCGAACTCTTCTTCGAGGGCGGCCTTCGTGCGCTCGGCCTCGGCGCGCGCCTCGTCGGTGGCCTGACGGGCCGACACGGCCTCGTCGCGCGCCTCCTTGATCTCTGCCAACAGGCTCTCGACCTCCAGGTCTTCTGGCGACAAGGATCTGGCGGCCTGGCTGACGATCTTCTTGGCCAGGCCCAGACGCGAGGCGATGGCCAGGGCGTTACTCTGGCCAGGCAGGCCTATGCTCAGCTTGTACGCTGGCGCCAGGGTCTTGGCATCGAATTCGACAGAGGCGTTTTCCACCCCGGGAGTGGCATGGGCGAAGGCTTTCAAGTCTGAGTAGTGGGTTGCGACCAGGGTCGTGATGCGGCGCTTGTGCAAGTGGGTGAGAATGGCTCTAGCCAGGGCCGAACCTTCCACCGGGTCGGTGCCCGCGCCCAACTCATCCAGGAGGACCAGGGACTTGTGGAAGGCCTTGCTCAGGATGTCCACGATTCTCGTCATGTGAGAGGAGAAGGTGGAGAGGCTCTGCTCTATGCTCTGTTCCTCACCGATGTCGGCGTGGACGCCCCTGAAGACACAGAGGGCTGATCCATCCGCAGCAGGGATGTGCAGACCAGCCTGGGCCATGAGAGCGAGCAGGCCCACGGTCTTCAGACAGACCGTCTTGCCTCCGGTGTTGGGACCGGTGACGACCAGGATGAAGAAGTCGTCGCTGAGGTGGACGTCTATGGGCACGACTTCGGAGGGTGACAGAAGCGGGTGACGTGCCTGGATCAAGCGCAGGGTAGACCCGGGGTGCCGGAAGCCTCGTTTCGACACTGTCTTGTCGTCCACGGTGCGGAAGGGTGGAAGCTCAGGCTCGACGGCTCGAATACTCAGGCTGTAGTGCGCCTTGGCGAAGGCCAGATCGAGGACGGCGAGCGCTCTAAGGGTCCTGGCGATGGACTCCTCTTCCTCGGCGACCCTGGCGGTCAGTACTCTGAGGACGCGCTCGATCTCTCTTTCCTCCTCCACCTGCAACTGCCGCCAGAGATTGTTCAGATCCAGCGTAGCGAGGGGCTCTATGAACAGAGTAGCACCGCTGGCGGATTGATCGTGGACCACTCCTGGTATCTTGCCTTTGAAGTCGGCCTTGAGGGGGATCACATATCTCCCGTGGCGCTCGGTGACCAGCTTCTCCTGGAGGAAGTGGCTGTTGGCAGAGGAGGATACGATCTTCTCCAGTCTGTCCAGGAGTTCCTCGTGAGCCTCGTTCACATCGTGGCGTATGCGAGCCAGCTCGGGACTGGCTTTGTCGACAACCTCTGCTCGGTCGTTGATCGCTCCAGAGATGTCTTCGGGCAAGTCCGAGTAGGCTTCTATCTCCTCGGCACGGGCTGCCAGGAGGGGGAAGCTGTCCTGCAGGGGCGCGATGGACCGCCGCAACGAGCGGGCGGCGAGAAGTGTGGTACGCACGTCAAGGAGCTCGCTGGGCGTGAGGGTAGAGCGCAGCCTGGCCTTCTTCAGCAAGGGACGGAGGTTGGTGACACCTCCCAGAGAGAGCGTCGGCTTGACGTCCAGAAGGCGTCTGGCCTCACTGGTCTCCTGTTGCCTTCGCCTGACCACATCCTCTCTGGACGAGGGACGGAGTTTGAGCGCCAACTCGTGGCCCAGGGAGAAGGAGGTGTGCTCGGCCAGTTGGCTCAGGATCTTGGGATATTCAAGGACTTGCCAGGACTTCTGGTGCATGACTTTCGACAAAGCAACCCCCGCTGGCAGCGGCCAACGGGGGAAGAGAAACTGGCGCTTCCTGGGCTGCCATCAACCGAGTTTCACGAATCTGGGTCTACCTTCCGGTAGCAGTGCGCCGATGACTGTGACCAGCACCGCCAGCAGATTGTACAAGGCATAGGCCAACGTGGAGGCCTTGAGGCCTCTCACGAGACCCAAGCGTAGGCCGTCTCCGACGGGCCAGGAGAAGCTGACACAGAACCGCAAGGCGAGTACCACGATGCTCATCTGTAGGATGACTGTCAGCACAGCGACCAGCAATCCTAAGACCCGGTCCAGGATGCCGATAGAAAGGAGACGGGTCTCGGGCATGACTCGCCGGTGAAGAACCTCCAGCGCTGAGATGAGCAGCACGACTGCAAGCAAGAAGCCTGCCGTATCCGTGGTTGCCACGTCGGTGCCAGGGAAGGTGAAAGCAAAGAAGGCGGCCAGAGGCACGTGCAAGTAGGTGCCCAAGATCAGACCACAGGCAACAGCCGCCAGGCTCATGACCTCCCGCAGCAGTCTCTGGCGGTATCCAACAAGCACACCCGCCGAGAACAGCACAACCAGTATGATGTCCAGCCAGTTCATATACCCGCCTCCGGAGCGCATCGCCGGCTCAGTGCGACAAAGTATACCATGAGCTTCTGTGGCTGTCAACGATAGGGGATGATGCGACTGGCGGGACGCGGGCATCGAAGCCCCGGGAGGTCTACTTCACCAAGATGCAGCCCACCACGACCCGGTCGGTCGGCATTTCCTGCTCGGGTGTGCCGACCAGAAGTCGCTCGCCGGTTGTGGCGTCGTACAATCCGAGCGCCAAGTTGTACTCGCCTGGGGGGATATCGGCTGGCAAGACTAGGCCGTGGTGGTCCGTGATCTCCTCCCCGCTTTCCCAGGACGACGTGGGACAGGAGCAGCCCACAGGGTGGCTGTCGTGCTGGGCCCAGATACGCCCGCCCTCATCTATGAGGTGCACGAAGACTGTGTAGTCCGTATCCATGGGCTGGAGCGAGCGCCACGATAGGCTCACGTGGATCACGTCGGTCGAGCCGCGAGGACCGGGGTCGAGTGCGCAAGCCCTCAACTCAATCCGGTCGGCGAAGACGGCCTGGAGCGGTGTCTCCTCCAGCTCCGAACCGCATGCCGAATAGGCTGTGATACGGGCGTTCTCCAACCACTCAGCGCCGAGGGGAAAGGCGTTGCGGTTGAGCCAATCCTCCACCAGGGGATTGGAGCGTTGGTCGTCCCCGGAGCCAGTGTACAACACATACAGGTGAGGGTGGCGGTTCACCAAGCGCCGTAGCGCGTCCTCCACATTCTTCTCGTCGGCCTTCAGCAAGTACATGCCCTTGCTGGATACCAGAAAGCTGTACAACTCGTGATACAGACCTTGGTCGGTGCAGATCACGCCTGCCGCGGGCTCCGCGTTGAGGAAGGCGATGGTTGTGCGGTATGGGCTTTCTGCGTATCTCTCGGCGGAGTAGTCGCGAAGAGCCAGTACACCAAGAGGAGCACTTCCCACCACTGCCATCAAGACGAGCGAGGTTAGCACCAGCTTCAGAATCCTTCGCCCCCGCGCGGAGGGGAACAGTATCAGCCCAAAATCTGCCGCTAGCACGACCAGCAGCAAGGTGCGGTACAGCACAGCGGTGGTGAAGATCCAGGTGTGGTTGGGTATCAACATCAGGGCGACGGGGAACTCCAGCACATTCACCGCCATCAGGAGGACGGAGTAGGCTACACCCCGCAGGTTCGGCATCAACAGGACGATGAAGGGTAAGAGGTTGACTATCCACTGGGGGCTATAGCCTTTGGAGAAGAGCAGAAAGAGATTGATGGAGAGGCCGCAAAATGCCACCGCCTTCAGATCATTCTGCCAGTCTATGTCTCGGGTATAAAGCATCAAATAGAAGGCAACAAAGATCAGGGCCACAAGGGCATAGGGGAACTGAGACTCTCGTGAAGGCATGATGATGGTTGCCAGGTCGAAACGCATCTCCAGAGGTGGGGTCACGCCCCCCGAGTAATAGCCATCGAGGAGCGCCCAGATGGTTTCCCAAGGCCCGCGACTTGCCTGGTGGACAAAGGTCGTGAGAAAGAGCCCCGCGTTGGTCAAGAGGAAGGGTAGCGCGATGAGCAGAGCCACCAACGCGGCCATGACGACATAGGTGACCTTGTGTGACACCTTGGGGAAGACCCTGAGAGCCACGGGGCCGACGAAAGCGGGCACAATCTTGACCAGGAAGCCTACGCCAGCAGCGACGCCTGCCCATACCGGTCTCCTGGTGATGATCATGTAGACGCCCAGGAGGAGGAAGAACAAGGGGACGTTCTCAAACCAGAACAGCAGCGTCATGAGAGGGAAGAAGAGGCCAGCATAGAGCCAAGCGCATCTTACGGCACCTTCGCGCCCCCGCAATCGCAGAGCTATAGCGTAGATGAGGACGAAGTTCCCCACTGCGAAGAGGAGGAAAGTGCAGCCCAGTAGCAGGTCAAACCAGAGATTCGGATCCTTCCACGAGGGTAGAAACAGGCTCAGGCGGTAGATGACGACAGATAACCAGGGAAACAGAGGGGGGTAGTCCATCCAGTAATCGATGGCGGGGTAATAGCCCCAGTCGGACAACTGAGCGAAATCAGCACCGGGTATGTAGTATCCCGACCAATCCAGGATGTGGCCGCCAGGCTCGAAGAGCAAGAGGGCCATGAGCCGAAAGCTCGTGAAGAGGATAGCGAGCAGGAAGAAATGCCTGTGCTCTTCATAGTGCTTTCTTGCCCGGTCGGTCATTCTGCCAAGCATGTCGCTCCCGGGGATGGCCAAGCTCTACTCCCTGCTACTCCTGTCGCAAGCGGGGGCTGGTCTCGGCGTCTTGGATCTGCATCAGGGTTTCACACTGTCCCTTGTCGACCACTGTGGAGCAACCGCCAAGACGGCGACAGGCAGGCATGCGACCGTGTCGAGCGCACCGATAACGAGGAGGCGGGTCTAGGGCGCCACTGTCGTGTGGAGAACCTCCAGCGCGAAAGCGGGAACCGCAACCGCATGCCACAAGCCCGCCATGTCCGTGATCGCCGTTTCGGTGCCAGGATAGGTGGGGCAAACAAGGCTGCTGGGGGCATGCGAAGATAGGTGTCGGGGATGAGCGTACAGGCAACGGTTGCCAGACTCATGAGCTGCCGCAGCAGCCGCTGGTGGTATCCACCAACCACACCCGTGGCGAACAGCAGAACCAGTATGATGTGCAGCTAGTTCATGTGCCCACCTCCGGAGATGCTCGCATGGTCGGTATCAATAAGTATACCATGTTCTTTCCTCGCTGTCAACAATGGTTAGTGTTGCAGCTGAGGGAACAGGGGACAGGACAGCGGCATTGAGAGCCTGACCTCTGGGTGGTCGCGGCGGATGGTGTGGTGGGCAAGCGGCGAGACGCGAAGAGGATGGCTGTGCAATCGGCCGAGGGTTCGAATCTTGGGGAGGTTGCTTGTCTGGGTCAGCGAGTGATAGAAACGGGACCCAGCACGACCCGGTCAGCTGGCGTGTTCTGCTCGGCTCTGGTGACCAAGAGTCGCTCGCCGGTGGTGGTGTCGTAGAGCCCCAGCGCGAGGTCGTACTCGCCTGGGGGGATGTCGTCAGGCAAGGCCAGGCCGTGGTGGTCGGTGATCTCCTCACCGGTTTGCCAGGCCGATGTGGGGCGTGAGCCGCCCACGGGCTGGCTGTCGTGCTGGGCCCAGACAGACCCGCTGGCGTCGAGAAGGTGCACGAAGACGGTATAGTCGCGTTCTGTTGCTTGGAGCGAGCGCCACGAGAGACTCAGGCGGAGGGCTTCCGTGGGCGCGAGAGGACCGGCGTCCAGAGCGTATCTGGTCAACTCGATACCATCGGCGAAGACGGCGTGGAGCAGTTGCTCCTCCAGCGGTGACGTGGACGTGGCATAGGCTGTTACGCGAGCATCCTCCAGCCACTCGGCGCCGAGGGGGAACGCGTTGCGGTTGAGCCAATCCTCCACCGCCGGGTTGGAGAGTTGGTCGTCCTCCGAGCCCGAGTCCAGCACGTAGAGCCGAGGGTGGCGGTCCATCAGGCGCTCCAGCGCGTCGTCCAGGCTCGCATCGGCCTTCAGCAAGTACATGCCCTTGCTGGCCACCAGGAAGCTGTACAACTGATGATAGAGGCCCCGGTCGGTGCAGATCACACCGCCCGCCGGCTGCGCATTGAGGAAGTCGATAGTCTCGCGATAGGGACTCTCTGCGTGCCGCTCGGCGGAGTAGTCGCGCAGGGCCAGGGCTGTAACGGGCAAGCTCCCTATGATTGTGAGCAGCACAAGCGAGGTGAGAGCGAGGCCGATGGCTCTCTTGAGTCGGGTGGAGGGAAAGAGGATCAGCCCGAACTCGATGGCCACGAGGATCAGAAGCGCGGTGCGGAAGAGCACTGCCAGGGCGTACAGCCAGGGGTGCGCTTGCACGAGCATCATGCCGATGGGGAACTCTGCCACGTTGGCGAGCATGAGCAGGACAGAGTAGGCCACACCCCTTAGGTCTGGCAAGAGCAGCACGAGAAAGGGCAGGAGGTTGACTATCCACTGGGGGCTGTACCCTTTGGAGAAGATCAGAAAGAGGTTGATGGACAGGCCGCAGAAGGCCACCGCTTTCAGATCGTCCTGCCAGTCGATGGAGCGCGTATAAAGGAACAGGTAGACGGCGACGAAGGCCACGACGACCAACCAGTATGGAAAGCTCGATTCGTGAAAGGCGACGACGATGTTGCTGGGATCGAAGCGCATCTCGAAGGGGGTCGTCTCGCCTCCCGAGTAGTAGCCGTCGAGGAGCGCCCAGATGGTTTCCCAGGGGCCGGTGCTTCCCTGGTAGAGGTAGGGCGTCAGGAAGAAGGTGGCGTTGGTGAAGAGAAAGGGAATGCTGACGAGTAGCACCACCAGGGCAGCCACGACGATGTAGGTGGCCTTCCTGGAGAGCCCGGGCAAGGTGCGCAGGGCGACGGGGGCAATGAAAGCGGGCACCAGCTTGACCAGGAAGCCCAGGCCGGCAGCGAGACCTCCCCACACCGGTCTCCTGGCGATGATCATGTACACGCCGAGTAGAAGGAAGAACACAGCGAAGTTCTCAAACCAGAAGAGCAGGGTCATGAGGGGAAAGAAGAGGCCGGCATAGAGCCAGGCGCTTCTCACCGCTGCCTGGCGCCCCCTCACTTTCAACGCTATGGCGTAGACGAGGAGGAAGTTGCCGATCTCGAAGAGCAGGAAGGTACTGCCCAGGAGCAAATTGTACCAGAGCTCCGGGTCCCTCCACGGGGGGAGGAACAAACTGAGGCGGTAGACGAGAACGGACAGCCAGGGAAACAGCGGGGGGTATTCCATCCAGTAGTGGGCCACGGGGTAATAGCCCCAGTCTGACAACTCGACGAAGCTGGCGCCAGGTATGTAGTAGCCGGACCAGTCGAGGATGTACCCGCCGGGCTCGAAGAGCAGCAGAGTCAGGAATCGGAAACTGGTGAAGAGCAAGGCGAGGAGGCAGAAGTCGCGGTGTTCTTCGTAGGCCTCTCTGGCCCTGATGCTCAGTCTACCGACCATAACTCTCCCGCTGATGGCCAGGGTCTGCTCCTAGTCACTCCTGTCGCAGGAGGGGGCTGGTTTTGGCATCCTGGCTCTGGATCAGGGCCTTCCACTGTCCCTTCTGGACCACTTCGTCCTTCTGGTTCATAAGGGAGACGTCGAAGGTGATGAGGCCCATGCCGAGGCGGGGCATGGGTTTCTTGTGGCTGACCACGACCTTGAGGTAGATGGTATCGCCGATGAAGATGGGCCCGGTGAACTTCCACGAGACTTCTCTCAGAGCCACGGCGGTGCCCTCGATGAAGCCCAGCCGGGCGCCCAGGCCCGAGGCTATGGACAGGCCCAGCAGACCATGGGCGACTCTCTGTCCGAAAACCGTGTCTTTGCAGAATTCGACGTTGGTGTGGATCTGGGTGTAGTCACCGGTCAGGCCGGCGAAGAGCTGGATATCCGTCTCCGTGATGGTGCGGCCTGGGGTCACCATCTCCACTTCCTCCTCGAACTCCTCGAAGTAGAGTCCGCGAGGCCGATCTTGCGACATAGCGCTCTCTTCTGTCATTGGACCCTCCCTGAGTCTGTGTTCAAACAAGGTGCTCCAGCAGTCGCCGCACGCCGACGGGGATCAGGTCCCCTGCGGCTCCGCTGCCTACTGCGTCCATGCCCACCAGGTAGAGATTGGGGATGGGGCTCTTGGGCTCCATTCTCTGGTCTCCTACCTGCCCAAAGGTTTGGCCGGTCTCGGCGCCTGTCCAGGCTCCGGTGAAGCACATAGGCACCACCATGTCCAACACGTCGTCGAAGTTGGGGAACAGGGTCCGCAGGTCGTCCATAGCCAGTTCGAGTTCCGCGGTCCGATCTTCAGAGTAGAAGGGGAGAAAGACATCCAGCATGTGCTTCCCTGGTGGGGCGACGCTGGGATCCAGGAAGCTGGGCTCGAAGATGCCCGCCACACGGTTGGTGCCTGGGGTCATGAGGATGGGTGCCTCGGTAAGCAGCGATTCGGTGGTGCCCACGATGATGGCCGCGCAATCCACGGGCACGAGTTTCTCGACCCGGGATACGTAGTCTGACGGGAGGTTCTCCGGCCCTACTAGCTTGACCAATCTTCGCACACCGCCGTTGTGGATCACAGTCTCCGCCCGGACCCGATCGCCGTTCTTCAAGGCCACGCCCACGGCCTTCCCCTCTTCCAGCAGTACGCGGCTGACCTCCGCACCTGTAAACACCTGACCACCGTGGGAGGTGACGACCTTCTCCAACGCCTGGATCAGGCTGCGCACGCCACCGACCGTGCATGCGAAATCGAGCCCGGCGCCGGCGGTGTCCTTGGTGACCACGATGTACTCGCTGGCGGGAAAGTGATCGCTGTCCACTCCGGAGGCTGTGGCCGCTATGGCGTTGACGGTGGAAAGGAGGTCGTCGTTGGAGACGTGTTCCTCTACGTAGTCGTGGGTGCTGGCGTCTGTGAGGTCCATCTTCCTGCCCCGGACCATCGCTCGGACGTAAGACCGCCATTCCTGGCGCGAGAGCATCGCCTGCAGGGAGGGGAAGTCCCTACCGTCCTGGAAACGGACAGTGAACTGCTGGTGGCAGCCCTTGTCGCGGAGGCTGACGTACTCCACCTGGGCTCCCACTTCCTCAAGGAACGCTCCGATATTGGACTTCGGTCCAAGGGACGTCCACGCGCCGGTGGTCACGGCATAACCACGGTAGTCTATCTCGGTGTAACGTCCGCCGACGAAGGAGAGCTTCTCGAAAACGCCCACGCGCCGCCCTTCCCTGGCTAGGGCTGCCGCGGTCATCAGACCACCGATTCCGGAGCCGATGATGGCTGCGTCATAGGCCGGCTCGTACTGGGGCACGGATTTGGTGGGGGTTACGTCGCCCGCGATGGCATCGTTGGGACAGACAGTCGCGCAGATTCCGCAGCGGGTGCACTTCTCTTGGTCCAGGGTGGCCCAGCCATTGGAGTCTATGGCCCCCACCGGGCAGCTCAACAAGCAGTATCCGCAACCAGTGCACCTGTCCCTGTCGATTTCCATGTCTTTCCCCCTTCTGACACGTACGGTGGAGATTATAACTTCCCGAGCGCGTGGTGTCAACGGAGGACGCCGTGGTTGGCAGGTCACGGCATCGACGCAGGGGCGCTGTGGGTGACGACCGAATAGGAGGTCCATCCTCAGGTTCTGCAAGACGGGTCTGCGTTGCGGGGAGAGGGTTTTCATCCGATCGACATAGTTGCTTAACTACTTCTTCATATTCTACCCATATCATTTCGTCGAGACGTACTTATGTAGCCAAAGGAGACCTGCTTCCGCATAGCGTCGAAGTCGAAGGTGCCCAAGAAGGAGGCACGATACACATGTCCGCGGCCGTCCAACCCTCCGGCCCCGTGGCTCACCTTCCGATGCTGCGTGCGGCCTGTCCTTCGACGGGCTCAGCGCGGCTGAGGATGAGCTTCATGGCGACTCCAATCTCGATCTTGTGGCACCCTCGAAACCTGAGTTGGCGCGTTTGCGCCCTGTAAGGTATAATGGTAGAGTACATAGGGTATCGGAGTCTCCATTGTGTTCTGGTTCACGCATCGGGCAGCAGAGTAGATACTACATGGGAGGTAGCTATGAAGACTGGCAGATTCCGGGTAGGCTTGCACCGGGCCGCGAGGGCGGTTCTCTTCACTCTCGTACTGCTGGCCTTGGTCACGCCCGCGATTGAAGCAGGAGCCACCCGCTACTGGCTAAAGCGGTACAACGGCCCAGCGAACGAGGTTGACGAGGCTGCGGCACTGGCCTTCGACAAGTCGGGCAATGTCTACGTTGCCGGCAGGAGCGACGGTGGCTCTTCGTTGGAGGACTACCTGGTCATCAAGTATGGGGCCAACGGGGCCGTGAAGTGGATGAAGCGCTACGACGGCACCGGAAACGATTGGGACGGAGCCAGAGCCATCGTCGTGGATGACGATGGCAACGTCTACGTGACCGGTCGGAGCTTCGGCTCCAGTACCGACGGCGACGTAGTCACTGTCAAGTACAACTCCTCCGGTGCCCAGAAGTGGGTGAAGCGGTATAGCAGCGCGGG
>Ga0315534_1003174_pt1 | contig 10688 bp, 10 predicted proteins | sample SalMarSW160240MG_FD_203094 | JGI IMG/M metagenome (GOLD analysis project Ga0315534, IMG submission 203094) | Salt marsh sediment microbial communities from the Plum Island Ecosystem LTER, Massachusetts, United States - Salt Marsh Sediment SW1602-40 ... | reverse complement strand
ACTGCGTCAATCTGGTTACGACGTCGAGTTGCTATCGGGCGACCGAAGCCAAGCGGTTGAGAATGCTGCACGCGCCGTAGGAATCCTGGTGTGGCGCGGGGGCGTGCGCCCGGACGGGAAAATCAACTGTCTCAATGAGCTGAGGCGAACCGGGCGAAAGGTTTTGATGGTCGGTGATGGTCTCAACGACGCCCCAGCGCTGGCCGCCGGCTATGCGTCGCTATCTCCATCCAGTGCTGCCGACATCAGTCAGACAGCAGCGGACGCTATCTTTCAGGGCAATCGACTTTCGCCGATCGTCGAAACGTTGAGTGTCGCGCGTGCGGTACGTCGCATGTCACTTCAGAACTTCGCGATTGCTCTGGGATACAATGCGTTGTGCGTTCCGCTTGCGATGGCGGGGTTCGTAACACCGCTCATCGCTGCGCTCGCGATGTCAGCCTCATCGATTGCGGTAACCGGCAACGCCCTACGGCTTAGAAACATGCGCGTTTCCCTTGGACCGGCCCCAACGCTGGAACGTCACCCATGACAGCACTGGCATGGCTGATCCCGGCTGCACTCTTCCTAGGTCTTCTGGGGCTTGCAGCTTTCTTGTGGGCGTTGCGCACGGGTCAGTTCGAGGATCTGGAAGGCGCAAGCTGGCGTGCGATCCAAGATAGCGAAGGTCCGGACCCGCCAACCGGGAACGAAGAAGGTAAAGACAGGCAGGGTCAGGAGTGAGAGGCAACGAGCCTTTCGCCGGCCCTAGCAAACGGCAGGCTCGCACGCCCTGATTTCGAACTTGAGGTGATGCTTTTGCTGCGAGAAATCGAACTCGCGGCCGTCATAACAGCGCGCTTTTCCCGATAGGACGACCTCGTGGCCGAGTGGCCATTCATGCACTTCGAACGTTGAAACCATTGTGCATTTTTGCTCAAGCTCAAGCTGTTGAGCCAGAACCTGTTGCCACGGCTCCATTGGGGCCGGCCCTGTGTTGCCAGTGCCCAGCGCCGGCGATGCCATTAGCAGTAACCCCATGCCAATTCGCGCCGGCCACGGCCATCGTGCGCTTCGCTTCACTTCGCACCTCGCTCGGGTGGGTGAGAATCTCACCGCTTCAAGTCGATCACCAGACCATCCGCCCTCTTAGAAGGCGCCATCTGCAATCTCGTGGGTCAGGACGCACTCACAGTTACCTCTCAGGGCAATGCGGGCTCCCCAAAGCTGCTGCACGGGGCCAGCTACATTTGCAACCAGGACAACGGCGCCATCCGCCACATCTTGGAGCAATTGAGTGTAAATCTGCGATCGCCCGCGGTTGTCTCCAGAGCCCCCATCCGTCCCTGTCGAGGCGCCAGAAGCTTCCAACCGGCACAGCATTGCATCAAGGCCGGGGGAAAAACTTGAAATATTGCCACCATCAATCTGACCGCCAGGTAACTTTGCCAAGGCCACGTGGACGGCGTCTCCATTGCGTCCGTCGATCCGTTTGCTGATGCCCTCTGCACCGTTGCCCGCAATCACCAGCAGATCGTTGCCTGTCAGTTCGCCTGAACGTAGCTGGCGAGCGGTCGCTACAAGGTCGGTTGGATCGCGAAATACGGCGACGACAAACCAATACCGTTTCAGTTCATCGAACATTCTCTCCGACCTTTCGCCGTCCCATTCGGCTATCGGTCCAATCGCCAGACTATCGGGGCGATGGCGATTGTTTCTTGGACGGGCGTGGTAGGTGTCAGCTTTCTTCAAATGCGCCTCGCCAACCTCTTCGACGAGCATCACTTGAACTCGCGCGCTTCACCGGCGGCAAGCTGTTCTAGTGTTTGACGGTTGCGGACGATCACGAACGAACTCTGCATCAGATCAATGATCCCGCTTTGGCGCAGCTTGGTGAAGGACCTGCTGACCGTCTCAATTGTCAGGCTCAGGAAGTCAGCGATGTCGGCCCGCGTCATGGGCAAAACGATCCGCATGGGGTCGACAAAGTTGCGCTCATTTCGACGCGATAGCGCCATCAGGAATGCGGCAAGCCGCTCAGTCGCGCTGCGCTGGCCAACTGTCAGCAGAAGGTCACGCGCGGCAAACAGCTGATCCGATAGTGCGCGATACAGCATCATGCAGACCTGCGGGTCGTGCCGGGCCACCTCATCGAGCAGGCTGGCTGACAGGCAGCGCAGACGTGTCAGCGTGATGGCTTGGGCGCTGAATACATGCTCCTCGGGCGAGCCCAGCCCGATGAAGTCACCCGGATAGGCAAAATCAACGATCTGACGCCGGCCGTCGGGGAGCGTCTTGTAAAGACAGACCGCGCCGCGCTCGACCTGGTAAATGCAGTCCTTGTGATCGCCTTCGAAGAACAAGTGCTCACGCGCCTGAAGCAGCCGCGGGGCGGCAGCTCTAAGCCGCTTGTTCAATGCGCATCCCCCATCGGCATCAATAGCGTCAGGGCCGAAGGCGGCTTCCTTCGCCTCCAAGTCCGGCGACAAGGTCATGGTCAGCATTGCTGTTTCCTCTGGTGAGAGCGTCATTGCGCTCATCAAACCAGTCCGAAGCCGCGTCCATGTGTTGCTCTTGTAAGAAATTGTGAGAGACTGTATCGGGTGCATCTTGGGGTTGATCGGCGCACCTCATCATCCACTTGGTATGCACGCCCACAGCAGCAGGCGCCCCACACAAAGAGCGAATCTCGATGGCGGGCACAGCCTGCACTCACATTGTTGTCGTTGATGACGAGGCCGAAATCCGGGCCCTTTTGCGCAAGGGCCTCGAGCAAGAGGGCTTTTCGGTGTCCGAAGCCCCGGACGGCCCAAGCCTCATGGCGGTGCTCGACCAAAAGCCCGTCGATCTGATCACCCTCGATGTGCGCCTTGCATCGGAGGACGGCTTCGCGGTCGCTCGCCAAATCCGAGCCAAACACAACCTTCCCATCGTTATGATTAGCGGAAAAGGCGACATGATCGACCGCGTTGTTGGGCTCGAGCTTGGTGCCGATGACTACATCACCAAGCCCTTCCATATGCGCGAAGTATTAGCTCGAATCCGGGCCATCCTACGCCGCTATGAAGGCGCGCCGCGCTCCTCGCCTCCCAATTCGGCCGCGGGTTCAAAGGAAAACACTTTCAAGTTTGACGGATGGTCGCTCGACATTCCCCGGCGCGAACTGAAGGACCCGCATGGTGCCCCCTGCGAGCTAACGACCGCAGAATTCAACTTGCTGGTGACCCTCGTCGAGCACCCAGGCCGCGTTCTCTCGCGCGATGAGCTGATGGATTTTCTCAAAGGCCACGACTGGACGCCACTCGACCGTTCGATTGACGGGCTCGTGGCAAGGCTGCGCAAGAAAATCGAACGCGGGAGCGAAGTGCCACAGCTCGTCAAGACCGTTCGCGGGGTTGGCTACGTCTTTGCCGGCAATGTCACCCGAAGTTAAGGATCAACATCAAGCGTTGTCTTGAGTGCCCGGGCGAGCGCCAGCCGGCTATAGGGTTTGTGTAGCACCTCAAAATCGTCCTTGATACGTGCACCTCCCGCGGCCTCCGAGGCGTACCCCGTCGTCAACAAGATACACAGTTTCGGCAAATTCGCCCGCACCCATAACCCGAGCTCATATCCGGACATTCCGCGCCCCAGGATGACATCGCTGAAGACCAGCGCAATCTGCGGTTCGGTTTTCAGCAAGCCGATTGCCGCTTCGGCATTCTCTGCTTCTAGTGCAACGTAACCCAAGCCCTCTACGCGCTGCAATGTCACCTCCCGGACATCCGGGTCGTCCTCAACAACGAGGATGGTCTCACTGTTTTCAGAAAGTGGAACCTCCAGTTCGCTTTCGGAAGTTACAGGTTTTGCTGGACCGGACGTGCGCGGGAGATAGAGACTGACGGTTGTTCCCTCTCCCAGTTTGCTTTGGACCGAAACATGACCGCCCGACTGCTTGGCGAAGCCGTAGATCGTGCTGAGCCCCAGACCGGTGCCACGTCCCTCCTTGGTGGTGAAGAAGGGCTCAAAGGCGCGGCTTTGAACGTCCGGGGCCATGCCTGTGCCAGTATCGGTCACGGAAACGCACACACAGTCGCCGGCCTGCAATCCAACGGTGGGATTTGAGGCGTTGTTGTCGACGGAGACGTTGCGCGTCTCAATCACGAGTTTGCCACCACTGGGCATGGCGTCGCGTGCATTGATCGCGAGGTTCAGTATGGCATTCTCGACTTCGCTGGGGTCCGCTTTCGTCGGCCACAGAGACCCAGCAAGCACGGTCGTCAGAGTGATCCTCTCGCCCAGCGAACGTTTCATCAGTTCGGCAATGCCCAGGACCAGATCGTTGAGGTTCAATACCGCTGGCTCAAGTCTCTGGCGACGCGCAAAGCTCAACAAGCGCGATGTAAGACGCGCGCCCGACTGCGCGGCCTCTGCGGCTCGGAGCAACAGCTCGCGCTCGTACTTCTCCTTTAACCGGGACTCCAGAAGCTCCAGATTTCCGGAGACGATCGTGAGCATGTTATTGAAATCGTGCGCTATTCCGCCGGTGAGCTGACCAAACGCTTCCATGCGCTGAGATTGGGTCAGGGCGGCTTGCGCCAATTCGCGGTTCCGGCTCTCCTCTTGAAGCGCCCTCGTGCGCTCTGCGACACGCGCTTCCAGCTCAGCATTATTGCGAGCAAGCAAATCCTCGATCTGCTTACGCTCGCTAATGTCGCGGATCACGGCCAAGTAGATGCGCTCTCCGCTCTCATCGAGCTGGGCGATTGAGGCTTCGGCGGGAAATTCGGAGCCATCTTTTCTAAGGCCGTAGATCGTCTGCCGGTTACCCATGCGTCGAGCCGCGACACCGGAGGCTGCGAATGCGCGAACATCTTCGCGGTGGGGATCGCGAAACCGTTCGGGGATTAGGATATCGAGAGACTCTCCGAGCACATCGCGCTTGGAGTGACCGAACAGCTTTTCGGCCCCCTCGTTGAAAAGCGTTATGCGCATCCGCCCATCGAGCGCAACAATGGCGTCGTCGGCGATTGCAAGGATGGCCGATATTCGCGCTTGAGTGCGGCGCAGCGCCTGCTCAGCCCGATCGGCCCGCGCATCCGTTCCGTATTCACCATCCGGCTCTAGCTCGGGCTTGTCGCTCATCTCATTCCAAATTGTTCCGGATTCTTAGCCATCGTCGCTCTTAAGGACCAGTTCTGTTTCAACATAATGATACACGATCAGACCATGGTTGCCGGAAACGCTTGACGAGAGCAAGATCGAAGCGAACTTCGAAAATAGAGTTCTAACAATCACCGCACCTAGACTTCCCGACGCCGTGAAGTGCGAACGCAAGATTGAAGTCAGGGAGCGCTGAACGACGCGTTGACCCGGCTGCGCGGCCCTACGCCCAAAGGGAGTGCATGAACACTTTACCCAAGCACATGATTGCCATGGCGCTCGATCACGCCGGGGCTCCCCTCAAATGCGTCGAACGTGCGGTGCGCCTGCCGAAACGCGGTCACATCCTGATCCGTGTGGCCGCTTGCGGGGTCTGCCGGACCGACCTTCATGTTGTGGACGGCGACCTGAAACACCCCAAGCATCACATCATCCCGGGGCACGAGATAATTGGGCGTGTGGTTGCCGCGGGACCGGGCGTCAAAGGATTCAAGATCGGCGAGCGCGTCGGTGTGCCGTGGATGGGCGCGACCTGCGGTGAATGCCCCTATTGCCGCGATGGCCGCGAAAATCTGTGCGACCGCCCCGGCTTCACAGGATACACCATAGATGGCGGCTATGCGCAGTATGCCACTGCTGACGAAGACTATGCGTTCCCGATACCGGACGAGTACACAGACGCTGAAGCCGCGCCTTTGATGTGCGCGGGCCTTATCGGCTACCGGGCCTGGAAACTTGTGCGCGAGGCGCGGCATCTCGGTATCTATGGCTTCGGTGCTGCGGCCCATATCGTGGCTCAACTCGCGGCCTTCCACGAGCAAAAGGTGTATGCCTTCACGCGGACAGGTGACAAACCTGCTCAGAAGCTCGCACGCGATCTCGGTGCCGTGTGGGTGGGGCCTTCCGAAGAACAACCGCCCACGCCGCTCGACGGCGCTATCATTTTTGCGCCTGTCGGACCGCTTGTTCCTCTGGCTCTGAAAGCCATCGCCAAAGGCGGAACGCTCGTCCTCGGCGGCATTCACATGAGCAATATTCCCGAGATGCCCTATGACCTCTTGTGGGGTGAGCGCGTGATCCGTTCCGTTGCAAATCTCACGCGTCAGGATGCCATAGAGTTCTTGGAGATCGCACCCCGGATTCCTATTCAGCCGAAGGTGACGAAATTCGATCTCAAAGATGCAAATGACGCCCTGGACCGCCTGCGTGCCGGCAAGCTCACGGGTGCTGCCGTGCTCATCCCGCCAGCTTAAGGCCGGCCTCTCGTAGAACTTCGCGAGCGTTTGACTGGGACTGCGCACGCGTTCCGCTGGCATCGACTTTGGCCCAGGTCAATTCTCCGATGTCATATGAGAGCTGTAGCCTTACGACAGTGCGGTCCGCGTCTGATGCATCGCCGCGACGCGCCTCCACCCGCTCAACAAGCGTCTCGGGAGGCGCGGCAAGCCACAAACCGACGAATGGCCGGCCCATCTGGCGTGCGATCTGCTCGACGGCGGCACGTTCCTCAGACTTGGCAAAGACCGCATCGACAATTGCGCCATGACCCGCTGCCAGCGCGCGGCGCGCTTTGTCGGCTAAGACCGCGTAAACGCGTTCAGTGACGTTGGCACGATAGTGCTCTGGCGCAAGGCGCTCAGTCTCTGGGACGCCGAAAAGCCGCTTGCGTTCCACGTCGCTGCGCACATGGAGGGCACCCGGTGCGGGACCGACGCAAAATGCAAGCCCAGCCGCCAACGTTGACTTTCCTGTACCCGACAGTCCGCCAACGGCGACAAGGGCGCCCGGCGGTGGAGCAAGATAGCGCCCAGCGAGATCCACAAGCTGGCGCACACTTTGCTCCTGTGCGCTGCAAGCTTCTCCCGCGAGCTGAGACACGCGCTCCATCGCCACGACAGCGCGAACACCCCCCCGACAAGCCAGGAATAGTGGCAGACAGGCCAAGCCTTCGATCTCTCCACCGACGGGTGCGGCGTTCGCATAAGTGTTGAGCACGAGGTTCGCCGCATGGCGGTCACCTCGCGCATCAAGGTCCATCAGGAGGAAAGCAAGATCATAGAGCACATCGATCGTTGCCAGATCCTCGCTAAACTCTAACGCATCAAAGGGAACAGGGGCGCCTTCGATAAGCACCAAATTCCCCAGATGGAGATCACCATGGCAGCGACGGATGCAGCCCTGCCGACTGCGTTCGCTCAAGAGCTGGGACGCGCCTTCAAGGACCGTGCCCAGACGATCGACGAGACAGCGCGACATCTCTGCTCCGAGAATGTCGCTTCGCTCTCCGAAAGCCATCGTCAACTGACGCACGACGGCCCCGATATCCTCAGCGCCGTCAATCGCGTAAGCAACAGACGCAGCGAGGTGATAGTCGATGGTGGCCTTCGCGAGCGCCTTGGAGATCGCGTCGGGCAATGGCCCCTTCTCTGCGACGTTTGCGAGAAGGGAAGCCTGATCGAAGCGGCGCATATGCACCGCCCATTCCACAGCGTCGCCGCTTCCGCCGAGGGCAAGCTGACCATCGCTCTCGCGTGTTATGGGAACCAGGTCCAGGTAGATTTGGGGCGCATGGGGTCGATTGATCTCGAACTCTCGAGATATTGCTTGGCGGCGCAGCTCCAAAGTCGAGAAATCCAAGAATGGCAGGCGGACGCGCTTTTTGACTTTGTAGGCATCCTCTCCCGCAAGGAAGACGCGTGCGCAGTGAGTCTCGATCACCGTCACACCGGACGGGCGCGCAGAGTATGCTGCGGGATCGCCCAAGAAGGCGGCAATTTCCGCCTCCTCCGGATCGGCTTGTGCAGCGTCGCGCGGCCCGCTTGCAGCCGGCATGTTCATCTCCGTCTGCCCGAAGAGACCGGCCAACTGCGAGCCTATTGTCAGGTGTCGGCCCGGTTAAACCGGCGCGAGAACTCTGTCTGTCCGCCAGTCGACAGGATGCGCGCCTGCTCGATCCAATTCTCGCGTTCGATGCGGCCCTTGAAATCCAGGATCTGACTGATGCGAACGATATCAGCACCCGTCCAGTTGGCAATCTGCTCGTATGTGGACACACCCAAAGAGTTGAGCTTCCTTTCGATAAGCACTCCGACCCCACGAATGCGCTTCAGATCATCGGGATCCTTGGTCGCTGCCACCGATTCGCCAGCACCGCGAAGGGCCTGCGAGCGCACAGAACGCAGCCCGGACACATCAGCCCGCTCAGCAACCGGCCGCAACGGTGTTGGCTCGCTCTCTGCTGCAGGAGCGGCGGCGCGAGCGGAGGGTGGAGCTGGATCGGCCACCGGTGGGGCCGGCTCGGGAGACGGCGCCGGTTGCGCGGCCGTCGCAACGGGTGCAGGCGAAGGCGCCACCGGCGGCGGGGCAGGCTCGGCCGCAGTTGGTTCGGCTTTGGGCTGTGCGACAGGAACGAACGACGCCGGCTCCGGGGCTACAATTGGTTCGACTTTTGGTTGTGCGACGGGAATGAAATTAGCCGACGACGGGGCAGCTTGAGGCCCTGGAGCCGGCGGTTCGGACACCTCGACTTTGGGCTGTTCCGTGTTGGGTGCAGCAGCAGCCTGCACAGGCTGTGCTGTGTCATTCGCCCCCGTGGCAGCGCCCGTGCGATAGTAGAAGCGTCGCTTCAAGCCGCACGCAATGACCGCTCCGACGAAAAATGCGGCCGCCAACAGGAAGAGCGACTGCCACTCAAGCTCCGTCATTCTCAGAACTCCCAATCAAGGCCGGCGCGAAGGCGCCCCAGGCATGCGTCAGCGCGGTACTCTGGCACAGGCTATCCATGCCAAAACGAAGCCGGACGCGAATGCCCCCAGCAAACACCAGCCGAAATTGGCCATTAGATAACTCATCAGATAATCCATCGCGTGCTCCCTACTCGGCTTTGGATATCCGAGCTTGATGCCAATCGCCGAAGACTGCTTGGTTTCGTATTCAATGCGACGGTTATTCCGCTGTTTCTGGCACATAAGCTGATCTGCGCCAGGCTACTCTCTCGCCATAGTGACCGCGATTGAAGGTCTGTGACGCGAACCGCGCTCTCGACTTATCGCTGCTCCGCAGCCCTCCAATAAAACATGCAGTGTACTTTAGCGCCATCAGGTGGCGCTCGGCCTGGCGAGCATCGTCGATTGAACCCCCAGCAGCCCCTTCTGGGTGGGGCAATATAACCAAACACTGACTGATTTCCAAGACGGAGGCCGGCGCTGCGTGTTGGCGCTAAGAATATGACATTGCGCTATTTTTAGCCATGGCGCCGACGCGGGATCTCGACTGCTTCTGCTTCCGCGCGTGATTGTGCAAGCTGCAACTCGGTCTGCCGAAGTTCAGCATAGCGCTCACCGATGTAGTCTCGCGTTATTGGGAGTGCGTCCACCCGGCGGCAGCACTGAACCTGGTAAACACCGAGTTGCGAATATCGGAAGGAGGATTCGCATGCGGCAAGATAGAACTCCCACATACGGCAAAAGCGCTCGTCGTATAAGGCGAGCGCATCCGCGCGCCGCTCCATGAAGCGACGGCGCCATTCGGCTAGTGTTGAGGCATAGTGCAGACGTAGGCACTCGACGTCTGTGACAAGAAGGCCCGCGCGTTCGATTGCCGGTACCATATCTGACAAGGCAGGCAGATGGCCGCCAGGGAATATGTACTTGTCGATCCACGGGCTGGGATGCCATGGGCCGTCGAGGTGTCCGATCGTATGAAGGACCATGACACCGTCGGGCCTGAGCAGCTCACGGCACTTATTGAAGAAAGTCGCGTAGTAACGCGGTCCGACGTGTTCAAACATTCCGACAGAAACAATGCGGTCAAACTCGCCGGTCAGCGATCGATAGTCCTTCAGCTCAAATTTGACGCTGTCGTCCACTGCGCGTTGGCGTGCCCGCCCTCGCGCCGCGTTTAGTTGTTCGGTGGAAAGCGTAACGCCCAGAACCTCTTTCGCACCAACAATCTCTTTCAGATAGAGTCCAAGACCGCCCCATCCTGAACCGATATCTAGGATCCGGTTTCCACGCTCAACAAAAAGCTTTGCGGAAACGAGCCGCTTCTTTGCGATCTGTGCCTGTTCGAGCGTGCAATCGGGATCGTCAAAATAGGCGCATGAATACTGAAAATCGCGATCGAGAAAAAGGCGGTAAAGCCGATGGTCGAGATCGTAGTGATGGGCGACGTTGCGGCGCGAGCGTAAAGGATTATTCCAGCTCACAAGGCTGCGTGTCAGATATCGAACGCGTTCGAGAATTCGGGCCGGCAAGGTGCGCGCGCGGCCCGTCGTCTCGCGCATAGCCATCTCTAAAAAATCGTAGATCGTGCCTTGCTCGACGACGAAGCGGCCGTCCATAAACAGCTCGCCAAGGTAGAGATGAGGATCAAGCACGACACCGAGTTCAGCTCGGGTATCGGCAAAGCGGACGCGAACCTCATCCCCTGTGCCATCGCCAAAGGTGAGCGGGGTACCCCGCGCCGTAACGATCGTCAGCGCACCTCGCGAAACGATCCGCGAGAAGACAGACCTTAGGACCTCATCCATCATGGCGACACCAGCTGATTGGTGAGCTCAAATAGCC
>Ga0315534_1003171_pt1 | contig 10697 bp, 7 predicted proteins | sample SalMarSW160240MG_FD_203094 | JGI IMG/M metagenome (GOLD analysis project Ga0315534, IMG submission 203094) | Salt marsh sediment microbial communities from the Plum Island Ecosystem LTER, Massachusetts, United States - Salt Marsh Sediment SW1602-40 ... | reverse complement strand
GGTCGTCTTCGACGACTCGTGGACCGACGCGCTGATCACGACGGTGGTCGTCGCGCTCGTCGCCCTGTCGCTCGTCGTCGTCACCGGGTACACCGGACAGCTGTCGATCGCCCAGTTCGCGCTCGCCGGGATGGGCGCCTGGTTCGCGGGTCAGGCCGCGCACGAGCTCGGCATGTCGTTCGAGCTCGCGCTGGTGCTCGGGGTGCTCTGCACCATCCCGGTCGGCTTGATCGTCGCCCTGCCGGCGCTGCGAACCCGCGGGGTGAACCTCGCGGTCGCCACGATGGGGATGGCGGTCGCGATCGAGTACCTCATCCTTCGCAACGTCGAGCTCACGACCGAGGGCGGGCTCGACGCCGGGCTGATCGTCGACCCGCCGACGCTGTTCGGCTGGCCGATCGACCGCGTGAACCACGTCGAGCGCTACGCGACGGTCTGCGTCGTCCTCCTCGCGCTGGTGATGATGCTGGTCGCGAACCTGCGCCGGGGACGCGCCGGCCGGCGCATGGTCGCCGTGCGGACCAACGAGCGTGCCGCAGCCTCGCTCGGCATCAGCGTCTTCGGGGCCAAGCTCTACGGGTTCGCGTTCGGCGCCGCGATCGCCGCGCTCGCCGGGGTGCTGCTCGCGTTCACCACGACCACCATCGTCTACAGCGAGAGCTACGGCGTCGAGCAGTCGATCAACGCGGTCGTCTACGCGGTCATCGGCGGCGTCGGGTTCGTGATCGGCCCATTGTTCGGGTCGATGCTGGCGATCGGCACGCTGGGCCCCAAGATCCTCGAGAACGTGCTCGGTGAGGACGTCGCGAACCTGTTCCAGATCGTGGGCGGGTTCGGCCTGATCGTGATCCTGCTCCAGGACCCCAACGGTCTCGCGTCCCAGAACGCCCGCCAGCTGCGCGCAGCCGCGCGCCGGCTCCGCCTCGACCGCCGTAAGGCGCCGGACGCACCCGCCGCCCTTCCCAAGGTGGACCGCGAGCGCGTCACGCCGAAGACGTTCGAGGTGCGCGAGCTCACGGTGAACTTCGGAGGGGTGGTCGCCCTTCAGGACGCCAGCATCATCGTGCACCCGGGCGAGGTCGTCGGCCTGATCGGGCCCAACGGCGCGGGGAAGACGACGCTCATCGACGCCGCGACCGGCTTCGTGCGCCACCGGTACGGCCACGTGCTGCTCGACGACGAGCCGATCACCGAGCTGAACGCTCGTCGTCGTGCGCGGCTCGGCCTCACCCGGTCGTTCCAGTCACTCGAGCTGTTCGATGACATGTCGGTGCGCGACAACCTGCGCACCGCGTCGGATCCGCGCGACCCGCTCGCCTATCTCACCGACCTGGTCCGGCCCGGCGACCCTCTCCTCTCGCCCAGCGCCATCGCTGCGGTCGACGAGTTCGATCTCGAGTCGGAGCTCGACCGCCGTCCGGGCGAGCTTTCGTTCGGGCGCCGGCGCCTCGTCGGGATCGCGCGCGCGGTTGCTACGCACGCGTCGGTGCTGTTGCTCGACGAGCCCGCCGCCGGTCTCGACGACGACGAGACCGCCGAGCTCGGCGAGCTGATCCGACGACTCGCCGACGACTGGGGCATCGCGATCCTGCTCGTCGAGCACGATGTGGGCCTCGTCCTGTCGATCTGCGACCGAATCATGGCGCTCGACTTCGGCCGCACGATCGCCGTCGGCACACCCGACGAGATCCGCGACGACCCCGCGGTCATCTCCGCCTACCTCGGCGAACCGGTTGACGAGGATCGTCCTCCCGGCGGCGACGGTGCGAGCGTCGCCACGACTCCCGGGCCGAGGTCATGACCACGCTCGTGGAGGCGAGAGGTCTCGACGCCGGCTACGACGGCGTACCTGCCGTGCGCGGCCTCGACCTCTCGGTCGCGCCGGGCGAGATCGTCGCGCTGCTGGGCCCGAACGGAGCCGGCAAGACCACCACGCTGCTCACGCTGGCGGGGGCGCTCAAGCCGATCAAGGGCACGGTCTCCCTCAACGGCCGCCCGACGAGGGCACCGCTGCATCGCCGGGCCAAGCTCGGACTGTCGATCGTCACCGAGGAGCGGTCCGTCTTCATGGGCCTCACCACGATCGCGAACCTGCGGCTCGGCCAGGGCGATCCCGGCCGCGCGATCGCGCTCTTCCCCGAGCTCGAGCCGCTGCTGCACCGCAAGGTCGGCCAGCTGTCGGGCGGCGAGCAACAGATCCTGACGCTCGCGCGCGCGCTCGCAGCGGAGCCGAAGGTGCTGCTCGCCGACGAGCTGTCGCTCGGGCTCGCGCCGATCATCGTCCAGCGACTCCTGCGCGCGGTGCGCCAGGCCGCCGATCGTGGCGTCGGCGTGCTCCTCGTGGAGCAGCATGCCCGCGAGGCGCTGAAGCTCGCCGACCGCGCCTACGTGCTGCGCCGCGGCAAGGTCGAGCTCGAGGGCCAGGCGTCCGACCTGCTCGCCCGGCTCGACGACATCGAGCGAACGTACCTCGCCGGTCCCGTCGCCGACGGCGGATAGCGCGACCCGTGCGACTCGCCGAGCGCGGCAGGGCGATCATCGAGGTCGGACTCAACGAGACGGCGTCGAAGGGCCAGAACCCGCACGTGCCGTACGGGCCGGACGAGGTCGCGGCGGCCGCGGTCGAGGCCGCGCATGCCGGCGCGTCGATCGTGCATTTCCACGCGAGAGACCCCGACGGCGCGCAGGTGTGGCTCGATGACGGTGTCTATCGAGCCGCCATGCAGCTCATCGCGGCGGAGTGCGACCTGTTGTGCTACCCGACCTATCCGCCTCGGGTGCGGCGCGAAGAGCGCTACCGCCACGTGTGGTCGCTCGCGGACGCTCCGTCGAGTGCCCCGCTCGAGCTGGCGCCGCTCGACATCGGCTCACGCAACGTCACGCTCTGGGATCGTGACCGCCGCACATTCGCCCCGCTCGACCTCCTGCCCGCAGATCACCAGGTCGCGATCAACGCGCCCGACGAGCTCGAGTGGGTGCTCGCTCAGGCGCGCGCTCGGGGCTTGCACCCCACGCTCGGCATCTTCGACGTCACCTACCTGCGCTACTCGGTGCACGCGCTCTGGGCCGGCATCCTCGAGCCACCGCTGCTCATGAAGTGGTTCCTCTCCGAGCGCTGGGCCAGCGGGCCGTTCCCGACCGTCGCGGGGCTCGACGCGTACGTCGCCCAGGTTCCCGACGACGTCGACTACGAGGGCGTCGTGGTCCCGTACGCGATCTACGACGCCGGGGTGTGCGAGACGTTGTGGCGGGCGGCGCTCGACCGGGGCCAGGGGCTGCGTGTCGGCATCGGCGACTGCCCCGATGCCTTCCCGGAGGCGACGAACGGCGAGCTCACGCGGCGTGCCGCCGACCTCGTGTCGGCGCACGGCCTCGAGCCCGCGACCGCCGCCGAGGTGCGGTCCCGCCTCGGCCTCCCCGCCCGCGACGGCCAGAGCGCCGCGACGCCGTGAGCGCCACGGCCGGCCGCGCGTCGTCACCCCGGTGAGAGGTACGCGTCCACCAGCTCTGCCAGGCCGGCGGCGAGCCCGGGATCGTCGGTGAGCGGTGCAGCGATCGCCGCGCGCGCCGCCGCACGTGCGGGGATCCCGTCCACGACGAGCTGACCGGCGGAGATCAGCACCCGCGTCGACGCGACCTCGCGCAGGCCCGAGTGATCGAGGCGCCGGATGGCCTGCGCCAGCCGCACGAGGTCGGCCGCCACCACGGAGTCCACGCCTGCCTCGTGCGCGACCACCTTCTCCTCCACGTCGGAGGGCGGGAAGCCGAGCTCGATCGCGACCATCCGTTGGCGCGTCGAGTCCTTCAGGTCCTTGAGCACGCTCTGGTACCCCGGGTTGTACGACACGACCAGCCCGAACCCATCCGGCGCGACCAGCGTCTCGCCGAGGCGCTCGAGCACGAGCACGCGGCGGTGGTCGGCCAGCGGGTGCAGCACGACCGTGGTGTCCTGGCGGGCCTCGACCACCTCGTCGAGGTAGCAGATCCCACCCTCTCGCACCGCGCGCGTGAGCGGCCCGTCGACCCAGACCGTGTCGCCCCCCTCCAACAGGAACCGGCCGACGAGATCAGCCGCGGTCAGGTCCTCGTGGCATGCGACGGTGATCAACGGCCGACCGAGATCGTGCGCCATGGCCTCGACGAAGCGCGTCTTGCCCGTACCGGTGGGTCCCTTGAGCAGCACCGCCAGGCCGCGTCGGTGCGCGGCCTTGAAGATCGTCTCCTCGTCACCGACCGAGACGTAGAAGGGCCGGTCGCCCGCCCGGACCGCCGCGTCGCCTGAGCTCATGTCTCGAGCACGCGCACGGTGCCGCCCCCGCCGTCGACCTCGACCAGCATCTCGTCTCGCAAGCGCAGCGTGGCGTCTCCGACCCCGACGACGCACGGGATCCCGTACTCCCGCGCGACCACCGTGGGGTGTGAGAGCAGCCCACCGATGTCCGTCACCACCGCGGACGCGAACGCGAACAACGGCGTCCAGCCGGTGTCGGTGATGGCTGCGACGAGCACATCGCCGGGCTCGATCACGTCGCCCGTCTCGCGCAGGATCCGCACACGACCCCGTGCGACACCCGGAGCGGCGGCGATCCCGCTGAGGCGGTCACCCCGAGCGACCAGCGCTGCGTCGCTCGCCTCGGGCTCCCACGTGCGCGTGAACATGGTCGGGAGCCGCAGTGCCCTGAGACGCTCCCGTTCGTCGCGGCGGCGTGGCACTGCGGTCGCCACGCCCGCCGGCGGGTGGAGCAGCTCGGCGTAGCTCAGGTAGAAGACGTCGGCCGGATCGGCGATGACCCCCGCCTCCGCAAGCCGTCGCGCGCGCTCGCGCGCCGCGAGCCGCAAGGCGTGCGTGAGACGCACAACTGCATCACGCGCCCGCTCGCGCGTGCGCATCGCGCGACTCACCGCACTCGCCGCGAGCCGCCCGAGCGCGCCGGACGGGGGCTCCGGCCTCATGGGACGCTCGGGCGCGTGCAACGCCTTCGCGATCGTCCCGAGGAGCAGATCAGGCCGGTCGGAGAACATCGGGTTCTCGAGCTCGGTCTCACCCGGTCCCCGGTGCCCGAAGTCGCGCAGCAGATCGTCGAAGCGAGCGGCCCACCAAGGTGCGACCTCCCGTAGCGCGTCGAGCGTCTGCTCGTGGACGCCCCGCTCGAGGACGTCCGAGATCCTCGCCTGCTCACGAGCCAAGCGCGCGAGCTCGTCGACGGCGAGCAACGCCCCAGCGCTGACCAACGGGGAGTCGCCACCAGCGGCGCTGACCGCGTTGGCGGCACCGGCCCGCTCGGCCGCGGCGAGTGCGCCGCCGGCGATCATGTTGCCGATGCACGCGACGTTCCATGCCTGGCCGAGCTCGTCGTGCACCAGCCCGACGTGCGCGAGCAGCTGCGGGTCGGTCATGCCGACCAGCTCGTCAGGTGAGGGGAAGAGGACACGTGCCTCGGCCTGGACCCGCTCGATCTCGCGTGCGAACCCGGCGATCTGGGGCGCGACGTGCGCCAGCAACCGGCCGCCTTGCGCCACCTCGCGAACAGAGGGCCGCCGCTTCGTTGTGCTCTCGGTCCGCGCCAGACCGAGGAACTGGTGATCGATGTCCTCCGGCGTCATGCCCGGCATCGCCTCGGCCATCGTGCGGACGACCGAGACTCCCGCGTACATCCGGTGCCCGAAGGCCGCGGCGCCACGCGCCTGGAGCTCGCGCTTCACATCGCCTTCGAGCCCGAGGAAGTCGGCCATCCCGTCGGACGAGGCGCGCATCACGTCGAGGCTCACGGTGAGCGACAGCGGCGTCATCGGACCCGGGAACGCCTCCGAGAGGTTCGTGGCGAAGAACGTCGGAAAGCGGGGATCGATCACGCTGTCGAACTCGCCGCCGACCCCCGTCGCCGATGCCTGGACCAGCTCGACGCCGTCGAGCGGCGGATACGCGGGCGGGATGTCGGTACGCGCGTACCGGAGTCGCCACGGCTTGCGGACCTCCTTGTAGCCCAGGTACACGACTCGGGTCAGCGAACGCGCGAGGTCGAGCATCGCCTCACGCCCACTCCACGCGGGCTCGAACCCCCACTCCTCGCGCAGTCTCGTCGTGTCGGCGACCGCCATGTACTGGAAGCCCTGGAGGCTGTCGGGGTCGACCTCCATCAGGTCGTGCTTCCACCCGAGCTCGACGACCTTCGCCATCTTGTCGATGTCGACGTGCACGAGCCGCTTGCCGAACGCCTCGGCGATCTCCTCGAGCGGCACGCCGTCGTCGCAGGCCACGTTCACGACGCCGGTGCGGTCACCCAGCACGGCGTCGGCATGGAAGCGGCCGACATCCTCCTGGTGCACGAACTGCCACAGCGGCATCTCGCCCTTCGGCGCCGTGAGCATCGGAGCGGCGAAGACCCGGAACGCGTAGTTGTCGATGTGGCGACCGACGACGAGGCACGACCGGCTGATCACCGCGTCGAGGTCGCGCTCGAGGATCAGCTCCTCGCAGCGGGCCTTGTCCCACGCGTACAAGATCCTCGGGTCGGGGCGGAGCGGATCGGTCTCGCGCAGGCGCGGCGGGTTGTCCGGCCACGCACCGTATGCGGTGACCGACGACGAGAACACGACGCGGCGACATCCGGTCGCGTCCATTGCGTCGAGCACGTTCTGCGTGCCACCCACGTTCACGTCGTGCGTGTCGTCCCTGCTCTTGAGTGGCGACACGGCCCACGCAAGGTGCGCAACCGCGTCGCAGCCCTTCATCGCCTGCTCGACGATGGCGGCGTCGCGGATGTCGCCGGCGACGAACTCGACGCCCGGGATGCTGACCTCGCGACGCGCCAGCGCGACGACGTCGGCACCCGCCCGGGCCAGTCGAGTCGCGATGTCACGACCGAAGACTCCACTCGCACCCGTCACGAGCACTCGACGCGTCATGCCGCCGCGATCCGCCGGGGCTTGAAGGCCGCTCGCGGCAGGCTCCCGGGCGCCACTGCCTGGACGCTCGTGCCGACACCAAGGCGCTCCTCGAGCAGACCCTCGAGCACGCCGGTCGCGCCATCGTGCTCGACTCGAAGGTGAAGCCTCGACGTGTCGTCGTCCGGCACGAGCTGGAACTCCGGTGCGCCGTGGTCATCGAGCGCGAGCTGGACGTCGAGCGGGAAGATCGGATCTCGCCCGTCGACGGTCACCGCGTCGGCGCCCCGGCCGATCAGGACATAGCGAGGGCCGGTCTCGCCGGTCGGGTCGGGTTCGGTATCACGAACGACGATGTCCTCGAGGTCGTAGCGCAGGAAGCAAGCGTCGAGACCGAAGGTCGACACCACGAGATGGCCCCGGGCGCCGTCGGGCAGCGCCGCGCCGGTGATCGGGTCGCACACCTCGATGTGGACGTGATCGCCCGCGGCCTGGAACCCCCGGTGGTACCTGCTGTCGTTGACGCTGAAGGCCGGGATCTCCGATGCGCCTGACAGGTTGTGCAGGCGCACGCCGTACGCCTCTTCGATCCGCTTCCGTGGCGCCTCGAACTGGCAGGCCAGATCCAGGTACACGAGCAGGCTGCCCTCGATGCACGCCGCGAAGTCGATGCCGATCTCGTCGCCGACACGCTCGTAGGTCTGGAACTGCGACGCCGTCATCATGAAGCCGGTGGGGCGGAGCCGCTCCCAGACGCGAAGGTGCTCGGCCGCGGTCTCGGGGGAGAACGGTGGGCCCACCGGGATCTCGAGGACGCCGAGATCGAGGTAGGGGCGCCCGCCGTGCGCCGAGGTCGGGTACAGGTACTGCGGCCAGCTGTGGGTGAACCGGTCGCCGGATCGCAGCCCGAGTCGCCAGTTGTTGCGTGTGCCGACCCGCACCATCGCGTCGAGATCCCGTTTCCCGTAGAAGATGAACGTCGGCGCGCCGGTCGTGCCGGTCGACACCCCGACACGGATCGCGTCCTCGAGTGCGACCGCGCGGTGACGGCCGAATGGGGGGTGTGCGGCCTCGTCGGCGCGGTGGTCACTCTTGGTCACGCGCGGGATGTCGGACAGGGCGGGCATCGGCCCCGGCGACAGACCGGCGGCGCGGTAGCGCTCGGCGTAGAACGGCAGCGCCCACACGCGATCCCACGTCTCGGCAAGGCCGGCGGCCGCGCGGGCCTCGACCTCGGTCGGGTCCAGAGCCTGGACAGCCGGGTCCCACAGCTCGCGCTCGTCCTCCCCGCTCACTCGGCGTGCTCCAGGTACCCGTCGAGCGCGAGCAGTGTGTCGGCGAGCTCCTCCACCATCTCGGCCACGACGCGGCGGGCCGGCATCACCTGCTGCATGCTCCCGACGACCTGGCCCACGAAGTAGTTGACGAGCTGTTGCGCGCCCGAGCCGTCACGGTACGCCGCCCGTTCGATGCGGCGCCGCGCGTCGTCGGTCAGGAGTGGCTGTAGCGGCATCGGCAGCGAGCCGGGCGACTCGGCACCATCCCACTCGTCGGTCCAGGCGGAGCGGAGCTGGCGCGCGGGCTTGCCGGTGACCGCGCGCGACCGGACGGTGTCGCGGGACGTGGCCGCCAACATCTTCTGCTTGACCACCGGGTGCGTCTCGGCTTCGTCCGTGGTCAGCCACACCGAACCGGTCCACACGCCTTCCGCCCCGAGCGCGAGTGCGGCCGCGATCTGACGCCCGCGTGCGATGCCGCCTGCCGCCAGCACGGGCACCGGCGCGACGGCGTCGACCACCTCGGGGACGAGCACCATCGTGGCGATCTCGCCGGTGTGCCCGCCGGCCTCGGTCCCCTGGGCAACGATCAGGTCGGCGCCCGCGGCCACGTTGCGCTCGGCGTGCTCGACCGACCCCGCCAGTGCGGCCACGAGCACGTCTCGTTCATGCGCGCGGGCGGCGAGATCGGGGGGTGGCGGGCCCAACGCGTTGGCGACGAGGCGGATTCGGTGCGCCAGCGAGACCTCGACGAGCAGGTCGAGCTGGTCGGGCACGAGCGCGAGCGCAGACCCGGCGTCGCCGTCGCCGTCTGCGCCGCCGGGTGAGTCCGGCACGTCGTAGCGGCGAAGCAGGTCGTCGACGAAGCGCCGGTGCTCCGGCGGGATCAGTGCCTCGAGCGCGGCGGCGTCGAGGGCGTCGTCACGCCCCACGTAGCTCGCGGGAAACAGCACGTCGACGCCGAACGGGCGGCCGCGCGTCTCGGCCTCGAGCCAGTCGAGGTCGATCTCGAGCTGCTCCGGGGTGAGCGCGGTGGCACCGAGGACGCCGAAGCCCCCCGAGTTGGTGACCGCGGCGACGACGTCCCGGCAGTGGCTGAACGCGAGGATCGGGTACTCGATCCCGAGCAGCTCGCACACCCGCGTCCGCATCCGCCTCCGCCTCCTCGGGCTCCTCGCTCGGCCTCCACCTACCGGTCGCCCGGAGCGCTCGCGGAAGGGCCGTCCGAGCGAATCAGTCTAATAATCTGGCGACTTGGGCTGCCGAGGCGGGGTCAGTTGAACGAGGACGGGGGTGGCCTGCTCGACGGGGTGCGCGTCCTCGACCTCGCGAAGCTGATCCCGGGTGCCGCGGCGGGCGGCGCGCTCGCCGCGCTCGGCGCCGACGTCGTGCGGGTCGAGCACCCCCGAGGCACGTACCTGCGGCGGGTCCCACCCCTCGTGCACGGCATGAGCATGCTGAGCGCCACCCTCGACGCGGGCAAGCGCAGCGTCGGCCTGGACCTCGAGCACGCGGCGGCTCGGCCGGTGCTGGGCCGCATCGCCGCGCGCGCGGACGTGATCCTCGAGTCGAGCCGACCGGGCGTGATGGAGCGGTGGGGCCTCGATGGCGCCGCGCTGGCGCTCGCCGGCAAGGTGGTGCTGCACCTCTCGGCCTTCGGGCGGGACGGGCCGCTCGCCGGCTTGCCCGGTCACGGCCTGAACCTGGACGGCGTGGCCGGGCTCGCGTTCTCGACCCCGGAGGGGGCGGTCGCGCCCGGCTGGATGCCGGTCTCGGTGCTCGCGGGCCCGATGTTCGCCGTGCAGGCCGTGTGCGCGGCGCTGTACCGGCGCGAGCGCACCGGCCGCGGCGCCGAGCTCGACGTGTCGTGCTCGGAGGCCGGCCTCGTGTGGCAGCAGTTCCTCGGCGCGCCGGAGTGGAACGCCGACGTGACCGATGCGGAGCCACTGCACGGTCCGCCCCGCGCCAAGTACTCGGTGTACGAGACCTCCGACCACCGGCGCATGATCTTCTGCGCGATCGAGCCCCGCTTCTTCGAGGCGTTCTGTCGCGAGGCCGGGCGACCCGACCTGGCCGAGGCCGACGCCGCGCACGCTGGCGCAGACATCGAGTTCGACTTCGCGACCCACGACACCGCCCTGCGCGCCGAGCTCGAGGCACTGTTCGCCACCCGCACGCTCGACGAGTGGGTCGCGGTGTGCCTCGCGGCGGACGTCGCCGTCGGGCCCGCCTACGAGCCGAGCGAGCTGCCGGATGTCGCCCAGCACCGAGCCCGTCGAGCGATCCGAACCGTGCTGGTACCAGGGGGCGAGGTGCGCGTCCCGGCGTGGCCCATCCGCGAGGTCGGTGCGCGCGCGCCGACGGGCGACCGCGTGCCCGAGATCGGCGAGCACACCCTCGAGGTGCTCGACGAGTCGGGCCTCTCGAGCTCGGAGATCGACGCGTTGCGCGCCGCCGGTGCCGTCGGCTGACATCACCCTTTCCAGGCTCGACGCCTTCGGCGGGGAGGCGCCGGCTCCATCTCGTCGAACGGTC
>Ga0315534_1003169_pt1 | contig 10703 bp, 8 predicted proteins | sample SalMarSW160240MG_FD_203094 | JGI IMG/M metagenome (GOLD analysis project Ga0315534, IMG submission 203094) | Salt marsh sediment microbial communities from the Plum Island Ecosystem LTER, Massachusetts, United States - Salt Marsh Sediment SW1602-40 ... | reverse complement strand
TCGAACAGCCCGGGGGCGATTACCCTCCGACCGCTCCAGCCGAGTACCCAGGGGGCGTCGTTGGTGGTGGCCAGGATATAGGCATCTTCCTCGGTATTGTCCCCCAGCCATTCGATTACTTCTAATTGCTCCTCGCTAATCAGGGGCCGGGTATCGGTGGCCAGGTTTATCGTGGGAATCGCGGAGGCAAACAGGATAAGGATAGCTGCGCCGGTGCCGGCGTATCTCCAGATGTCTTTCCTGTTCAGCAGGGTGTAGCTCATCCCCACCGCCGCCAGTATAACAGCCGCTATGTCCAGGGCGATAATGAACCGGTTAAAAAAGAACAGCCTGGCCACGACGATAACGAAAATGATAATAAAGAAAATAAAAAGACCGTTCCATTTCCTCTTTATCGCCAGGAGGATGAATCCCACCAGGGCAAACGGTAGATAGGCAACGGAAAACTCGATATAGGTACCCAGGTCAAAGAAAGTGCCACCCCCGGCTACCTCACCGGATTGGATATTGGTCACCGCGGTACTAACCGCCCCCGTCAGCACGCCCCAGTTTGCCTCCCAGCGTACCAGCCAGAAGGGGAGAATCAATACGGCCGTCGCTAATACTGCGTAAATAATGGCTCGTTTGCGGTGCAGGATAAAATAGAAAATTAGAATCAGCGTGAATAGCAGGAATTCCGGCCGGTGGAAAATGCCCAGGGCGGCAAACGGCAGTACTATCAGCCCATATTTTTCTTTTTCCACTGCGTAGATGGCCAGTAACAAAAACAATAGACCCAGTACGTTCTTTAAATACAGCAGGGTAAAAGTGGTGTACTGGGTATAGGAAACGACGTACAGAACCGCGGCAATGATTCCGGCTTTCTGCCCGAAGATGCTGTTGGTAACCATGTAGACCGGGAATACCAGCAATGCTCCCAGTACGGGGAACAGATAGCTGATGATGTCCAGCGAATCGGTCCCGGCGGTGACGTGCAGGGCGTCGGACAGCACCGGGAGTCCCTGGGGGTACATCTCTCTCAGCCAGTCGGCCAGTTCCGCTTCGGGGATTTGCGGCAGGGCACCGGCATACGTATCGAGGGCGTATTTATAAAAACCGGGATCATAACCGGGTGGGACGGTGTTGCAGGAAAGTGGCAGTAACCGCAGCATTAATGCCAACGCGAACAGTATGAGAAGGAGAAACAGCACGACGGGTGTTTTTCTTTCTTCGACTGTTTCTGATTTCAGTAATAGCGGCAACGCGAGCACCGGCAGGGCCAATATGATAAACCGGGAATTCACCGGTAGGCTCAGCACGTCCAGTACATCGAGCAGGACCAGCGCCAGGAAGATTACAGCTACCTGGAAATAACTTAGTTCAATTATCCGGGCTATTTTCGTCTTCACCCTTTTCCTCTTCAGGTTCCTGCCAGATGATTAAAGTCAACAGCACAATCAGTATTCCACTCACCGGCGAAACGAGGTAAGAAAGCCAGCCGATATCCCGTGTCTGGTACCAGACAATCGTGGCGCCGACTAAACCGAAACAGATGATGGGGATGACGTCGTTTCTTATCGAGTGAGTCTGAGCTTTACCGGTTTCATTATCGGACTGCGTCAGGACGGTGATAACTCCTAAAACGATAATGCCGATTAACCAGTGATTGAGATTGAGGTACCGGGAAACGCTATCGGGGAACACTATGTCAATGAGCAGTAATAGCAGGAAGGTAACCAGCGCTGGAAGGAACAGGTACCGGACAAACGCAATTGCGCCCCGGCAGTATTTATTCCGGCAGACATTTTTTAATGGTCGTGTTAGTGTATCAATGCTTTTCTTTATCACGGTCTTTTCCATACTGGTTCTATTTCGAGTATGATGTCTATCCGGTCAATGGCGATAGGGAAATCCTGTGCCTCGGATAGGTGCGGTATGTTAAAACAGAACCCAAGCTTATTATTTTCGATAAACAGTTCATCAGCCGACCATTGCGTTCGGGCGCTCAGCCAGCCGTCATCAGCCTCCGGTGTAGTGTAGTCTTCGGTATTAAAAACTATATAATCGACGTTTTCCAGAAGCCAGTCCATATCGTATTTTATATCTCTCAACTGGCACCGCCGGGGTAAAAAGTGCGCTTCGGGGGAAAAGGAAAAGTATCCGTTGGTTGAAATAAGTACGTCCTGCCGGGGCACCGATACCTGGTATGTACCGGGTCCAATATCAACCGGATAGTGGGTTTTTACCAGGTCTATATTGATAGTCTCTTCGTATCCGTCTCCAGAAATCGAGACAGACTGCAGTCCCGAGTTATGCCATGTGTAGAAATCTACCGTATTCTCGCGGTAATTCTTACCGTAAAGGGTCACGGATTCTATCCCGGATGCACCGGGAAAATAAGACTGGTTATTACCCGCCAGGTAGAGACGGTCGGCTACTACCAGCCTGGCCTGATTTATCTCCAGCTGATTTATCAGCAGGTCGTCGCTCCCTTGCAGTTCTATACGGTAGGCTCCGGGACCGGGTACGTCTATAGCTATAGTCTCTTCCTGTAGCGGCCCCATCTCTTTGGATACGCTGCTGTCACCGTCATCCGGGATAACAACCTCGGTTAATAAATCATCATTAGTCGTGTATATTCCCACCGTAAGTTCATCAGGTTCTTCGTACCAGTTCAAGTCCTGTTTTATTACCTTGAATTCGAGTAACTCGCTGGTCACGTAGGTCCAGATAGTATGATTGCCCCGTAATGGAGTATTAATTATTTGCCATTTATCCGGTGCACCGGCGGTGAGTGAAGGAGCGTTGACCGGGGTGAGGTTTATCGGCAGGTTCTTATCATTAGTGGCTATTACCGAACCGGGCGGGGGATTTTGCAGGAAATCATCAACGCTGGTAAAGTCTTCGGAAAGACGGCGCCCGGTAGTGTAAATCACCGTGCTGTTATCTGTCAGCAGTGGAGTCAGGTGGCTTAACTCCTGATAGAAGGGTACGTATATTTCTTTCCAGGAATAATCCCAACCCGGTCCGTTCCGGGCTCCCAGTAGAAACCTGGTATCCGCCGGGAAATTGTCACGGAATCTAACACTCACGATTACTTTACCGGCTTTGGTCAGGTTGTTATCTTCAACCTCGAAATATACCAGGGCTTGTTCCAGTTCACGGTAGGTTTGACTGTCATCCTCCATTATTTCGGAAATTCTGTCGAATGGCCCGGTAATCCTGGCCATGCCGGCGGTGTCGTCACTGCCGACATCAATCGCATGGGTTATCGTACCCCCGAAAGGCAACAGATTTACCCAGCCGATGTAGGCGAGAGTTACTATCGGTATCAGCCAGAGTAACCTGAGTAACTTGATGTATTTACCACCTAGATTATCCATATTTTAAGTCGCTGTCACCTGTTACGGCATGGTGTTATCACCACCCGGATACCTCTCTCCGGGTATCATGCTCTTGACTATCGTAAGGTCTTTACCGGTTATTTCTCGGGTAATTATCAGCAAACCGATATATAAAACGACCAATCCGATATAGAGTAGCGGCAACCATCCGGGAGAAATTGATATGTAATGGGCGATTAAATAGATTACCGTTGAAATCACGCTTATCCTTATCAGCGATAGCAGGGATACCAGTGTCCGGAACCGAAAAAGTATATAAGTACCGGTAATAACTACACAGAATACCCCGGTGATGGTCGTTGCCCAGGCTGCTCCTGAAAGACCGTATTCAGGAATCAGTAGAAGATTAAGGGTGATACAAATTCCCGCCGCCACCAGAGTAATGATGAGTATTATCCATGGTTTGCCGCTGCCCAGGACGATATGTGCGAGTACATAGAATATCGTCAGCAGTCCGGTTCCGAAGGCGAGGATACTAAGGGCGCTGCCGGCGGCGGCATATTGCGAAGAATAAACCAGTGTTACTAGGTCGGCCGAAGTGGCGCTGATTAATAACATACCCGGGACCAGGAGCATTAACAAATACCGTAAAGACTGGCCGATGTAGTTTTTAGTCAACTCAATGTCATTATTGGCTGTTGCTTTCGAGATAGAAGGCAGCAGGGTTACGGCCAGTCCGGTAAAGAAGTAAAAAGGTACCTTGGAGATGGTCGTCGCCGAAGTATAAAAACCCACTTGAGCTTCGTCAGGAACTATCGACTTGACGACAAACAAATCGATGCTCATGAGGAGGAAGAAAGCCGCGGCGAATAACGTGGCCGGCAGACCGAAAGCCCCCAGCTTTTTCCAGTCGAAATTGGACTGTTGCCAGGCTCGCGGTTTCAGGAATCTCCAAGCAAACACAAAACCGACAATGGCGCTGGTAATGTAACCGGTAAGGGCTCCTTTTATCCCGAGTCCTACCGCTACTAATGTGAAAACAAGGGTGACTTTAGCCAGCGATACTCCCGTCGTGCTGATAGCCTGTCGGCCGAACCTTCTCAGTCCGTTGAGGTAGCCGGCGCTGTAGACGGAGTAGAGGGCGTAGGTGGGAATTGCCAGGGAGGATATCCTGATGTAGGGCGTTAGTGAAGCGTCCCCGAGCAGGTCGGCGATAACACCGGCCAGCCCGAAGTATAGTCCGAATATCACGACGCTGAAAACCAGCTGTATCTTGTTGGCCTCCCGGATAATGCTATCGATTCGAGAATTATCTTCGGCGATGTATTTCGAGGCGCTCTGGGGGACGCCGGACGTGAGCAGGAGGTTGACGGTGGTCATCAGGTACAGCACCACGCCGAAAGCCCCGTAATCTATCGGCCCCAGCTGCCGCCCCAGCCAGAAGTGGATGATATAACCCACCAGGGCAAACAGGGCGTTAGCGAGCATTAAATATAGCGTGCCTTTAGCCATGGGTTAGTTTTCCTTTTGCGAATCTATTTCCGTGAGTTTATAGATTCTTAGGTGATCAGTATTAAATATATCGGTAAAATACAAGCTACTTTCCATAGTAAATGCTCCGTGCGGGGCTATATAGCTGAGCCATTTATTTGGGGGGCCTACCCATCCAATAGGGTAGAGTCGAACCAATCTCACCGCTTTCAGCGATTTGAGCTATGATATTAATGTCACGGGCGCTATCTGACATTATGGGGGTATTTATACTTATATAGAAATTTGCACAAAGGGTAGCCATCTATTCGAGCCACCCCATTTAATGAGTTTTATTCCGGTTAATCTGGATAGATTCCTGCTAAGCTCAAACGCCGCTCTTTCTATCCCTCCTTTCGAAGGGGGGAACTTCCGCGTGATGAACAGAACCATTCTTACTCCCGTTCTTCTTCAGCCGGTATAATATTTCCTCGCTCAAACGTCTCTGGTTGTTCAACATATGCACGAAAACGCCCAGGGCGATGGTACCCATACCGATGATCAATAGTAGTGAGGACAGAATCGTTGAGGGTAGATAGGGACTTACCAGTCCGGTCTGGCTGAAGTGGACCAGTACTCTTATCCCCAGCGTTATCCCTACCAGGGAAAATACCCCGCCGATAAATGAGAAAAATTTTAAGGGATAGTAATCACGGTAGGATCTGAAGATTATCCTGCCGGCCTTGAAAGCGTAACCACCAATATTGGTGATAAGTCTCGATTTCCCATCTCTAGCCCGGAATTCTACGGGTACCTGCTCTATCTGCAGATCCTTGTGGCTGGCCTGAATGATAGTTTCCTGTACGTAGGTATATCTACCGTACAGGTTTAACTTGAGAGCGGCTTCCCGGGAAAATGCCCGGAATCCGGTCTGGGCGTCCCTGATAGGCTGGCCGGAGAGTCGGCGCGTCACCCAGGTAGCCAGCTTATTGCCCAGTTTCTTGCCCCGCGACATGAAGTCTAGTTTATCGATATCACGCCATCCCAGTACTATCTCTGCCTGACCATCCAAAATTGGCTTTACCAGGTCAGGTATCTGAGAGGCATTATATTGTCCGTCGGCGTCTATATTCACGATGATATCGGCATCTTTTTCCAGAGCGTGGTTGATACCGTCCCGGAAGGTAACGCCCAGTCCCATATTAGCCCGGTGGGTAATGATTTCATCGACGCCGTTAAGCAGGGCTTCTCGTACGGTATTATCACCGGAGCCGTCATCTACAATGATAGTTTCGATGATGTCAACACCATCGATATACCGGGGGATTTCCTTCAGAACACCCGCGATGGAGAATTCCTCGTTATAAGCCGGTATAGTAACAACCAGTTTCATCCCAAACCTCGCGTGGATTACACGCCTGAAATATAATATTCATCTTAGTTTGCCAAATGGCGAATGTCAAGAATACCGGAAGAATACGGAATAACCTGGGATATGCCGAAGAATAATAACAAACGGTATGATTAATGCAACCGAGTCTTGCCTCAGGCTATAATTTACACCATCGATTCGTCGACTACGGGTTGTATTCTTTTCGGTTTACCAGTCCGGCGGGCCGGGCGTGGTCTGTCTTTCGTAGAGGGGATTGTAGGCCAATGTCCCCATCTTCTTAATGATTTCAGCACGCTCTTTGTTCGGGAGTTCGTCAGGTATCGCCCGGATAACGGCGTCATTACGGGCAATATAGCCCTCTCGAAACTCGGGATGGGTGTGGATGAAGATATCGTTACGCTTGATGCCCCGCAATACGCGTTCGCCGGTTTCCACCGGGTCCATGAATACTTTCATGAAGTCCATCATGGGTGGCCGGCGCATCGGTTTGCCGTCCTTGTCCAGGGGTGGCTTAGGGGGCCATTCCTGACCCTCGTTCTTCAGGTGCTCAGGGCGGTTGGCGAAAGTTGACGGGCCGAGATTGGTTACCGTCGGACCGGGGATAAGCACCGAAGCGCCGACGCCGGTACCCTCGAGGTCTCCCGCCAGCGTCTCCATCATCCCGGCAATAGCGTACTTGGTGGTATTGTAGATGATATTACCGTTGACAGCGCAGAAACCGGCCGTGGAGGACGTGGACACCACGTGGCCGCCTTCGCCGTGCTGGAGAATACGCGGCAGGATAATGACCAGTCCGTTGGCAACGCCGGTAATGTTGATCCCGATGCTGTAGTCCCAGTCATTGAAGGTTATGTTCTGGGGAGGACCGCCGGAAGCCACACCGGCGTTATTGATGAGGACGTGGATTTTCCCGTATTTTCCCTCGGCCTCATCGGCGGCTTTGATATAAGCCTCGCGGTCGGTGATATTTAGTTGAATGGGGTGGACCTCGCCGCCGTTTTCCTTGAAATAGGCCATCGCCTCATCCAGGGCGTCCTGGCGTGAATCGACGATGACGACATTCATGCCTGCTTTGGCAAATGCCTTGGTGATGCCTAGACCGATCCCGCTAGCACCGCCGGTAATAAAAGCTACTTTTCCTTTTATGTCCTTCATGCTTATCTCCCTAACCCCGGCCCTCTCCCATCAAGGGAGAGGGAGACCTTTTTATTGCGGAATACCGCAGGAGCCGTCCTTGCACATTACCGCCTCCGGCATACGCAGGGGTCTTTCATCTTTCTTAACACCGGTCCTGGGAATCCAGGGGTCTATAGATACCGTCTGGAAATAGGAAAAATCGGTAACAACCCACATCGGATTCATTTCGCCGCCGGCGACGATGAAGTTCACCGTCTCCGGGCGTTTGAAACGGGGATTCATTTCATCCAGGAGCCACTGACTGAGTTTCATGGGGTCGGCGTAACCTTCTTCCTTGAGGCTCTTGGCTACCAGCGGATCGATGACGAAGGTGAAAGCACCGCCGAAGGGACCACCGATACTTTTTATAACCTCTACCATCCGCTGGGGCGGGCCGGTATTAAAGCCGAGGACGTTCCAGCCCCGGAAAAGGCTGACCGTGCTTTCACCGGCTTTAAAGCCCTTGCGTACGTGGAAGGGCTCCCAGGCGCTGTTCTCTTCGTTCTCGGCGCAGCACATGTTGTTGTAATTGATGGTGGTCCCGGTACTGGCGGTGAAGGTGGCGCCGGGCCGCATGTCACCCAGGTTAATGCTCATCAGGGTCCAGGCGCGGCCGATAACGGAGTTGGCGAAGTTGACCGGGCTCAGGGCGCCGAGTCCGGAATTCATGCCGATTTCATTGCGGATGGGGCCGTTCACCACCATCATGCTGGCGAAGGAAGTGGTCGAACTGGGCATAGAGGGCCGTCCCGAAGCGCCCAGCGCCAGGATAACGGGGAAATGTTCCGGCCTGGCCCCCGCCATGACGGCATTGACCGCCACTCTTTCCACCGTGTACTGGAGGCGTTCCTCGTGGGTGGTTACCGACATCATGCCGACGTATTCCTGGGGGTCGCGGTCGGTGCCGGTAAGCATCTCGACCACGCGTTCCTCGGTCGGCAGGACGATGGGCAGGCCGTCGGTCCAACCGTTCTCTAGGAAGAGACGGTGCAGGTCGGCTTCGGTATCCGGTTCGAGCAGTCGGGGACGCTCCGGTCTCTTTACCGCTTTGCAGTTTTTCTCAGCTTCCGTCAGCGGATAGGTCAAGGCGAAGATAACTTCGTCCATGAGGGGTACGTTGGAAATCGGGTCGTTACCCTCCACGTAGCCGTGCAACGTCTTGCGGGAAACCCAGCCGACGGGGTAAGGAGGAAAACTCCAGCGCAGGATCATGCCATGACTGCGCCCGTCACGCTGTACGTAATCGGCGAAACGGGCGGTGGCGATGGGGGCGGAAGGTACTCCGTATTCGGCCTCCATCGTACGCGCAAATTCGGCGATACTCGCCGAACAGCCGTCTCAGCCGCCGACGCCGAAGACAACGGCATCACCGTTTTTCTTGATTTCCGCCCACAGCTCGGGGTCGTCGGTGAACATACTGGTTTTCTTATGTACCAGCTCGGTCTTTACCGCCGGTTGGTTACGCGTGAACCAGCCCTGTACCTCTTCCATGAATTCCTTGCTACCGGCGAATCCCGTATTAACCAGGTAAACGGTCTTGCCTTCAAGGTTGTCGAGGCGGGGGGCCATCTTACGTGCCCCGAGGGCCTCGGCGGTGTCTCTCGGCTGATTCTCCGGGTCATGAATGGCGAACATCGGTGAATCGATGTCGAGCCGCCGCCCGAAAATGCCGGTAGGCTGACCTATCGGGTCAAGTACCGTTATCTTTTTAACGTTCTTTTCTATGTTTTCACATCCTGTATTCAAGTATTATTGTCGCGTCGGTGGTCCGCCGGAAAGCTGTTCGCGCCTGATGCGGAGGCCGTCTTCGCCGAAGAAGCTGTTGCCCCAGCCTTCCATCATAGTACCGCCGCCGAGCATGATGGCCATCTCGATATGGGGTTTGCGTACCTCATGCCAGTTCAGCGGGCCGTGAATCACACCTTTGGGGACCCACATGCCGTAGCTGGTGTTGAACTGGAGCAGGTCGTCACCCATGCCGAACTCCATGTCGGCCCCGAGGTCTTCCGGATTCTCCGGGTCGCCGCCGATGTGCAGGACGATTTCATCGAGGCTGTCATGCACCATCTTGGGAATCGGCGGTTCCACTTTGCCCCATATCCAGCCGAACTCAATGTAATAGTTGGCTACGTTTATCTGCGTACGGCTCATGTAGGTCATCGTCGGACTCTGACGACCGGCGGTGAAGTTGGCCCCGGCCTCGCGCATGGGACTGCGGATAACGTACTGCTCGTAGTCGAAATCCTTGGTCTTCTTCGGGGCTGATTTTTTTTCTTCCCGGATGCCGCTGGAGCCCCAGCCTTTGGAGATATCGCCGGTACCCAGCATCATTGCCATCCCGATATGGGGAAAGTCAAACTTTTTCCAGGTCAGCGGACCGTGGGGGACCCCGGCCGGGATGAAAATCCCGGTGGTGGTATTGAAGGTTATCGGCTGGCCGCCGATGTAGAACTCTATCTCGCCACCGAGTACCTGCGGCCGCTTGTAGTCGCCGCCCCAGTGCAGAACGATTTCATCATAGTCGTGGACGTGTTCCATGATGTGGGGATTGGGGTCGGGGATATCATAAATCCACCCCAGTTCGATGTAATAAGGAGCGCCGGTCTGCTTTTCGCTCATGAAGGTCATTGTAGGAGACTGCCGGTTTTTTATACCGGGGCCGGCTTCGTAGATAGGTTTCCTTACCGCGTATTTTTCGTATTCTGATTCTGCCAATTTCTCGTATTCCTTTCATCGTTATATTCAGGCGTAATTACCGACTAATTTGATGGCGGTATTATAGCATATATGTTATAATGCTGCCAAAAATCCGATCGGGATTTTTCGGGGTTTAAGGGATAGAAGGAGGAAAAATGAAAGCAGCCGTCTGTTATGAATACGGTAAGCCTCTGGTAATAGAGGAAGTAGAATTAGATTCTCCGGGGAAACGAGATGTGAAGGTGCGTCTGGCCGCTACTGCCATCTGCCACAGCGATATCCATGCCATCAAGGGAGAGCATGGTAACTGGCCGATGCCGGCTATCCCCGGTCATGAAATGGCCGGTTATGTAGAGGAAGTAGGAGAAGATGTCGGCTATGTAAAACCCGGCGATACGGTAGTTGCCAGTATTATACCGGAGGGCTGTGGCGACTGCTATTATTGCCGTATCGGCGTTCCCAGCCTGTGTCAGACTAACCGGCTTTATTTATACTCCGAGGGTAGATATACCAGTAAGAAAGGACAGCGTATCGGGCAGTTCGCCGGCGCCGTGGTTGGTTTCGCCGAATACGCCGTTATCCCGGAACCTCACCTGGTAAAAATACCGGAAGACCTGCCGGTGGACCGGGCCTGCCTGCTGGCC